>Ga0315298_1011133_pt1 | contig 10642 bp, 5 predicted proteins | sample WHS_1_MG_FD_203077 | JGI IMG/M metagenome (GOLD analysis project Ga0315298, IMG submission 203077) | Extremophilic microbial mat communities from Washburn Hot Springs, YNP, Wyoming, USA - WHS_1_MG | ecosystem: Environmental > Aquatic > Thermal springs > Hot (42-90C) | place: USA: Wyoming...
CCGCGGATCCTCCCAAACGAGGCCAGCGCCGTCCGGCAGGGGGATAGCGAACGGCGCCACGTTTACGGGCTCGCCGGAGCGTGGCGCAGGTCCAGAGCCTATGTTGTTCGCCAAGATGCACAAGAGAACCGAGGCTGCCGCCATCGTGCCACCCCTTCCAAACGTAGTGAGGCAACCGCTTACAGCGCCAGTGCTAGCGGTTCAGCATGACCTGGGCCATCACCTGCATTGACGCAGGGGGCGCTAGCCGGAATTGGGCGCGCCAGCGCTGGCGGGCGGAGACACGTAGACGAGCGCCTGCCGGGGCCCTAATGCGAGGTGCAGTTGGCCTCCGCCGCCGACTGGCGCCGCGCCCAATGCGCCCGTTGCCGGGTCCATCCAGGTCCACGGCTCAGAGCCGCCCACCGTCAGCCGTCCCTCATAGGCCTTGCTGCTGGTGTTCACCACCAGCAGCACCCGGCGTCCCGCGCGGGTGAAGCGTCCGAGGGCGATGAGCTCAGAAGCAGGTGTGAGGCGATACGGCGGCTTTGCTGCGCTAACAAGCGCGGCCGGGCTGAGGTGCACACCGGCCTCCCCGTCGCGAAGCACGCGGCCGCCCTTTCGTCTGAACCGATCGACTACCTTGGCGGCTGGTGCTGGCAGCTCCACGTCTTCTGGCAACACAAGCGCTCTGAATCGATGGCCGCCTCTGACGAGAGCTCCATCCGCCGCCACGGTCGCTGCGGCGAGCTGCTCGTGGTCGATCAGTGCAAACGGGATCTGGGTGCGTTGGAGGGTCTGGCCCAGCCGCATGAAGGAGCCAACGATGCGTTGGGCGCGCGGCGGCTGCGATTGCAGGCTAAGCGGCTCAGCCACCGGGCGGTACTCCGCCCAAAGGTCGCGCACTGGGTAGTACAAGAGCAGATCTGGATCAAGCTTGGCAGGCTTGAGCACCGCGTTCAGGCGACCCACGTACTGACAGTAGGCGCGGTAGTCATCGGCGGAGCGGTCATCTGGGGAGTAGTAGAGGGTAAAGTCGGTCACGCCCCAGGCGGCTTGCCAAGCCGCGGTGGCACACATGTCGGCCAGGGAGGCGGGGCCGCGGCCGCCCATCTTTTCGGAGAAGTCGCTTACCTCGGTCATCACGCGGCGACGGCCGTTGAGCATGGCGGCGGAGCTGGGAAGCGCGGCAGTCATCCAGCTTCCGTTCGCCACAGCCTCGGGGTCGGACGAAAGCGTGTCCAGTCCGGGGATATCCATGCGGCCCAAGGCCTTGAGGCCGTTGCCCTCCAGAGCGGGATGGTGCATAAGCGCCTCCTCCCAGAGGGTATGGCCGGATGACGCAATGCCCGCGTGGGCGCACCACTTCTGGATTGCGCCGAAGTAGCGCTCAGACACAAGGTCTGCGATGAGGCTCCAATACTGCTGGCGCACCTTCCGGTCCTCAGGGGTATCGCCGACGAACAGGCTCCGCCGATGGGGGATGAGGCTCTCCCCGAAGCGCTCACGGTAGCGATCGGCGATGTCATAGCTCCAGGGGACGGCTGGCAGCGGTTTCACGGACGGGTCAATGGGATCCACCACGGGCACGTTGCGGCGGGCGGGCTCTGGGATGGCGCCCAAGTTCACGGCGATGAGGGAGGGCTCATCTGTGAAGACGGCGTCCACCATCCGAGCGAAGTCGGCTCCAATGTGGCGACGGTATGCCTCATGGGTCAGGTGGATGAACGAGGCGACGGCGCGGTCATCGATCAGGTTGATGTAGCGGCGGGCGGCGTGATAGTTGTTGCTGGCGTGGGTGAACTCGTATGCTGGCCGCACCACGAACGGGTCTGAAAGCGAGGGGTCGTAGACCAGCTCAGTCGCCTCGCACTCGGGGTGCTGTTTGAGCACCAATCCCCCCGCACTGCCGCTTGGGTATCCGTGCTCGTCGTAGATCCACACCCTCATGCCCGCTGCGCGGTAAGAGCGCACCGCCTGCACAAACGCCTTCCAGTAATCCGCCGACTGCAGGTACAGGTCGAAGGATACGTTGCAGACCACGCCGCCCAGACCCAAGTCGCGGTAGCGGTGGATGGCGGGCCCGCTGTCGCCCAGCGAGATGCCGTGGATGATCTGCAGCGGGCGATTGAGGGCCGGTGGTTGCATCTAGGCGGGTAACCAAGCCTGTGGAACGCCGGTCTGCCCGCTTTGGGTTAGCCGCGCGGGCCTTGGTGTGGCGGAACGAGACGGCTTGCTCGACGCCGCGACGGCCCCTAGCGCGGCAATGAGAACCAAGTACATAGCGGTGCTCCTGTGGAAGCCCATCATGGACCCACGGTCAAATTCTTCCAACGTCGCAAAGCTCCCTCTGCCGGACAGCGCCGCGCACAATCACTTGGGCTGCGGCGGAAACGGCACTGCCCTCGCCGCGGGGATTCTGCTGCCGCGCGTGTCACCTTTCCCAGCCGAACTCCACCTCGTTCTCCCAATGCTCAACCCAATCCACGTGGAACGATGCTCCGCGCTTCGCGACGCTGCGCCCGCGAGACAACTCCATACAGCCTACACCCGCGCTGTCGTTCACGCGGAAGGAGAACTTGATCGGCTGGCCGGCCAGCATGTGCTGCCTAACCTCGGGGATCTCGGTCCACGGAATGGCCGCCTCCTCGATGCGCGTTGATGGGCCTTGCACCACTGCCAACTTGCCGCCAGCCACGGGCCCATCCGCCGGTGACTTCGGTTGGCGCGGATAGTAATGCTTGAGCGGCATCTGCGGGGTGTTCAGCCGCCATACCTCGGTGCCTCCTCCGTACCTCTGGGCCACTTTGTTCAGCGCGAACTCGTAGTCTGTGTCGGGAGCAATCGTGTAGTCCGGCATAGTGCCGGGCGGGTTGGGGTAGAAGCGCTTGCGGCTTGGCGGCAACACGTTGAACGCGATCTGAACGTTGTCGAAGTTGGGTGCATTGCCCGCAGGCAGGATGGGGTCCTTCCGGTACGAGTACCGACGAACCCCAGCGGGCCAGGTGAGGGGCTGCGGAGTGTCCGTGTCCGTGTCCCGCACAGGGGCTATCTGAGCGTTGGGTAGGCGCTTGACGTACGACACTTGGGGGTAGAAGAACTGGTCGTCGTCGCGGGTGGCGAAGCGGAGCGTGCCGCCGTCCGGCGTGGTGTCCGCCACCTTGACGGCGAAGTACAGGTATCGGTCATCGTAGGCGAGGTAGCCGGTGGCGACCCCTTGCCCCGTGGCAGGCCCAAACTGCTTGAACGGGAACCAGGCGGCCTCGGTCAGTGTTGGCGCGCTCCCCTCGGCTGTAATCGTCTGGGGCAGCACGCCGTTCCAGTCGTCCAGCTTGCCATCAACCGTGATGGCTCGCCTGGCGATGACGTTGACGTGCATCTCCTCGTGGTGGATGGCCATGCCGTCCCTTCCAGCGTCGAAGCGCACTGTCAATGGATACGTGTTGCTCGCGGTGGGATTGCCGCCAGCCACTTGCAGCGCTATCTCCTTCGTTTCATTGGGCCCGAACGAGATGATGCGGGTGGCATTACGCAGCCTAAGCCCACCAAGCGACACCGCGAGGGTTCCCCTGACCGGCCGATTGAGGACGTTCGTTAGCTTGAGGCGAAGGGCGGGCTTCAGCGCTATCGGGGCCAGCATGTCACGTGCAACTATGGCTAGCGGCTCGATGCCCTCCACGCGAGACGCGCGAATGGCTGCGAGTAGTGCAGCAAACGACCCCGGGCGTCCGTCTCCCCTCAGGAAGAAGCCCCGGCCATCAAGCGGAATCACGATCTTGCCGCCCTTGGAAGGCACGGGGTTGCCGTAGAAATCGTACGCGCGAACCGCACCCGCTCTGTCCGAAAGGGTCATGGTGGCGCCGGACAGCGTCTCAGGCGTCTGCAGCGCTCTCAGCAGAGCCTCGCGCCGGGTAAGCGGTTTGCCACGGCCGTCCGCCCGCGGCGCGCCGGGCTCTGGCGCCGACGCTTGTGATGGGGTCAGAGCAGCCAGTTGTTTCCGCAGGGCTTCCTTATGCCTGACCTCCGCCAGCCCGCGCGCCGTGCGGAAGAGCAGGTTATCGGCCCCGAACTCCTCGCCCAGATCTCCGACCACCACCACGGTCCCGTCTTCGGCCTTGCCGTTACGGCCTCCAAACACCATAACCCATGGAAGGCCGTTCTGGAACAGCAGTCTCACAAACGGGCGGTCGCCGATGAAATGCTGCGCGGCGCCAACTGCCGCTGCCACCGACCAAGCGTTGCGCCCATCGTGCACGTTGCCGCCGTATATGCCCATGGCCCGGTCGTACCCCGCAGAGCGGTTGGCAGCGACCACGGCGGCCACGCGATCGTCCGTGTTTGCCACCCAGCTCTCGGTGTCCCAGATGCGCACCCGGCCCTTTGGCCCCTTACGATTCACCCACGGCTTGTAAGTGGCGAACGATGCCATCCCCTGGTAGTGAACGCTCAGAAAGTCGAAGACGGGAAGGAATCGGTCAGTGCCGTCCGGGAACAGCTTATCCAGCGCGTTGGAGGATGAGTCGCAGCCGCCTACCAGCACGTCCGCGCCAGCAACCCGTCGGGCCTGCAAAACGGCATCGGCCATCTTGGCGTACATCTCGCGGTAGCGGAGCATGTCCGCGCCCCAGCCGGAGATGGAGATACCCTCCCAGGGTTCGTTCCATAAGGAAAAGGCAGTGATGGGCCCCTTGGGCCAGCCGTACTCCGCGCAGAAGCGCAGCACGAACTTGCGGAAATCGTCGTCGTAAGAGGGCAGCCAAGCGAGATCGAACTTGGTATCAATCATGGTGTCGTTGTCGTCGAGCCAGGGGCGCGGCCGCCCCAGCGGCTGTGTGGGCCCGAAGAAGTCGCCGCCGCCAACCATGGCCAGGACCGTGATGCCTGCGTCGTTCAGTTCCCTGAGCTCCTGTCCCCGTTCCTGGTACCAACGCTCGAAATCCGGGTCGGTGGTGGGCTTGTAGCTTACGCCCCACCTGATGGCGTGCACCCCCAGGCGGGAGAGCACCTGCGGACCAAGATCGTCCAAGCTGAGAGCCGGATATTGGACTCTTCCGCCGTCTGGCTTGAACGTGCGCACGCAGGATGTCACAAAGCGGCGCCCAAGCAGTGGTCCCAGGTCCATCACGAGGGCGTACGCACCGAATCGCGCCGGAATATGGGGCGTGATGGTTAGCTCCGTGCTGGCACCGGGTGCCGCCTTGACAGCTATTGGAATCGACTGGACATCAGCGATGCGATAGACCGTTGGCACCCAAACGTCGCCGGGCTTACCCTTGGTTCCGTAGGCGATAACGTCTACCTTGCCCGTAACGTTAATGGGCGTGTTGGCGCGGCTGGACACCCTTATCACGAACGACGGCTGATCGCCGGGCCAGAGGATGTTGGTTGGCACGCTGCTACGGACAAGCTCAGCTGCATACAGGTCGGTTGGTGGGTTGCGATCCAGTCCAAAAACCTTGCCGAAGTCGGTCATATCCGCGCCGGTTACCATCTGCGCCGCCGCGTGCTGCCCCGCGACAAGAACGCAAGCTAGCAACCAGACCGTTGCAGTTCGGAACACCGTGCTTCCTATAAACATCCCCTGGTTGGTCCCTTTCGTAGCTTCCACAAGCAGGCGATCAATGGCAAACCCCACTCCGGCTATTGCCGCGCGCGGGGACCCGTTCCTTCCACAACCAAAGCCGTGAGCGAGTGAGGAGGCAGCGTAACCGCAAACCCGTTGGCAACAGCGCCGATATCGACGCGGTACACCCGCACTGCGTTTGGCGTCTGTTCGTTGGTTGCGTCTATGGATGGGCCGTCCAGAGTCCACGCCGTCGCTCGATTCGGTTTGTAGCGAAGCGTATGGATACTGGAGGTCACCGCCGCGTCCTGGCGTCTGTTGCAGATGATCAGCGAGACCGTGCGGCCGTTGACCGAGCGGCTGGCTGTTACGCCGAGGTACGGCACTGCTGCAAAGGTTCGGGGTGTGATCTGCCTCAGCTCAACGTCACGGTACCAAGCCCGGCCGGCCACTTCCCCTCCTCCGCCAACCCGCCTCGCTAGGACCTCCACAGCGCGGGTATCGGGGAGCGTCTGGTAATCCACCTGCACCCGCGTCCACCCGTGCGTCCCGGTGATGCCTGGCGTGATGGCTGCGGACCGCGTGGCAGGCCACCCGCGTGCATCCCCAACCTGGAAGCAGGCACCAGAGCTGGACGTAAGGCCCTCCGTTCTCACCCACCCGGTCAGTCTATAGGTGGTGTTGGGCCGTGCTGCTACCAGCAGGCGCGCGTGGTAGTAGTTGAGGTCGCCAGCGTTGGAGAAGTGCACGGCCAGTGTACGCCCATCTACCCGTTGCGTCGCCCCTGGCGCGCTGGAAAGCTGCCACGTTCCTTCCGGGCGCAGCACTCTGGAGCCGCGGGCGAAGCGCGAACCTTTGCCCATAGCCGGCGCCACTCCGAACCCGCCGCTGGTCTCGTACGATCCGCAGCGGACCCGTGCGTCTAGCAGAAGAGGCTGGAAATGGGCGTGGTACAGGGCAAACGGGAGGAATTGCGGCCTCCTGATCAGTGGTTCGCCTCTGATGGCGAAGCCGCGCACCTGGCCCCAGTACTCGTTTGGGAACTCCCAGAAGTTAGCCATCAAGATGTGGTTGCGGGGCCGAAGAAAGACCCGCAGCATCTCCGAGATGAGGAGGGCGTTCCCCAGCGAGTGTCGGTAAGGAACCGGGCGGTCCTGCACGAAGGCGCCGTTATACTCCGTAACAGCTATGGGGGTGTTGGAGCGACCGGTAGTTGTGCGCAGAAGGTGGTTCAGACGGTCGTAGTAGTCCTGAATCTGGTCGCCAGCTGCAAGCGCGGCCTTGAAAAGCGTTTCCGGAGGTGGCGTGCCATCGTTGCGATCGTAGCTGGGGATGTAGCAGTGGTGGATAGCGAAGTCCAAGTTTGGGCCGATAAGCCTAGCTACGGGCTGCGCCCACGCGGAGAGGTCCGGGAACCCAGTGGCGATCACGGCGCCCAGGCGAACGCGCGGGTCCACGCGCCGCATGGCCGCCCTGTAAGCCAGGTACCGGACGCCGTACTCGCGTGGCGTGAACTTGCGGTGCTTACCCGCATCGTCCCAGCTGTAGTGCAAGCCGTGTTCGCTCTCATTGCCGTACTCGAAGAACCGGACGCGCCAGGGGGCAGGGTGTCCGTCTTCAGCTCGGCGCTTGGCCCACGGATGCCGGCCGTCGTTGGGCGAGTTGAGATACTCAACCAGATCGGCTGCGTCCTGAGCGGTACCGTGGTACTCGCTCACGGTGATGAGGGGCTCGGCATGCAGTTCGGCGCACAGGCGTAGGTATTCAGGCAGGCCAAAGAGCTGGTCCGGCCTGCGGTTCGGTGGACCGATCGTCCTCTTCCAATCGTAGGCGTGGGTGGCGCAGCCGCCGGGCCATCTTGCAACGCTCATCCCGGCCTCTTGCATCACCTGCAGCATCTGGGGCACCGGACGCCGGCGCACCGGGTCCCATACGCCCTGCCCTTCGTTTGTGGATGCGGGGCTGGTATCGCCATAGGCTCCTTTCTGGTACGCCACAAGGTTCCCGCCGAAGACGCGCCTGTTGGCGCGACCCACCACTCGCGACACGTCAACAACTATGCTTGCGTCCGGTTTCGGCCTGGCGGCTGGCGGCGTGCCGACGAGCATCGCCAGCCCCAATCCTGCGCACAGAAGGCAGTTCACGGTTGCCTCCGCGTGGGGCCCGGTGGGCCGACCGCATGTGGGCCGGTGGCTATCTCACGGCCGTTGGGCAGCAGTGACAAGTCGTGAGGGCTGCTGCAATGCGCGATCGATGCCGTTCGGGCCCGAAAACGGCTGCACGGACCTGGAGAAGCTAGCGTAAGTAGGGCTGCTGTTGCGCGCTCTTATCAACGCAATCGGCCTATCGTAAGCAAGCCGACCCGTGCTCCAGACGCGTAGGCCTAGAGGGGCCGGATACGTTGAGAGTTGCCAACTTTACCATACCGCTTCCCAGCGTAGGACTCCTCTAGAATCACCAATCCAGCGCTTGGGGCGTTGGGCATCCAGATCCGGGTGGGCCAGACGGAGCCGCGGCGCGAGACGACGGGCACGCAGCTGGATTGCACCTCCACCGCAGGCGGCTTGCCCCTGGCCCGCAGCCCCCGTCGACGAGTTCGGACCGCGTTCTGGTTGGAAACGGCGATGCTGGCGCTACATGCTGGCCGCGCCGGGCCAGCCTTTCAGCCTGGCCCCCTTGGGCCGCACGCTGTACCTTATGTCGACCAGATACGGATTCGACCCCGCCTGATGATCAGCGGTGCCGTCCTCCCTGTACTTGCCCGGCTTCATGAACTGCAGCCGCCGATCCGGCGATGCGCATGCCAGCACCGTCCCCGCGGTCATCGATTTCGTGCCGCCGGTGTAGTCGGCGATAACGTCTGTCTCCGACCAGCCTTCCGGCAACGACTGCAGGATCTTGTCCACCTGTTTGTGCACCTCGTCGGGAGGTAGTGCCAAGTGTTTTGTGTACATTCGATGAGGGGCCTGCGAGACCAGTTACGTTGTAACCTCTCGAAGAGGCCGTAGAGCATCCGGTCGCAGCTCGCCTTGTTGGCGAACACCCCCATCAGCCTCGTGCGCCTCCTGGCCTCCCTGAAGAGCCGCTCTATGTAGTTGGTTGTGCGCACGATCCGGTGTTGTGGCTTCGGGAGGTCTAGGAACGTAAGCAGTGCCTTCAGGTCTTTCGCTCTGTTGACTCGCGTCGGGGAGTCTGGTATCATAGTGACGCTGGCTGGCACACTAATGGCCCTATAGTCTAGCGGTCAGGACGCCGCCCTCTCAAGGCGGAAGCACGGGTTCGATTCCCGTTAGGGCTACCACCTCCTCTCTTTGCGCCACGCATTCCTTCACCTCGCCTATCGCGGACTGCGCTGACATTGCCCATAGCGGCTCTTGCGCGCAATGCCGCCCAACCGGCTCTCCGCGCTTTCGCTTAGGATGATCGTGTGCGGCGCGGCATGTGCGGGGATATGGGCCAGGAGTTCCACCTGCTCAGGTCCGCCCCCCTCTGCCCGCGACCGGGAACACAAAAGCAAGGAGGCCGGGAGCGGACCGAAGCTGCCTATCTCCTCGGGGGGCGGCACTTGGGTTCCAGACTCCCTCATAGCCTGTTCCCCATTCCAGGTTCCTTGCTCCTTGCCTTCGCTGCAGAGCCTGGAGAGGGGGGTGCCGGAGGCGCGGCGAGTGGAGCCATAGGCACGCACGCCTGGGCTGTAGGCGCGCCGATAGAGTCGACGGTTCACCTGACGACCAAACCTCTGGGCGGACTGCTATTGGCTGCCCACCCCCTTGGTGCGCGTCCGTATCGAGTAGAGTCCTTTGCTGGCGGTGATGAAGAGCGTGCGCCTATCCTTTCCCCCAAAGCACACGTTGGCGGTCCACGGCTCCGGCACGTCTATCTGATCGACGCGCTTGCCCGCCCTGTCGAGCACCGTTACGCCCCGGCCGGTGAGATACAGGTTGCCCTCATCGTCGATCGTCATGCCGTCGGAGCCCATCTCGCAGAAAAGCCGCTTGTTGGCAAGCGTGCCATCCTTGCCGATGGCGTACGAGTAGGTTCGCCCGGCACCGATGTCGGCCACGTAGAGGGTCCTGCCGTCCGGCGTGCCGATGATACCGTTGGGCTGCCTCAGGTCGTCTATGACACGGATGAGGCCGGTGCCGGTTGGGGGAAGGTAGTATACGCCTTGGACCGGCTGTTCCGGACCGCCGCGCTTCCAGTAGTCCCGCCGGTAGAAGGGGTCCGTAAAGTACACACCACCGTCCGGCCGCACCCACACGTCGTTGGGTCCGTTCAGGAGCTTGCCCTGGAACTCCTTGACGACCACGGTCACCTTCCTATCCGGCGAGATGCGCCACAGCTCGTTCTTCTCATCGGCGCACGCCCACAGGTTCCCCTTGCGGTCGAAGCAAAGCCCGTTGGCGCGGCCGCACGGCGACATGAAGGTGGTGATTCTGCCATCGATGCCGCATCGCATGATCCTGTCGTTGGGCTGATCGGTGAAGAAGACGGCGCCGCTCGCGTCGGATGCGGGGCCTTCGGTAAAGGCGAACTCGCCAGACAGCTTCTGCAGGGCTGCCCCGGGCGCCACTACACCTGAATCCGAGGCGGCGAAGCAGGCCACCAGCGCTGCGACGGCGGCCGGCGCGATGAATCTGAGGGCCATAGCCCACCTCCCACGTGGCAGAGGCCACACAACTGAGTGTGACGCGGATAGTGGCGTTCCCTTCCTCGGCGGGCCCGTTGGGGGGATTCTGGGGTGCCGCACCGCGCGGGCGGAAGGCGAGGCGCAGTAGTGGACGCCGGGAACGGGTCGGGCGTACCTTTGCTGGCTTTCCGGTGGGGACCCGGGGAGTGAATGACGTCCCGACTCCGCGTACGCCCCAAAGCGCCGGGGGTGCATCGCCAGGACTCTGGGGTCGGCGGGTGGAATCACAGGTTGGGGACGGCGTGCTACTGGCGGCGGGGAGACATGCGCCTGCCCGGTAGTACTGCGCCTGAGCATGGCAAGCATCCAAGGCTGTAGCGGGCTTGCTGGCCCGCCCGACAACGAAAGAAGCACCTCAGTTGGCCAATCTTCTCATCGTCATTGCTTACGTAGCCGTGATGCTGGGCATC
>Ga0315298_1011139_pt1 | contig 10640 bp, 20 predicted proteins | sample WHS_1_MG_FD_203077 | JGI IMG/M metagenome (GOLD analysis project Ga0315298, IMG submission 203077) | Extremophilic microbial mat communities from Washburn Hot Springs, YNP, Wyoming, USA - WHS_1_MG | ecosystem: Environmental > Aquatic > Thermal springs > Hot (42-90C) | place: USA: Wyoming...
TGTTGCTAAATCAAATTTTATTCTAAATTTTCCTACATCTTTATCGTTTATTTTAGGAGCATAATCAGCTACAACTATTTCTTTTAATTTAGCATAATTTGAAGCATTCGTACTCTGTTCACTATCGCTACTAGCTTTAAGATTATCACTTGGTTTGTGGACCATGTATGGATCTGCACATACTACACATCTTGGATCTAATATGTTTCCCATTATATTGTTACGCCTCCACAATATATAATATAGTTTTTGGTATATATAAAGATTAATACTAATTTTAGTACTTTATCATTTGCTACAACTATGTATAATCGCTAAAAACAAACAGTATTCTATTTACACATTATCCACGTTGTTATGTCTTCTATTATTTCCTGTATTCCTTCAATTATCATTTGTTTAACTTCTAAATTTCTCCATTCTTTATATCTTACATAATGAAAAAAACAGTCCTGTATAAAATCTACTAAATCAAAAAATCTTCTCATCAAAAAACTTGTATTTCCTACATTATTCAATATATAATGGGTAAATTCGTGTAGTAGTGTTAAAGGTTCTAAATCTTTAATCCATATTATTCCATTATAATAATATCCTTTAGCCGTACTAGATGGTTTCTGTAAACTTGAACCACTAAGTTTTCTATACTCATTAAAATCTCTAGTTACTTTAGGAAACAAGCTCAATTTTCATACACACCATCACATACACTTGCAATTTCCATTAAATTACATAACTGCTTCTCTAGTTGCTTTACTAACTCTCCTATTCTACGTCTATTCACCTGACCATCCCCAAATATTCTTATTAAAAGACTTTTTATATGGATTTCTAGATTTAGGATACTGATACACTATAACATCTTTTTTAGAACATTCTTCACATACATATTTAGTTTGCCTTCCAACGAATCTCATCATTTTATCACCCACTACTATAGATTTTCCACATGATATACATCTTGGCGTAATTCTATAATTCTCTTTATATCTCCGAAATGCTTGTTCCGTCATAATTGTTAAAATATTCTTTTTTCTAATATTCACATGTTTCCCTCCTTATTCAATATAATACATAACAAACTATACACAGCAATATCCAACAACTTGTCCTCTAATTGTTCTACTGTGTCCTTTTTGTTTTCACCTACCACTTCATACACAGCATCAACTTGTTTACTCATACAAAACAACGCTATAGCTAACGGTTTATTGTCTACTTTAATTAGTTTTTCACATAGTTTTCCACATCTTCTAAAATTAGCTAAAGGGTCTTTACTAGTAGCGTATTGATAATTCTTTTTTACATAAAGCATCCACACTTTAACAAGCAATCTTGTAAAATCAGGATGCCCAATTTTTCCTTTTAATAATTCTATACTATCTTTTTCAAATTTGTGATGACACTTCTCACATAACGTAACTAAATTCTCAACTTCATGTTTTCCTACTAAACGGTATGGTATTATGTGATAAACTTCTAAACTCTTTCTACTTCCACAAACCACACATGTATAATTATCTCTAATTAATGCTTCTTCTCGTTTTTTTATCCATATTTCATCCATTTAATACACCTTCTAATTCTTTAAAGTTTTTAACCATATTCTCCTCCTTCTATTTTTCTACATATTCTTTCTTCTCTAGCACTACTATATTCATCTTCTTCATTATAAAGCTTATTCTCTGTTTCTCCTTTAAGTTTTCTATATGTACCCCAAAATATTCCTATCCATCCATACTCTTTAAGCCTTTTATTCCATACTGGCTTATTCACTTTATCCCAAAATCCACTAAACCTATGAATGTAACACCATTTAGCATAAGCTTGTATTTTAGTTTTAGTCATTCTAGTCATTCCCTTAAGTGTTCTCATTAACATTATATTTCCACATTCTGAACATTTCAACTTGTACTCTTTACTGTCAACTAAAATAAAAGTTTGTAACTTGTCATAACGTAAACAAAATGGACAATAAACTTTAGTATTATAGTTTACCTTAGTTTCTACTTTAACTTTTTTTGCTCCATCTAAAGTTGTTTGTTGTTTATCTTCTTCTATTTTTTGCAGTATCTCCCACTTCATAGTACACCATCACATGTTACTTTCATACAGTAAAATCGTTTACCTATCAATTTTACTGGTCCTCCACATTTAGGACATGTAGGTATCTTTATTTGTTCCTTTTTTATTTCTATTTTTTCATTATTTATTCTTTTCATAGCTATTTCAATATATTCTTTACTTAACTCTATACCTATAAAATGTCTACCTAACTTTTTAGCCACTACACCTGTTGTCCCACTACCAATAAATGGGTCTAACACTATACCTGTTCCAGCTGGACAGGTAGCTAGTATGGGTCTTACACATAAATGTTCAGGATATGTAGCATTATGTTTTATTCCCCTATAAAAACTACTACTTGTTGGTATGCTCCACACATCTCCAACATTCTTTCCTAAAGGATGCATCTTTAAATATTTAGGCTCATGTAGTCCTATTATGGTTCTACTGACACTATGTTGACTATAACCTTTTTGTTGAGCTTCCATTTTCATTTTAGCTTCTCTTACTTCTTTCTCTCTTACACACTTATTAAAATCTATTGCATATTTATATTTCTGTTTAGCTGCTTCTTCATAAGGCTCTCTAATACTGTCTAAATCATAATAATACTTGTCCTGTTTAACTAGATGATACAAATATTCCCATGTTACTCTTAACCTATCTTTTACACTATCTGGAACAGCATTAGGTTTATGCCATATTACTTTATTTCTTAATATCCATCCTTGCTCATCTTGTAATCTTGTAATTATTCTTTCTGGAACACATAATAATTGTTTAGATTGTAACCAGTTAGACTTAAATAATTCTCTCAATTGATTTCCTATTGATAATCCTACTTTTTGTGCATATTGAGTAAACTGTTCTGTAGAACCAGCATAACTACTTCCACTTTTAGTGTAATAACAGTCTCCAATATTAATCCACATGCTACCCTCATTCTTTAATATCGGTTTTAATAGTTTACATAAATATACCATGTGGTCTATGTATAATTGTGGATGTGGTTCTAGTCCAAATTGTCCTTTCCATCCATTTATTTCTACATCTTCTATTTTGTAATATCTTAAACTCCAATATGGAGGACTAAACATTATACAATCTACACTTTGAGGAGGAAACTCTTTTAACACTTCAAAAGTATCCCCTTGTATTATGGTATCTAATACTTGCTTAATATCTATCATTGTTTGCTCCTATCAGTTACTGCTATTAAAACAAAGTTTTCATATCCAGTTACTTCATATTTTCTTTCAGTTATTCTGTAAAAATCCACTAAATAATCATTTAATTCTATAATAAAAACATCATTTATCGGTCTCCTCAACATAATAGTGTCAGCTACATATAACGCTTTCCTCGCCCAATCTGGTATTACAACTGGACTTACTCCAATAGTACAATAATCTAAAGCATAAACTGTAACTTTGTTTGTCTCATTCCAATATTCACCATTTATTAATTGCTTATTAATTGTTACTAAAAATCCCATTACAATTAACCTCTTTCCATGTTAATTAAAACATAAAAAATATAGAGGCTTATTCTACCCATCCACTTATTTCTACTTCTTCCTCTTGCTGTTTACTAGTTGCTTCCCTAGGTATTGTTAGTCCCACTAAAGGATATATTGCTTGCACATCAACTATCACATCCGCATCAACTAATTCTCCATTCTCATCCCTACTTTTATAACGTCTCGTCCTTCCAAACACTAGCACCTCACTAGCTTCCGCAAAATCAATAGTCAAATGGTCAGGTATCAAACATCTAACACTTACTGTTTCATCTTCTGAATCCATTAATCCCATCCATACACTTCCATAACTTGTTGGTCTATCAATGTTTATCCAACTAACTATTCCACGCACCACTACATGTCGGTCCCATGCTTCCTTTACATGTTCATGGTATTGCTCTAATTCTGATAGCTTAGTTAAATGTTTCTCTGCATAATCCATCACTATTCTATCCACGTCTATATCTTCATTTATTGGTCTAAACACTGTTCTAGTGTTTTCTGCTGTACTACTATTCACCTTCATTTCATGTTCATTATCTTCCTTTATTATTCCATAAGTAGTGCACGGTATATAGAATTTAACGTTACTCCATGCTTTAGCTAGCACATTATCTTCTGTATGTACTGTCGTAAACTTAAATGGTCCTTCACTATTTACCCTCTTAAAGAATCCCAGTAAAGTTCTACTTCTTATATGCAAGTTAGGGTCCAAAGGTTCTAAGTATTTAGGGTTAGGTCTACCATATATTTGTTCTCTAGTATCTAACACTTGTCCTGCTTGATTAATCAGTTGTTCCTCTATAGCTGCCTCTACACCATGCTCCTCAATATATCTTTTAGCTTTCTGTCTAATCTGTTCTGCTCTATCTATTAATCCCATATCACCTATCAAGAAACCTACTATCTGCTCTGCTTTCTGTTTAACACTCATCACTTTCTGGAATTGCACTTGCTTTCTATACTTGTTCATTAAAGCATTAACAGCTAATCTTTGACTAGGATACTGCGTCATCAGTTCATCTAATTCTTTAAGTAAAGTTTCTATTGGAACATTATTTCTTTTAGCAAGCTCTATTAATCGTTTATCTGTTTCTTCAAACACCACTTTCTTTTCATTCATAGTTTTCCCTCCTTCTTAAGTTTTTCAATAAAATCTTGTTTTATATACTCTAAAAGCGATTCATCGAATTCTTTTTCATATTCTAAGTATTTCTGCTTTATTCTTTCTTTAAGCAAATCAACAACGTCTTGACCCAACTCTTGAAAGCTATGCAAATATATCTTGTTACCATCTTTGTCTATGAATAAACCTCCGCACATCATGTTCCAATACCGCATATATTTTTCGTATAGCTCATGCATACAGATTCCCTCTTTCTAAACTATTCAACATCAACTATTTAAACTTTATTTCTTTACAGCTTTGTTCCAAATATTTCTACTTCAACCTGCTCATTATATTCCCATGTTTCTTGTCCATGCTGAAACATTAACAATTTACTTTTTGTAAACAAGTCTATATAATGATTAGCTACCTCTTCTCTAACACCAACCTTAATACAAAACTTAGCTACTAACTCCTCTAAACTTTCTCCATTACCCTTCCCAACCTCCTTCAACATACCAGCCAACTCCATCATCCTTTTCCTCATATTCTTAACAGGACTACCAACAAACCACACCACACATCACCCACACACATATATATATATCTATACTTATTTCTATATTTATATAACATTATCACCTAAAACCTTCATTAACAGTTCCTTACCTTCCCTATGCAAATTTTTAATATTTTCTAGTTCCTCACTATTTATAGGTTTACTAAATATATCTGGACATTTAGTTAATATTGTTCTAGCAGTTTTCGGTCCAATAGTTGGAATAACCTGTAACATTTCCAGTTTAATATCCTCTAATGTTTTCTGTTTCTTTACTGGAGCAGGTAAATATATAACTTTATTAGTGCCAGTCTTAACATATAACGATTTAATCCATTCCACAGTTTCTAAATAGTTATAGCTAAACAGTATAGGTATTTTAAACCGTGTAAGTACAGTTGTAATTATTCCTTTAATTACAACATCTAAATTGCTGTATCCGCTCCATCCCTCTATAAGCAACATAGGTTGTTTATAACTATCACATAAATTTATTAATTGTGTCCATAATCTTCTATTAAAAGTACTATTCACTAAATCTTGTAAAGTTTTCCTTTCAATAGCAACATCATTAAACGCATAATCACCACTTTCTAAACGTCTAACCTCTACAGTTAACCGTTTATTCGTTAAACCTTCAACAATTTCTCGTGGCTCATACACATCCACATAAATCATTTTACATATCCTCATCTCTAGCACATTTTAAACATCATTTTCCATGACTATTCGGTGTAAATTCTTCACAATCAACACATCCTTTATTCATCCATGATACAACTTCTAATTTATGTTTCCCATTTTTTGTTTTTCTATGATATATCTTGTATCCTGTCACATAACAAGTTTTTCCAATATACTTCATTACTTAACACTGTCCATAAGACCCTTTTTACACAATACAAATTCAACCGTTCCCCTATCAATATAACTAGAATCAAATAAAGTAGCAGTCCACAATTCAGTTTTCACTTGATTTAGTCCTAACCAAACATTCACACTATGCAATAAATAATCGCCTCCTATTGGATAATATTCCTGTCCAAACTTTACTTTAGCTTGCAATCCCTGTTCTGGTCTAGGAGGTGCTATAGCTTGACATGTTAAATACCAACATAAATTATATTTAGCTGTTAAATACTCTATTAAAGTAAAATGTTCTCCTAGTTCACGTGTCCTTAACGGCAAAAGCTCAGTTCTACTCCATCCAGCCCTAAACTTAGCGTTAAAACTGTCCACTACTATAAACTTAATGTTTTCTCCTCTTTCTAATGCTTTCTGTATAATTTTATACTGTAAATATTGAGCTTTCGCTGTAGGAATTTGGTCAGCTGGACACACGTAAAGTTTACTCCAATCAATATCCTTTACTCCTTTACCATTAGCTATTTCCTGCAGTCTCTCTAAATGAAACGTGTCTGGTTCAGTTTCTATAAATACACTACTGTAACCTTTACTTAAACAATCAACAACTAACTCAAAACCTATCTGCGTCTTTCCAGTAGCAAATCTACCTACAGTACCATATATTGTTCCAGTTTTAAATCCTCCATCAAGTAACTTGTTTAAGTCTCCACTTCCAGTATTAAATATTATAGTTTTATTATTCTTTTCTTTACTATAATCCACAGCATTCTGCAACTTCATTTTAGCACTAACTCTATCTAAAGCATCATCTATCCACACCTTAGCCTGTGCATAACCAATACCCATTACAGCACTAAGCTCATCAGCTCTAGTAGTAGCAATATCAATAAGAGTCAAATAACCTTTCTCTTTAAGTTTCTCTGCAGTTTTTGGTCCAACTCCACTTAACTGTGTAATATCATACTCATTTTCACTTATTAATTCACTATTCATTTCTTCAGGTGTTTTACTATCTATATGCTTCTCTTTCTTTAACATTTCCTTATCTAATCTAATCTGTTTAGGTTCACTCATACCTGTACACCTTCATCTACTTCATCAACAAACTCTTTAAACATAGATTCTAATAATTCTTCTAAATCTTTCTCAGTAAATGCTTTTTGATATGGAACCCATACTTGTTTAGTAATTAAAGTACCATCTGGTAATTCATTTTCCACTACTGTTTCATAATGTGCAGAAACAGGACCATAAACACTATTTAGTAAATAATCTGATATTGTCATTTTAACACCTTTATAATAGAAGTCAAATGTTAATGTTAACCCATTTCTTTTCGTTTCTATATTGTATTTTTCACATAATTGTTTTATTTTTTCACTGTTCATTTTTTTCTAACATCCTCCATTAAATTTTTTAATAATTCATTAACAGACTGGTCTTTAGGCAACTGTTCCATCATGGCATTAACATTACCCATCATGCTCGTAATCAATATATTATATGCTGTTTTAAGTCCGTCTTCAAATCCCCTCTGGTATTCTTTAAGTAACATTTGCTGTATAGTAATATTAGTTTGTAGTCTTATATTAATTGGAGGCAACTCTACATCATTATACACTTTATTCTCTAAACTAAGTCCCAACTTAATAAGTTCAGTAATCTTTTCAACTACTGCACCACTAACCTCTCCACTACTAGCTAACCCAATAATATCTTCTATTTGCTGCAAATGCTTAATACGCTGTTGCTGTAAAGTTTTATATTGTTCTCCTCCATGACATTCAGGACATAACAACTCTAAATTTTCTACACCATTATTACTTGCATCACCATCTTTATGATGTTTATGAAATCCCTGCTCTAAACTTCTACCACATTTACTACATAAACCATTCTGTCTTTCATAAACAATATCTGTAACCCACTTCTTAAAATCTTTACGTTCCATCAACATTCACCTCTTTCAACAACTCCTCAAATTTCTTAGGTAAATCATTGAGAAATTTATCCTTTAAACAATGAAGACTTTCTATATGTTGTTGTTCAGCCAAACTGCAATGACCATTTCCTTTTTCATCTCCTAAATAATGTTCACAGTCAATACATGAAAGTATTTCCTCGATGAGTTGTTGTAGTTTCTGTTTCAACTCCAAAAGTTCTTTTTCTACATCCTCAACCTTAACCCACTTCCCAGCAAAGTATTCAGTATGCTCAAACTCACATTCACCAGTGCAATCTTTACAATACATCGAATAGATAAGTGGACACTTTTCTTTGATTACTTGCAGCAAAGTTTTTGCTTTTTCTTTCAAACTACTCATAGTTATTCCTCAAATTCTTCTGCATACCTACATTTAACATTAGGGCAATATATAAAGATTATTTTTGCTCCAGTCTGCAAAGCATCAACACGTTTTAATTTACTTCCACATTTAGGACAATAAATAGGTATATTAGATACTAATGCTTCATCCTCTACCCATCCTTCCACACGTATCTTTTTACGTTTCTCTCTATTATCAATCGTCATTATAGATACCTTCTTGTTCTCACTTCATAATCTTTAAGTTTTTTATGTACTTTCTCCAGTAATATTACATCAGCTATATTATGCTCTAAAATATACTGTAACGCTTCTTTATCTCCACTATTAGCTCTAACCCATATTCTAGGCTCTAAATGCGTTTTACCCTTAATACCTAACAAGTCAGCTACACTCTCTAATCTGTTATTATGAATCCTTAATATTCTTTTTACTAAATAATACAAGTCTTTATGCTGTATCAACCCGTAAGGTATAAACTCTATATCATGATATAATGCTCTAGTACGTAAAAATGCTACATCAAACTTTGTACCGTAAAAAGTGTAAATTGTTCTATAATTTTGTAACGTATCTATAGCTTCCTGCACTATTCTCTTATCTAACGCTCCATCACTTATCTCTTCAGGTTTAACAACACCATATTTCACTTCATCAACATTAGCTGTTTTAATACTCCATGATAACATATAATTAAAGTCACCCTGCAATCCACTTGTTTCTATATCTAAGTACCCCACTGGTTCCTCGCCTATAGGTTCATATCTAATTCCTAATCTTCGCACTCTATGGTCTATAGCATCAAGCGTTCTATTATCTAAAAACATTTTAACTTTGCTACCTATTTTAGGATAATACTTCCTTAATACTTTATCTTCTTCTTTTGTCCAATAATTATTACTCATTTCACATTTAACTCCACATAACCTTTACCTAACAAATTTTCTATTTCATATTTATGAGCATTCCAACATTCTATACAAACCGTTACGTGTGGTCTCTTAAATGGAATATCAAGCATATTCAATAAATCCCTATTGGTACTTCTAAAAAACACATATTGTTCCTGCGGTAGTAACATCGTGTAACATATTCTACACCATATTGGTCTACCTTTACTTTTAACTATTTTAATTTTAGGTTCAACATATTTAATGTTTAAATCAATACTCATTCTTTTTAACCTTCTCCTTTTCACCTTTAAGTTTTTGTTTTTTAGCCAATTTATCCAACTCCTTCTTTAAATACATTTGAAATACATTTTCATCTATCCTATAAATTTTGTTTCTATTCCTCTGCAACTCCATTCTAGCCTTATTTTTACATTCTTGACATAAATTCCTACCTAAAATGTCCACTTCACCTTTCTTTAGTTTACGTTTCCATATAGATTTACCACATGCTAGACAATGTAATAGTTCTTTCATATTACTCCCTTTAATATGTCTTTAGCTTTAATAAACAGTAATGGTCCATTCGTATATGATATTAGTTGTACTCTATACAAAACTCTGTTTAACACATTTAATACATCCTGCAGTGTTGTTACATCCTTTTCTTCTTTACCCAACTCTTGCAACAATACCTGTTTAGCTAATAAATAAGTACAGACTATTTCTCCATACTTTATTAAAGCCAACTGTACAGGCTCCATTAAATCTATAATCTGTTGTATACTTAATTTTTGTGCACCTCTAGTTAATAATTCTGTAACTTGTTTATGTTGTCTATCAAACAATTCTTCATTCCATATAATTTTAACTCTTTCTCTATAATGTTTAATCCACATACTCGTCCAAACACTTAAATACTCTAAGATTTCTTCTTCAGTATAATTATTGAATATTTCTTCTAATTTCTCCAAGTACTGTTCCGTATTCTGTAAATTATAAACATATTTAACATAAGTTTCCCAGTCTCTTCTAATGTTGTTATAAATAAAATCATTTACGTCCCCTAACCTAACACACCATTCTCTACTCCACATCTGTTCAATTTTATTAGATAACATTTATTATTTCCTCTAAACAAAAATATATAAAAAAAGTTTACTTGTTTACCAATGCTTTAAGTCTGTTCCACACTAAGTCTGCTACACGATCAACAACTGTAATGTATCCTAGTTCCTGTATGAACGTCATTACTACGTCTTCAGTGTATGTCGGACTATAAACGTATGCTCCTCCAACTA
>Ga0315298_1011140_pt1 | contig 10639 bp, 10 predicted proteins | sample WHS_1_MG_FD_203077 | JGI IMG/M metagenome (GOLD analysis project Ga0315298, IMG submission 203077) | Extremophilic microbial mat communities from Washburn Hot Springs, YNP, Wyoming, USA - WHS_1_MG | ecosystem: Environmental > Aquatic > Thermal springs > Hot (42-90C) | place: USA: Wyoming...
TGGAAGTGAATATCTCCTGCCCCAACGTAAAAAAAGGCGGCCTGCAGTTCGGTGTGGATGCGCGTTCCGCGGCGGCGGTAGTGCGGGCGGTCAAATCGGCCACCGCTCTGCCGGTGATCGTCAAGCTTTCACCCAATGTGACCAGCATCGTCGAAATGGCCGAAGCCGTGGCCGCCGCCGGTGCCGACGCGCTGTCCCTGATCAACACCCTGCTCGGCATGGCCATCGACATCCGGCGCCGCCGGCCGGTGCTGGCCAACGTGATGGGCGGGCTATCCGGCCCGGCCGTGCGCCCGGTGGCGGTGCGGGCGGTGTGGCAGGTCTACCGGGCGGTGAAGCTGCCCATTATCGGTATGGGCGGCATCGTCACCGCCGAAGACGCCCTGGAATTGATTATGGCCGGGGCGACCGCGGTGGCCGTGGGCACGGCCAATTTCATCAATCCCGCGGCCACCATGGAGGTGCTGGCGGGCCTGGAAAAATTCATGCGCGAAGAGGGCGTCGGCGATATACGCGAACTGGTCGGGGCGGCCCACGGAAACGTTTAAAACAGGGTTCTCCATCGGGCCCCGCCGCCCGGAGGGGACGGGTGGGAAGCGGGGCGGAAAACAGGTGAGGTGAAGCGTGAAGGTGAATGTACAGACCTGCGAAAAGTTGATTGTCGCGCTGGACGTGGACGGTGCGGATGAGGCCGGGCGGCTGGCGGACGGGCTTTTGCCCTGGGCCGGATGGTTTAAAATCGGCATGCAGCTTTTTTACAGCGCGGGGCCGGCGGTGGTGGAGGCCCTGCGTCAAAAAGGAGCCGGGGTGTTTCTGGATTTGAAACTGCACGACATCCCCAATACGGTGGGCCGGGCCGCGGCGGCGCTCACCCGGCTGGGGGCGGGCATGCTTACCGTGCACGCCTCCGGAGGCGGGGCGATGATGGAGGCCGCCGCCGCGGCGGTGAGAGAGGAAGCGGGCCGGCTGGGCATGCCCCGTCCGCGGGTGCTGGCCGTGACCGTGCTGACCAGTGTGGAACAGCGGGTTTTCAACCGGGAGCTGGGACTGCCCGGCAAGATACTGGACCGGGTGGTTTCCTGGGCCGCGCTGGCCCGCGAACACGGGATGGACGGGGTGGTGGCTTCCGCGCAGGAGGCGGCGGCCGTCCGCCGGGAGTGCGGCCCGGATTTTCTCATCGTCACTCCGGGCATCCGTCCGGCCGGGAGCGCCGCCGGGGACCAGAGGCGGGTGATGACGCCGGCCGCGGCCATCGCCGCCGGAGCCACCCATCTGGTGGTCGGGCGGCCGATCACCGGCGCGGCCGATCCGGCGGCCGCGGCCCGCTCGCTGGCGGTGGAAATAGCCGCCGCCTTACATGACGGAAACTGAATTTTTGCGGTTTGTTCGTCAGCGCCGCCATGTGGTATAATACCGGCTGTAAGTCATATGGAGGTGGCGGAAAATGGCGGCCAAAGAAAATTCTTTCGATATTGTTTCCAAAATCGATCTGCAGGAAGTGGACAACGCGGTCAACCAGGCCGTGCGCGAATTGAATACGCGCTTTGATTTCCGGGGCAGCAAGTGCGGCATAAGCTTCGACGGCAAGGAAATCGTCCTCACGGCCGATGATGATTTTAAATTGAAAAATGTCATCGACGTGCTCGAGCCCAGGCTGGTCAAACGCAAAGTGGATTTGAAAGCGCTGCGTTACGGCAAAGTGGAGAAGGCGGCCGGGGATACGGTGCGGCAGCGGGTGGAACTGGTGCAGGGGCTGGATAAGGAAGTTTCCGCCCGGATCATCAAGCTGATCAAGGGGAGCAAATTGAAAGTGCAGGCCTCCTATCAGGGCGATCAGGTGCGGGTGAGCGGCAAAAGCCGTGACGATCTGCAGGCGGTAATCCGCCTGATCCGGGAAAGGGAGTGGGATGTGCCGCTGCAGTTTGTCAATATGCGTACGATGTAACCGGTCCGGGAGCAAAGGTAAAAGGGATGTGCGCACGGCACATCCCGCGCTGCTATTGCCCCGTGCTCATGGCTCGTTCGGCTCTTTCGATGGCCAGGCGGACCAGGTTACCGCAGTTTCGGGAGGAAACGCCGCCCCAGCCCTCCGTGCGCACGATGTCGGCGACACCGAGTTCTTCGGCCAGTTCGTACTTCAGCCTCTCGGACATCAGGCCTCCACGCCGTCTACCCATCAGCCTGCCCCCTTTGGCGGGGCAATGCAGCATTTTTATTATGACCCGTGTGTCCGGTTTGATGCGGGTGAGCAGTTTATTTTTTTCACGGGAGGTTGGTTTGATTGACGGCGGAAGATGTATTGCATATTCTCGAAGAGACCGGGGCCATGCTCAAAGGGCATTTCCAGCTCACTTCCGGGCGGCACAGCGACCGGTATTTTCAGTGCGCCCGGGTGCTCCAGCACCCCCGTTACAGCGAACAATTGTGCCGCGAAATGGCCGCACCCTACCGCGGCCGGCCGATCGACGCGGTGATCGGGCCGGCCCTGGGGGGAATCCTGGTGGCCTATGAAGTGGCCCGCGCGCTCGGTGTGCGCAATCTTTTCGCTGAAAGGGAAAACGGCGTGATGACCCTGCGGCGGGGGTTTGCCATCAAACCGGGCGAACGCCTGCTGGTAGTCGAGGATGTGGTCACCACCGGCGGTTCGGTACGGGAAGTGATGGATGTGGTGCGCCGGTCGGGCGGTGAAGTGGTCGGCGCGGCCGCCCTGGTCGACCGCAGCAACGGCACGGCGGATCTGGGCGTCCCCTTCCACGCTCTGTTGACCCTGCCGGCGGTCAGTTACCCTCCGGAGGAGTGTCCCCTGTGCCGGCAGGGCATCCCGGCGGTCAAGCCCGGTAGTCGCCAAACTTCCGGCGCGAGCGGAACTCCGAAGGCGTGATGCCCTCCCGTTTCTTGAACACGGCGGTGAAATAGCTGTTGTTTTTAAACCCGACCTGGGAAGCGATTTGATCAATAGTGCTGTCGGAGGAAAGAAGCAACTCCTTGGCTCCTTCCAGCCGCAGTTCGGTCAGATATTCGATGAAGCTCTGCCCGGTTTTTTGCTTGAACAGGCGGCTGAGATAGGCCGGGCTGAGATGGACGTACCGCGCCGCCTGCTGCAGGGTGATTCCCCGGTTGTAGTGCCGGCGCATGTATTCCTGCACCTGCCGGATGGCCGCCCGGTCGTTGTCGGCGTTGTGGTTCTGCACCCAGAGGATGTGGGCGCGGTACATCTTATCGGCCCAGGCCTGCAGGTCGGAGATGGTGGAAATGTCTTTGATGTCGCGGGCCAGTTCGTTTTGCTGCGCCGACACGCCCACCTCCCCGGCGCCGGCGGCCAGCAGGCCCTGGCCGGCCACCACCAGCAGTTCGAAGGCGAAGGCGGCCATCTGTTCCCGCGAGGGGTGTCCCGTCTGTTTGAGGAAGTTTTCGATCAGGTTGTCCACCGCCCGGTGGGCGGCTTCCGGATCGCAGAAACGGACGGCCTGAAAGAGATCGCCGGCCGCCGTGTGCAGGGCCGGGGCGGTGTCCAGGAAGCGCTCGATTACCGGCGGCTGCGCTTCCAGCCCGGAGATGACCCGGTTCAGGGCGTCGGCCAGCTCTTCCGGCTGTACCGGCTTCAACAGGTAATCGGCCACTTTGCTTTTGATTGCCTGCTGGGAATAGGAAAACCTGCCGTGGGCGGTGATGATGATCACCTCCACCGCCGGGTTTTTTTCTTTAATCAGGCGGGTGGCTTCCAGACCGTCCATGCCGGGCATGCGGATGTCCATCAAAACAATGTCCGGCCGGAGCAGAGCGGCCTGTTCCACCGCCTCGCGACCGGTGGCCGCTTCACCGCACACTTTCACCGGCAGCCCGCTGGTTTCCACCAGATGGCGCAAAAATTTGCGCTCCAGCTCTTCATCTTCCACCAGAAGTATCCTGTATATCTGTTTACCCCGTTTATTTTCAACCGGCAAGCGGCAACACCATCCTGACTCGAGTTTCCCCCGGCCTGCTTTCCAGGAGCAGGCCGAAATCGGGGCCGAAATACAATTTCAATCTTTCATCCACATTGTAAAGGCCGATGCCCCGGGTGGGCCGTTCGAGCAGGGCCGGCGGCCGGTGCTGGAGGTTGTGCCGTATTTCTTCCAGCACCGCGGGCGGGATGCCCACCCCGTCGTCCACGACGTGAATTTCCGCCCGGCCGTCCAGCGTGTGCCCGGTAATGGTCAGGTGACCGGTTCCTTCCCGGGGTTCCAGCCCGTGGATGCAGGCGTTTTCCACCAGCGGCTGCAGGCTCAGAAAAGGCACCGGGAGGTGCTGCAAATTATCCTCCACATTGATTTCCGCTTTCAGCCTGTTCCCGAAGCGGGTCTGCTGGATGGTCAAATAGCTCTGCACATATTTCAGTTCTTCGCGCAGCGGCACCAGTTCGGCCGGGTGCTGCACATTATAGCGCAGGAGGCTGGATAGAGCGTAGAGGGTTTTTAAGGCTTTCTCGTTTTCGTTTAAAGTGACCAGGCTGGTAATCACATTCAAGGTGTTAAAAAGGAAGTGCGGCTTGATCTGGGCCTGCAGGTTTTTCAGCTGCGCCATGCGCAGGCTGTTTTCCAGCTCGGCGCGTGTTTTCGCCTCGTGCATGGAGCGCAGCTTTTCCCGGGCCTCGTTTTCTTTGATCTGCCCCCGGTAGATCAATTCCGTAATGTAATTGATCACATAATGAATCAACTGGGAAGCGGCCCGACATTTTTCCGGGGTGAAGACCTGGATTTCCTGGTAGGTCCGGGCCAGATGCGCCGCATCCAGGCCGAGATCGGCGGTGGCGGCGAGCATTTTTTTGACGCCTTCTTCGCCCGGCGGCTTTAAATGCATCTGGCCGCAGGTGATTGAGCCCCAGAACTGATTATCGATGACCAGCGGCACGGCCATGAGCACCACGCCGGCGTGGCAGATGCTGTAGCACGTGGTTCGGGTGGCGGCCGATTTGAAGCCCACTTCGGCGTTTGATTCGATGCACCGCCTCAGCCCTTCCGGCGTGGAGCGGATGGTGGAACAAAAGCCGTAAAAAAAGTTGTGTTCCACCAGGGGATAGCCCATGGCGTCATTGATGTCGATGGTGATGTCGGTCGAATTGGTGAAGTTCTCGATAATTTTTAAAATCTTTTCCCGTTCAATCAGGCGCAGAATGTTTTCCCGGTTGATCCGCATCGATCATTCCCCCGTTCTCCTCAGAAATTATATCAGATCGGCGGGAAAGCGGGTATAGTAACATTTGGTGGGAAAGGGTTTTCGACAAATGTCGAGTAAAATGATCTATAAAAAAGATAAAAATATTGCCACAACTCTCATTGCCGCCCGGAAACAGTGGTAGGATATTTATAATTCATGGTGCAATATGTGTCAAGGGATATCGCGAGAATAGTCGAAAATCTAGCACAGGTCTCATATATCAGGTAATTAAAATTAAAAAGGAGGTTGGTATTTTCGTCAATGTTTTAAAAATGGCTACGGGCAAGTGACTAAACAGTATTGGAGGTAGTTTTTATGATTGAGCAACCGAAAGAGGAGTTGCACCGGGGGTTACAAGAAAGGCACATTCAGCTGATCGCCCTGGGGGGAGCGATCGGTGTGGGGCTGTTCCTCGGTTCGGCGACCGCCATTAAAACCGCCGGTCCGGCTCTGATGCTCTCTTATATCATCGGCGGTCTGGCCATCTTCATCATCATGCGGGCGCTGGGCGAACTGGCCGTGGCCTACCCGGTTTCCGGTTCCTTCAGCGCGTACGCCAACCGTTTTCTGGGCCCCCTGGCCGGGCACATCACCGGTTGGACCTACTGGTTCATGTGGGTGGTCACCTGTATGGCCGAGATCACGGCCATCGGCGTTTACGTCAAGTTCTGGATTCCCAGTATGCCGCAGTGGATTCCGCCTTTAATCGCCCTGATCGCCATGACCATCGTCAACCTGGTGGCGGTTAAGGCCTACGGGGAGTTTGAATTCTGGTTCGCCCTGATTAAAGTGGTTACCATTCTGGTCATGATTGTGGTCGGCGCGGGCATGATTTTCTTCGGCCTGGGCAACCACGGCGTGCCCCTGGGCTTCAGCAACCTCTGGACACACGGCGGGTTCTTCCCCAAAGGAATCACCGGTGTGGTTATGGCCCTGGTCATGGTGATGTTCGCCTACCTGGGAGTTGAGCTGATCGGTGTGACGGCCGGTGAAGCCCAGCATCCTGAAAAGTCCATTCCGTCGGCTATCGACAAAGTGCTCTACCGGATCCTGATCTTTTATGTCGGTGCTCTGCTGGTGATTATGTCCATCTATCCGTGGAACGAAATCGGCACCAAGGGCAGTCCCTTCGTGATGACCTTCGCCAAAATCGGCATTCCGGCCGCAGCCGGGATCATCAACTTCGTGGTGCTTACGGCGGCCCTGTCTTCCTGCAACAGCGGTCTGTTCAGCACCGGGCGCATGCTCTACAACCTGGCGCTGCAGAAAAACGCCCCGGCCGTCTTCGGCAAGTTGAGCCGGACGGGGGTTCCTTATGCGGGCATTCTGTTTTCCGCCGTTTGCCTGCTGGTCGGCGTGGTGCTCAACTATCTGGTACCGGCGCAGGTGTTTGTTTATGTGACCAGTGTGGGCACTCTGGGTGCCATCTATGTCTGGGCGTTGATCCTGGTGGTGCAGATGCGCTTCCGTGAATCGCTGAGCGCGGACGAAGTGGCCAGACTGACCTACCGGACGCCCTGGTACCCTGTTTCCAACTGGATTGTACTGGCCTTCCTGGCTTTCGTCGTGGTCCTGCTGGCCTTCTCGGCGGACACCCGGGTGGCCCTGTATGTCGGTGTGGCCTGGTTCGCTTTGATCATAGCTTCGTACTATCTCTTCGGATTGCATCGTAAAGATGTCGCCCGGCCGCAGCCGACACCGGCCAAAAAAATTCAATAGCTAAGGTGCAAAGTGCAATAAAAACTGGCTGGTTTTTCCCCGCAGGTAAAACCGGTCAGTTTTTACTTAATAAAAATGGTTTAAATAAATATTTGCGTATCAAGTGGGCAAAATCTCAATATGGTCGGACAAGAAACTTGAAAAAATTTAGTATAAAATATGAGAAAATAAAATTAGGAAAGGGTTCGGTAAATAACCGCAAAAATCCCTGCCGGTCCTACAGTTAATTCTACAAGTTATAAAAGGAGGTACTAAAAGATGATTGTAGGAGTACCGAAGGAAATCAAAGACAACGAATACCGCGTGGGCATCACCCCGGCCGGAGTGGAAGCGCTGATCAAGGCCGGGCATCAGGTGGTCATCGAAGCCGGCGCCGGTCTGGGCAGCGGCATCACCGACGAAGAATATACCGCCGCCGGGGCGCGCATGCTGCCCACCCCGAAGGATGTCTACGAGCAGGCGGATATGATCATGAAGGTCAAGGAGCCCCTGCCGGCGGAGTACGATTTGTTTAAAGAAGGCCAGCTGCTGTTCACCTACCTGCACCTGGCCCCGGAGCCGGAGTTGACCCGTGCGCTGTTGAACAAAAAAGTGTCCGGGGTGGCCTATGAGACCATTCAGACCAACCGCGGCACCCTGCCTTTGCTCATGCCGATGAGTGAAGTGGCCGGCCGGATGTCCATCCAGATCGGCGCGCAGTTCCTGGAAAAACAGTACGGCGGCCGGGGAGTGCTGCTCGGCGGCGTGCCGGGCGTGCTGCCGGGCAAGGTGACCATCATCGGCGGCGGCACCGTGGGTACCAACGCGGCCAAAGTGGCCATCGGCCTGGGTGCGGAAGTGACCATTCTGGACAACAACGCCGACCGGCTGCGCTACCTGGACGACATTTTCGGCGCCCGGGTGAAGACCTACATGTCCAACAGCTACCACATCAAAGAAGCGGTGAAGGAAGCCGACCTGGTGATCGGCGCCGTGCTCATCCCCGGTGCCCGGGCGCCCAAACTGCTCACCGAGGAAATGGTCAAGGCCATGCGGCCGGGTTCGGTGATTGTGGACGTGGCCATCGACCAGGGCGGCTGCGTGGAAACCGCCGACCGGGTGAGCACGCACAGCAATCCCACGTATGTCAAGCACGGCGTGATTCACTACGCCGTGGCCAACATCCCCGGCGCGGTGGCCCGCACCTCCACCTTCGCCCTGACCAACGTCACCCTGCCCTATGCGCTGCAGCTGGCCAGCAAGGGCCTGGCCCGGGCGGTCAAGGAAGACATTTCGCTGGCCCGCGGCGTGAACGTATACGACGGCAAAGTGACCTACAAGGCGGTGGCCGAGGCGCTCAACCTGCCCTACACACCGCTCAGCGAACTGCTGGATGTACCCGTCGATTTGATGCGCATTGCGTAAATCCCGGGTTGCACAGTCAAGTGTGCGAGTATAAAATGATAGTGAACCAAAAGGCCTCTCGCCTGAGAGGCCTTTGGTGTATTCCAAAGGAGGTTTTTTATGCTCACGCGTCCGGTCTGGGCGGAAATAGATCTCGCCGCCATCGCCCATAATGTGAGAGAGATCAAGCGGCTGTTAAAGCCCGGCACCCAAATGATGGCCGTGGTCAAAGCCGATGCCTACGGTCACGGCGCCCTGCCCGTGGCCCGGGTGGCTCTGGCCAGCGGCGCCGAAAGGCTGGCCGTGGCGATTTTAAATGAAGCTCTGGCCCTGCGGGAGGGGGGGATCCGCGCGCCCATTCTGATCCTGGGCTATACGCCGCCCGAGCAGGCCGAACTGCTCGTGCGCAACGAGATCACCCAGACCGTCTTCACCCTGGATATGGCCCGGGCCGTTTCTCAGGCGGCGGTGAAGCTCGGTAAAACGGCCCGGGTGCATTTGAAGATCGACACGGGGATGAGCCGGATCGGCGTCACCCCGCGGGAGGCCCCCGACTTTGCCGCCGCCGTGGCAGCACTGCCCGGTCTGGAGGTGGAGGGCGTTTTCACCCATATGGCCGCCGCCGATGAGGCGGATAAAACTTACACCCGCCGGCAGTTCGCCCTGTTTCAAGAGGCGGTGGAGGGGATGGCGGCACGCGGGGTGCAGGTCGCGCTCAAACACGTGGCCAACAGCCCGACCACCCTGGATCTGGCGGAAATGCATCTGGACATGGTGCGTCCGGGGATTATTCTGTATGGTTTGTGGCCGTCCACGGAGGTGCGGCGGGAAATTGAACTGCGTCCGGCCATGCAACTGAAGGCGAAGGTGGCCTATGTGAAAGAGGTGCCGGCCGACACTTCCGTCAGCTACGGGCGCAAATTCACCACCACCGCTCCCACCGTGATCGCCACGCTGCCCATCGGTTACGCGGACGGCTGGTCGCGCCTTTTGTCCAACAGGGCCGAGGTGCTCATTCACGGCCGGCGCGCGCCGGTGATCGGACGGGTGTGCATGGACCAGTGTATGGTGGACGTGACCGGTATCCCGGGAGTGCAGGTGGGCGATGAAGCCGTGCTTTTCGGCCGCCAGGGGGATCAGTTCCTGCCCGTGGAAGAAGTGGCCGCCAAAATGGGGACCATCAATTACGAAATGGTTTGCCTGATCAGCAAGCGGGTGCCGCGGGTGTATACCGGGATGGAGGCGTAAACCAGCGGTTTTTTGAGCGGGGTGTTCCGGGGGGCGGAACGGATGGGCAAACCGGCGGTCGGATGGAAGTGGACGGGAACCGCCGTCAGTGCGCGGAAGCCAGTCGCCCCGCGCCCGGGGGCGGACGGCGCGGGAGCCGCAAGGGAAGCCCTGGCAGCCGGGGACTCCGCAGGTGGTGCAATGGTTTCGGCGACGGGGTGTGCGTATCAATCGACGCCTGCTTCCGGAGCCGCCCCGTCGGTGGGATTATCCAGCCACCTGCGGGGTGGCTGTCAGGGCCGCCGCCTTGAAGGCTATCGCTTTAAGTGGTGAGGTCTCATATTCGAGTAAAATTTTTTAAGGTTGCCTACTGGATCTTGACACGGACGCGGATCGGGACGGATTTGACAGGCTGTTTCTCCATGTGTTATACTGCTTAGTGTTATTTACCAGATGTGGCTTTTATTTGGCCGGCAAAAATTGCCGCCAGGGCCGCAAGTATCATCGGGAGGGATGAAAATGTCCGGAGAATCAATCAAATCCGCGGTAAACAGCCTGATCTGGCCCATTTGTCTGGTGGGGGCGAAGGAAAACGACAAACACAACGTGTTGACTGTAGCCTGGATCTCCCAGGTTTCGATGAACCCTCTGCTGGTTATGGTTTCCATCGCTCCGGGCCGCTATTCGCACGACATGATTGACCGGACCGGGGAATTCATGGTCAGCATCCTCGGCGCCGATCAGCAGGATGTATCCACATTCTGCGGCTCTCGATCCGGGCGTGACGTGGACAAGATTGCCGCCCTGAACCTGAAGACAACGCCGGCGGAAGTGATCAAAGTGCCCCGGCTGGCCGGCTGTGTGGCCAATCTGGAGTGCAAAGTGGTCGGAAAATATACCGCGGGTGACCATACCCTTTTCATCGGTGAAGTGGTGGCGGCAGACGTGGCTCCGGAAGAGGTGCAGCCGCTGGTCATGTACCGGGGGAAGAAAGTGGGTCTGCGGTGATTTCACCGGGGAAGATGCCGGTGCAAAGTGCACAAAAAAGGGCAGCGAAAACGCTGCTCTTTTTTTGTGCCGGGGGAGGGGGGGAAAGGAAGAAGCTGTCGGGGTG
>Ga0315298_1011142_pt1 | contig 10631 bp, 9 predicted proteins | sample WHS_1_MG_FD_203077 | JGI IMG/M metagenome (GOLD analysis project Ga0315298, IMG submission 203077) | Extremophilic microbial mat communities from Washburn Hot Springs, YNP, Wyoming, USA - WHS_1_MG | ecosystem: Environmental > Aquatic > Thermal springs > Hot (42-90C) | place: USA: Wyoming...
ATATCATATCGTCGACGAGCACCACGTCCCTGCCGGAGAAGCGCGCATCCGAAGGCGTCACCCTGACCTCTCCGGTGACCCGATCCCTCTCCTTCTTGAAGCTGGAGGGCTCGCAACCCAAGACCTCCGCGACCCTCTCGGCGTGGACCTTGGCCCCCTCATCCGGCGAGACGACGATCGGATCCCTCAGGCCCTTCCCCGAGAAGTACCTCCCTATCTCCACCATGGCCGTGAGGTTGTGGGCCGGGATCCCCAGATGGCCGAGGATCGCCTCGGAGTGCAGGTCCAAGGTGAAGAGCTTCCGGATGCCCGCGCACTCCATCAGCTCGCATACGGTCCTCGCGCTCACGGCCTCGCCGCTCCTGAACGCCTTGTCTTGCCTCGAGTAGGCCAGATAGGGCACGACCGCCTCGACCTCCAGCCCCGCTTCCCTCGCGGCATCGGCCATTAAGAACAATTGCATCAAGTGCCTATCCTGGGGGGGGTGGGTCGATTGGACTATGACCACAGTGGGGCCCTCGAAGCCACCCCAATCGATCCTTATGTACGACTCCCCGTCCGGGAAGGTCTTGAACTCCAGAGGGATGGCCCTCCAGCCGAGCGCCGACGCGATCTTGGCCCCCAGCTCCGGGGAGGCGGGGCCGGGGATTATCCCCTTCAAACCATCCACCGCCATTGTAGTTTGGGGCGGGGCGATATATTGTTGTCTGGACCGCCATCCCCTGCCCGTGGGGCCACCGTTAGACCGATATGCATTCCGACCTCGTGAACCTGACTCCCCTCTCGGCCATTAGGTCCAGCGCATCGGATAGGTGGCCCGGCGGCGAGTCGATGGCCTTCGCGAGGTCGACCGGGACGACCACCTCGAAGCCCAAGCTCCTCCCATCGATGGCCGAGAAGTGGACGCAATAGTCCAAGGCGAGCCCGCAGAGGAAGATCCGCCCTATCCCCAATTCCCTCAGGTATCCGGATAGGCCCGTATGCGTTCTCCTATCGTTCTCGATGAACGCGGAATAGCTGTCCACGGTCGGGCGGAAGCCCTTCCGGATAACGGCCTTCGCGAGCTTCGCATCGAAGTCGGGATGGAACTCCGCCCCGAAGGAGCCTTGGACGCAGTGATCGGGCCAGAGGACCGGGCCTATCCCCTCGGACTCGTATGGGTCGAAGGGCCTCATGCCATGGCTGCTCGCGAATGAGAGGTGGCCAGGGGGATGCCAGTCCTGCGTCGCGACGACCAAGTTGCCGTGGCGGTGGAACTTCTCCGCGAGGGCGTTTATGGGGGCGATTATCTCATCGCCGCCCTCGACCGCGAGCGCACCGGAGGGCATGAAATCGTTCTGGACGTCCACCACGATGAGCGCATCCGTGCCCTTTACATCGATCCTCGATGCCAGTTCCAGCTCCTCAGGTTTCATGGGCGGATCGCCATCCATCTTGCCCAAGAGCGGCTATGCGCGGGCGATCAGTTCACGCCCCGAAGCTTAAAAATATTGGGATGGGGTGCCGCCTCCCCGCCAAATCGTCCGGTAGCCTTGAGCCCCGAGGGAGCCTCGGGCCCAACCCTTAAATTCGGATCCGCCAATGGCATCCCCGATGTCCGAGCCGGCGAAGATCCGCGAGGTCATGACCGGCGATCCGCTGACGTGTTCGCCGCGCGATGGCTTGGAGGAGGTCGTGGATAAGATGAACCGCTCCAGGATAGGCTCCATCATAGCCGTGGAGGGGGGGCGGCCCGTGGGCATCGTCACCGAGAGGGACATCCTGGTCAAGGTTGTGGCGAAGGGGAGGCTGGCGAAGGGGATCAGGGTGGAGGAGGTCATGTCCGCGCCGGTCCGCGCGATTTCAGAGGATGCCCATGTCGAGGAGGCTGCCAAGAGGATGGCTGAGGAGGGCATCAAGCGGCTCGCCGTTACCAAGGATGGCTCGCTCGTGGGGATCGTCACATCGACGGACATCGTGAAGGCGGTAGCCGCCGGGTTGCTGGCGCGGGAGGTCTACCTCTACCTTTCGGACGTATTCAAGAGGCCCCCATTATCCGGCACCGTTGGGCGGGGGAAGGCATAGCGCGGCGGCCGCGGCCGCCCGTTCTTGGGGTAGTTGCTCAGGAACCCGGTTTCGCGATCACCGCCGAGAAATCAGCCCTAGCCTGCTCCTCATCGCAACCGCTTTTTATACCCATGGCGCGGGTATAAACCTTTCCCGGTTAAAGGAAGGGGAGCGATCCGATTTGTACGCCGCATTCGTCATCGGGATGGCCGGCTCCGGTAAGTCGGCCCTCACCTCCGAGTTCTTGAGCTGGGCTAGGTTGAAGGGCCAAGACGTGGTCGCGCTGAACTTGGACCCGGGCGTCAAATCCCTCCCCTACAGCCCCGATGTCGACATAAGGTCCTACGTGAGCGTGGAGGCGCTCATGGAGGAGTACGGCTTGGGCCCGAATGGGGCCCTCCTGATGGCCGCCGATCTGATTGGGGATCACCTAGAGGAGCTGAGGGAGGAGGTCGAGTCGACGGGCGCGGGCCTCGTCCTGGTGGATACCCCGGGGCAGATAGAGCTTTTCGCCTTCAGGGAGAGCGGCAAGTTCGTGGCCGCTGAGTTGACGGAGGATCCTAAAGCCGTGCTGTATCTCTTGGACGGGCCCTTTTCGAAGAACCCGCTGAATTACATCTCAAACATGTATATGTCCATGGCCGTCTATGAGAGGATAACGCTGCCCCAGATTTACGTCCTCAGCAAGGCCGACCTCCTCTCGGAGGAGGAGCTGGGGACCGTGATGGGGTGGTCCGAGGATATAGAAAATTTGGAGGGGGCCTTGAGGGGGGCCTCCGAGGGGATGGCTTATCTCATATCCAAGGACTTGGCGAGGGCCATGAGCGGGATAGGGATCGACTTCCAGCCCTTGCCCGTATCCTCCAAGAGGGCCACCGGGTTCACCGAGCTCTACGCCGAGATCATGAGGGCCCTTAGGGGAGGAGAGGAGCTGGACCCATAGGGCGGTTTGGCTCGACCATAAGCGATTTATTGATAATGGGTGGGAGAGAGGCTCGGTAATAGCGGATGGGCGCGAGGGCCGAAAGGATCGTCAAGAGGGCGATATCCGAGGGCAGGAAGAGCCTGACCGGCATCGAGGCCAAGGATGTCTGCAGGGATTATCGAATACCGGTTCCGAAGTACCGCTTGGCGAGGAGCGAGGGGGAGGCGGTCGAGTTCGCCAAGGAGTTTGGGTTCCCAGTGGTCCTCGAGGTCATCTCCGCGGACATCCTCCACAAGACCGATGTCGGGGGTATCTATGTGGGCCTGAAGGGCCCCTCCGAGGTGAGGGCCCATTACCGGATGATCCTGAAGAACGTCAAGAGGAGGAGGCCCGATGCCAAGGTCGACGGCATATTGGTCAGGGAGATGGCGCCGAGCGGCATCGAGGTCATAGTCGGGGGGTTGAAGGATCCCCAGTTCGGGCAGACCATCATGTTCGGCCTGGGCGGGATATTCGTGGAGGTCTTCAAGGACGTCACCTTCAGGATAGCGCCGGTACCGCGGGAGGAGGCCGAGGAGATGCTCAGGGAGATAAAGGGGTACCAGATCCTAAGGGGCTATAGGGGCATGGCGAGGGCCGACGAGCGCGCCTTGGTCGGGATAATCCAGAGGGCGTCCGAGCTGATGATCGATTTCCCGGAGATATCCCAGATGGACCTCAACCCGGTCATGGCGTATGAGAGGGGCGCCAAGGTCGTGGACGCAAAAATACTGTTGTAGGGATCCATCGGGGCCTCGATCCGGGGGTCGCGATTGGCCGATCCTATGGCAAGGGCGGAGGAGTTCAGGAGGGCGATGGAGGAATTAAGGGGCAAGGCTCGGGAGCTGAAGGCCAAGAGGGATTCCTATAACTCCAGCGCGAGGCTCATCCTCGAGAGGAGGGGGGAGCTGAGCATCAAGCTAAGGGAGACGATCCGGGAGATCCGTTCCAATAGGAGCGCAAGGGATGAGCTCAACAAGGAGCTGAAGGAGCTGAGGGCGCAGGAGGAAGAGCTGAGGCGCAAGGCCAGCGGGGCCATCAAGGCGTTGCGGGGCGGGGGGGCGGGGATGGGGCTCGATGAGGCGGGGTTGGAGGAGGAGATCCGCAAGTTGGATTGGGTGATCCAGACCTCGTCCCTTCCGATCGAGAGGGAGAAGGAGCTCGTGGAGCGGGTTAGGAGATTGGAGTCGGATCTAGCCGAAGTGAGGCGGCAACTCTCCTCCAGGAAGGATTTGGAGGAGGTTCGGAAGAGGATCGCGGAGCTGCGGTCGGAGATCTCCGAAAAGGCGAAGAAAAGGGACGAACTTCATGCGAAGGTCCTCCTGCTCGCAAAGGCCGCCGACTCCTTGAGGGAGGAGGTCAAGGGGGCGGAAAACCGGTACATAGAGGTTAAGGGGGCGGCGGATGCCGCCCATAGGGAGTACTTGGAGTGCGTGGAGAGGATCAAGCGGATGAGGGGGGAGGCCAAGGCCATGGAGGAGGAGAAGGTCAGGAGCAGGATCAGGGAGTTGGAGAGGTCGGCCTCTGAGAAATTTAAAAATAGGAGGAAACTTTCCTTCGAGGAGTTCAAGATTTTGATGGAGAAGAAGGCAATTTAGGTTTATTATCGACGGGCGGCATTAGGATCAAGGTCCGGAAATAGATTTGGAAACGGGGGCTCATCGGGCTAAGATAGCCATAATCGGCGGCACGGGATTCGAGGGGATCCTGGAATCCCAGGAGGCCTTATCGATCGGTACTCCGTTCGGCATACCGCCCCAGATCCTCATAGGGGAGGTGGGGGGGAGGGAGGTGGCGTTCCTGCCGCGCCATGGCTTCGGACACCTCGTCCCGCCCCATAGGGTGAACTACAGGGCCAACATCTGGGCCCTCGGATCCATAGGCGTTGAACGCATAATCTCCACGAACGCCGTAGGGGCGATCAACCCGGATTATAAGCCGGGGGATTTGGCGATCCCGGCGGATCTGATAGACTTCACGAAGGGGAGGAGGTCGACCTTCTTCGACGGCGCCCCGGTCACCCATATAGACGTCAGCACCCCTTTCTGCCCGGAGATATCCGCCCTGTTGCTCAGGGAATCCAAGGGGCGCGCCGATAGGGTCTGGGGCGGATCCGTCATGGCCGTGACGGAGGGGCCGAGGTTCGAGACCCCCGCGGAGATAAGGATGTTGAGGGCCATGGGAGCGGATCTGGTCGGGATGACGGCTTCCCCGGAGGCGTTCTTGGCGAGGGAGCTCGGGATCTGCTATTGCCCGCTCTGCTTCGTCTCGAACATGGCGGCCGGTATGCAGGAGAGGGTGACCGCGAAGGAGGTGCTCGATGTAGCCCGAAGGCTCTCCCCGGTGGTCGAGTCGATCCTGAGGGGAACCATAGCCTCCATCCCCTCGGAGAGGAAATGCGGCTGCATGGCCCCGACCGGGGGGCCATGAGGCTTGGGGGTGAGCGCCTCGATTAAGAGGATCCTGGAGCTCACCGGAATCTACAAGCTATATGAGAAGAAGTTGCTGGAGGAGATCAAAGGGAAGGGGATACCGGAGCATATAGCGGTCATACTCGATGGGAACAGGAGATGGGCCTCGGAACGGATGTTGCCCGCAACCGAGGGCCATAACCACGGCGCCAAAACCCTTGAGGCCTTCCTGGGTTGGTGTTTGGAACTTGGGGTGAGGGTCGTTACCGTATACGCGCTCTCCACGGAGAATTTCGAGAGGAGTAGGGAGGAGATCGATAATATATTCCGTACCATGGAGGCCAAGGTAAGGAAGATGATCTCCGATTCGAAGATCCATGGGAATAGGGTCAGGGTGAAGGCCTTGGGGAGGCTCTCCCTGCTGCCGAGGAGCTTGAGGGACTCGCTGGACGAGCTCGAGGATGCCACAAAGGAATACAGCGATCACTACCTCAACCTCGCCGTGGCGTACGGGGGGAGGAAGGAGATAATAGATGCGGTGAAGAAGATCGCCGAGATGGTGAAGGAGGGCAGGATAGAGCCGGAAGAGATAGATGAGGAGCTCTTCGCCGAGAGCCTCTATACATCCCACCTTCCAAAACCGGAGCCGGACCTGGTCATAAGGACCTCCGGGGAGGAACGCCTGAGCGGATTCCTGATATGGCAATCGGCATACAGCGAGCTCTGCTTCATGGATACATATTGGCCCGACTTCAGGAAGATAGATCTCCTGAGGGCCATAAGGACCTATCAGAGGAGGTCCAGGAGGTTCGGAAAGTGATCATGGGGCTGGGGGGCGACCCATAGGGGTCCGGCGTTGGTACATATAAAGAAGATCACGATCAAGGGTTTCAAGACCTTTGGCAAGAAGACCACCATATCCCTAGAGAAGGGCCTCACGGTCGTGACGGGCCCCAACGGCTCTGGAAAGAGCAACGTAATGGATTCCATAAAGTTCGCACTGGGCGAGTTGAGCCCTAGGGAGCTGAGGGGCGCCGCGATATCTGACGTCATACACAAGAACCCATCGAAGTCCTCGGCTGGATCCGCTTATGTATCATTGCAGTTCGAAAACGCAGATAGGGGGATACCGGTGGATTCGGATCTCGTCACCATATCCAGGGAGTACAGCGGAGGGGGGGAGGGGGTCTATAGGTTGAACGGCCGGAGGATCTCTAGGAAATACCTCATGGACTTGCTATCCTCCGCCAATATAATGGCAACGGGCCACAACATGGTCCCGCAGCACAGCGTAACGAGGATAGCGGAGCTTTCCCCGGAGGAGCGCATGAAGGTCATAGAGGACATCGTCGGCATAGGCATCTACGATGAGAAGAAGAGGGAGGCGGAGGCCCACCTGCAGAGGGCCGAGATAAACATAAGGATCGCATCGGCCAAGGTGGCGGAGGTCAGGCAAAGGGTTGAATCGCTGGAGAGGGAGAGGAACGATTATATTCGGCATTCGTTCATAAAGAATGAAGTTTCCAAACTCAAGGCCCTCCTCGCCTCTTCGGAGATGAAGGGGCTCGATGATGAGATTCGGCCATTGAGGTCCAAATCGATCGAGCTCAGCCGAAGGTTGAATGAGCTGGAGGCGGGGAGGGGAGAGCTCCTCTCCAAGAAGTCCGAGATCGAAAGGAAGAAGAGGGCCCTCGACGGCCTCTCCGAGAACGGAAACGAGAGCCTCTTCCAACTGGAGAGGGAGATCTCCGACCTGAATAACTCGATATCGGCCCTCCTCGCCGAGATCGGGGTCAAGGCCTCAATGATCCGAGGCATGGAGGATGAGATAAAATCCTTGGAGTCGAGATGGAGTTCGATCAAGGATTTTATCGAGAAACTCGCGGGGGATTATCGAAGCGCCTTGGCCAAGAGGAGGGGCCTGGAATCCCGCATCGAAAGCTTGAGGTCGGAGCTATCCATCGCCGATGAAGGCCTGAGGGGCATCGAGGCCGAGATCGAGGAGAGGGATGGGATCCTCAAGGGATTGGAGAAGGAGAGGGATTCCCTCAAGGTGGAGCTCGCCAATCTCGACTCCAGGATCGAGGGCGCGAGGAGGGAGCTCGATTCGATCGAGAAGAGGATCTCGTCGCTTAACGGGAAGAGGGGGGATCTGGAGTCCACGAGGGTTTCCCTATCGGCCAATCGCCAGAGGATATCGGACTTGATGGGGAGGATCGGGCTCGAGATCGAGGAGATTGGAGAGGAATCCATCAGGATCGGGAGGGGGATCGAGGAGAGGGAGGCCGAGATCGAAAGGGCCGAGAGGATTTTCGAGGAAGCCAGCGTAGCCTTGGCCGGATTGAACGCCAGAGTCCAACGCGAGATTGGCCCGGCAGCCATTTTGGGGATTGAGGAATTGGCCCGCTTGGGCGCGATCGATGGTTTTCTGGGGAGGTTGTCGGATCTGATCGAATACAGCGACGAGCATGGGAAGGCCATCGAAGCGGCCTCCGACGGTTGGCTGGATGCCCTCGTGGTGAGGGATCTGAGGACCGCCGTGGCTTGCATCGAGAGGTTGAGGCGCCATGGGGTCAGGGGGATAAGGCTGATACCGTTGGAAAATTTGGCCCGCGTTGAGAATGCCTCTCCGAGGGTGCCCGGGATGGTGGGGGCGCTCTCGGAGCTGATAAAATGCGACGATGCGCTTAGGCCGGCCGTCGACTTCGTCTTCGGGGACACCGTCCTGGTCAACTCCAAGATGGCGGCCGCTTATTGCTATCTGAAGGGATTGAGGGCGGTTACGGAAAGCGGCAACCTGTACGAGCCGGGCGGGGGATTATCCAGCGGGTTCCACGGGGGCCCCGATCGCGGATCCATGGCCGAGATCCGTAGGATGGAGAGGGGGCTGAGAGATCGCTTGGAGAGGCTGAAGGGGTTTATCGAGAAGAGGGACGAGGAGAGGGGCGCATTGGCAAGGGCGATGAGGGAGATATCCGAGCAAAGATCCAAGATGGAGGCCTCCCTGAGGTTCTCCAAGAAGGAATTGGAGGGGATCGATGCCAACATCGGCCGGATAGAGTCGGCATTGAAGGCCATCTCCGAGGAGGTGGAGGACTTGGCCGTTGCCAAAGCGGATCTCGAAACGGGCTTGGAAGCCCTATCCAAGAGGAGGATCGATGTCGCCGGGGAGATCGAAAGGATCGAGGAGGAGGTGAGGAAGATCGATTGTGAGGGCCGCTACAAAATTAGGCTCGAATTGAGATCCAAGCGCGATGCGATCTCCAAGGAGTTGGAGGGCCTCAGGGGAGAATACGTTGGAATTGAGGGGGAGATAGCCGACCTGAAGTATTCCATCAAGAGCAACGCGAAGGAGTTGAAGGGAATATCCCAAAGGATTGCCGCGTTGAAGGGGGAGATCTCGAATATGGCCTCGGGGATCGAAGAATCCGAGGGGAGGAAGCGATCCTTCGAAGCGAGACTCGCCGGCCTGAAGTCGAAGAGGGCTGAGCTGGTCGAATCCCTCAAGTCCGTCGCATCGGAGAGGCGGGCATTGGAGTCGGAATTGGAGGGTTTGGAGAAGGAGATCTCAGAGGCCACCAGATCGATTGAGGAGATCGGAAGGGCGTTTAGGGACTTGGATCGAACCATTCAGGAGAAGGAGAATAGGATGGAGCTCCTCCGGATCCGCTTGAGGGACCTCGGGTTCGAATCGCCGATCGCCACAACGGAATTTGATGCGCAAGCCATCGAGGGGGAGATCGAATCCCTCGAAAGCGAGTTGGGGCGCATCGGATTGGTCAACCAGCTGGCCATAGTCCATTACGAAGATCAGAAGGGCAAATACAAGCAGCTATCCATCAGGATAGGGGAGTTGGAGATGGAGAGGAGCTCCATATTGAATTTCATGGCCGAGTTGGAGGAGAAGAAGCTCAATGCCTTCCTCTCGGCCTTCGAGAATATATCGCAAAACTTTGGAGACATATTCAAGAGGATGACCGGTGGGGAGGGGAAGCTCACCTTGGAAAATCCGGAGAACCCCTTCGATGGCGGGGTGGACATCTCGGCCAAGTTCCCGGGAAAGGCGGAGCTCTCGATAGGGAGCGCTAGCGGCGGGGAGAAGTCCGTCGCCACGGTATGCTTCATCCTCGCGCTACAGGCCTTCAGGCCCGTGCCATTTTATGCCTTCGATGAAATCGATGCCCATCTGGATCCATTGAACTCACAAAAACTTGCCGAAATATTGAGGGAGCGCTCCAAGGATTCGCAATTCATAGTCATAACCTTAAAGGACGCCACGATATCCGCGGGGGATAAGGTCTACGGCGTATACCTAAAGGACGGCTTATCCAATGTGGTCTGCTTGCCCAAGATCGAGGGGGGCGGAGATTAGGGCGGCCGTTCAATGGGCTTGCGGCAAGGCTAGGAAGGGTTCGGGGCCATCCGCCCCCATCGCCTCCATAGTTGCCGATTGGGCCATGGGATTCGAAAGGCTGAAATACCCATCCATGGGGTGAGGGGTACAGGCTTGGGCCAAATCCACGGGCCGACGGGGGAGATGGGATTGAGCAAACCCTTCTGGTTGAACCCCCCATACGCGCTGCTCTTCGATCTGGTTCGCCTACATAGGCTCAGGCCCTGGGACGTCGGGATATCGGACCTTTTGAACTCGTTCTTGGAGGAGATGAAGGATCGCGGGTCGATCGACTTCTACGCCTCCGCCATAGCCCTGCTATCCTCCTCGATAATCCATAGGATGAAGTCGGAGCTGATCCTGAAGATGGAGGAGCCCCCGGAGCCGAGGCCCAAACCGGACGTTGAGGCCGAACGGATGCCCCCGCCCCTTCCGCTGCCCTTGAAGTTCGAATATGCCACGATACCGATAGAGGAGGTCCTGAGGTCTTTGAGGGACGTATTGTTGGACGAGTCCCTAGCGCTCTCCGCAAGGAGGGCCCCCAGCTTCCCCCAAGCCAGCCCGCCATCGATCGACGAATTTTTGGCAGATATAGAGAGGAGGCTATCCGATTTTTACGATTTGCTCATCGAGCTATACAGGGATCTCGGGAGGGGCATATCCTTCATGGAGCTTATCAGCGGGCTCGGGGCGTTGGAGGCGATAAGGAGGTTCATAATGCTGCTCTTCTTGGCGAATGATGGCAAGGTCGAACTGCTCCAAGAGGATGGCATCGGGGACATAAAAATAATCCCAAGGATCGAAGCGACTTGAAGAG
>Ga0315298_1011143_pt1 | contig 10631 bp, 15 predicted proteins | sample WHS_1_MG_FD_203077 | JGI IMG/M metagenome (GOLD analysis project Ga0315298, IMG submission 203077) | Extremophilic microbial mat communities from Washburn Hot Springs, YNP, Wyoming, USA - WHS_1_MG | ecosystem: Environmental > Aquatic > Thermal springs > Hot (42-90C) | place: USA: Wyoming...
TCCAAATCAAGGAAGACGAGGAAACGCTTACCGTGCCAGCCGTCATCACCCGAGAAGGCGTTTACGATTATGACGGCATGCTAATTTACGAGCCTGCATCCGAAGTTGAGAAGGCCGCTTTCACAGCTATGAACGCTTGGGTTGTCGAGGAGCACCCGCCAGAAATAATCCTCGCCAAGCCTCAGCTTATCCGCGGAACAGTGCGCAATCCACGATTTGAAAAAGACAAGATTAAGGCGGAACTGGTATTCTTCAAAAGCCGCTGCAGCCAAGAATACCTTAACGACATTAAGAGTGGCAGAGCCAGAAGCGTCAGCATAGGCTTCTTCTTTGATTGTATCCCACAGCCTGGCGAGTTTAAGGGGCAACACTACGACTATGTTAAGAAAGACATTCTAATCGATCATGTGGCTGTTGGAAGCTGGCAGGGAAGATGCAGCTATCCGCTGTGCGGAATAGGCGTTGACACGGTTAAAGGCGCAGACCCCTACCCAAACGAGCACAGCTGCCGCCTAAAAGACCCAGAAACACTAAACATAGTGGGCAGCGGTGAACGCAAACACAACGGCAAAATCTACCGCGTCATTTACGGAAAACCAAAAGACAAGCCAGATGCTGGCTCAGTTGAGCAAGCATACCGTTACCCAGTTAAAACTTGGAGCGAAGCTGAAGCCCGCAAACACTGCCAAGACCACGGCGGAAGCTTTGAACCAGAAACACGCGAAAAAGGCGGCGCAGCAAATAATGATGAGACGCTTCCGTCATGGAACGTTAAAGAGCAACTTGTCGACAGCGAATCAACAGACAGCCTAATTTCCAAAGCAAAGGTCCTGATAAAACAATTGGAAATCGTATACAAATAACTTTTCATTTGGTTCAGGGATAGAATAGTGTGGACGTTCTTAGGGATTAGATGATTACAACTCTTTAATCAAGGTTTTGTATGCCAAACTACGTCAAAACTTTTTGAATCCTCTGCTATTACTCTGAGTGCCTTGTTGATACTGTCCAAGTCCTCTTGGGTTTCGAGAGGAATGCTGTGCCAAGGCTTCAGTTTAGGGTTCTTGAATATTTGATACAACTTCTTTTTGGTCTCGTTTGGAAGTTCCCACCAAGGGAATATGGATTTGTTTCCTTGATAACCAATTTCTACTCTTCCATTTCCGTAAACACCAATCGGTGTTACTTCCCATTTTTTGATCTTAAAATTCATAGTCAACCATCTCTTCCCACCTCGCCATACTATTTCGAATTCTTCCTTTTGCTTTACTTGAGTATAGAGTTGCTTTATTAAATCATAGTTTTTTGGTTTAATAGATTCAAGTTGCTTAAAGAAACTCTCTTCATTTTTTCTGGAAACGGCTGGTCTCTCACCATCTCTTATAAGCCCAAGAAACTCGGCTTTCTTTTTCAAACTTATGATCTCTATTTCGTGCCCTTTAACACTCAGAAAATCTTTCCCATCTTTTTTTATTGTGTTAGGTATGTCATTCTCCCAGCATACGATAATATCGCATTTATCCAGATTTTCATGTTGATGGTGCTTATGTCTTTCAAAATTTGAGGCATACAATTCAAACTCTATTCCTACAGTTTTTCCATTACGCAATGCGAAACAATCTGGAAAATCACCTGAATCGCCTTCAGAAATTACGAACGCATCTTCCAAGTGAGGAATCAACAGACAAAAAAGCATTATCACTTCGCTTTCAAGAGTTGGATAATAGAGCATGCCTCTAAAACCCACATTTTCGTTTTCCATGGCCTCAGCTCCCTTAATACTGACCAATTTCACGTTGCCTTATAACTTTGGCGGTAATAAAACGTTTTATGGTTTGGAAATTAAAATTCAACTCTGGTCCTTTCACTGAACCGTTTAAGGCAATTTTTTTCATCAAGCGGTTTGTGTAGTGAACCAACAAAGTCCATTAAACGGTTCAGTTAAGTAGACTCCGCTGAACCCATAGGGCATTAAGCCCACAATTCTATTGTGAAATTAAATGAGTGAAAAAGAAAACCAGACAGCAGAAAACGCTGAAACATTGAAAGCCAGAATAGCAGAGCTTGAAGCGGAAAACGAGAAGCTTAAGGCGACAATCACTGAAGCCACTAAAACTTTAACTGCCTACGTTGAAAGGGAAAGAGAAACAGCCATCAAATCCATTTTGGAAAAGACAACAATTTCAAAAGACGAACTGGAAAAACTGGACCTAACACAGCTTAGACTTATTGAAAAAGGCGTTGACAATTTTAAGGGCACAGTTAAAAACGTTCGCAGTGCTGGAACCGCCCAATGCGAAGGCGAAAACAGGCTGACGGTTGGCTGCCTCTACCACAAGGAGAAGTGATAAGCCATGCCGTTTGTTAAAACTTCTAACAAGATTTTGGTTGGCGGAAACCCAATCGTTGAAGAGCTTATAACCGAAGGAACAAGCTGCAAGCCTGGATTGTTCGTTAAAAAGGGCACAGCAGATCATCAAGTAACGCTGGCTGGCGATGGAGAACAGAAGCCCTTAGGCATATTAGACGCTGACCCAAGATATCCAATTGCAAATGCCTTCCCAGACAAGCATCCAGTTCGCGTTCTGAAAGCTCCTGCAGTTGTGGTAGCCACTTTGGCGAGCGGAAACAACGTCGTTAAAGGCGCTCCGCTGGTTTGTGCTGCGAACGGGAAACTGAAGGCTGCAGCCACCATATCCGTAATCGTGCCCTCAGGATCTACACAAGTAACCTCCAACGCTGCTCAGCCAGACCTGCAGGAGATTGGAAGCATTCCGCCCTATGGTCCTATCGTGGCTTATGCTGAGGAAAGTGTTGATGCTTCGGCTGCCGACAAATCCATCATGGTTAGGCTGGTGATATAGAGATGGATCCGTTAACGCTTGTTGGAAGAGCGCAGGCACCGTTACGCGAAGAGGAATGGCGACAACTTGACGAAGCTGTTGTTAGAGCTGTTCAGCCAGTTTTGGTCGGGCGCCGAGTCTTGCCAGTTAAACAGCTTGCAGGCGTAGGCATCATGACCGTGGACTGGGACGAGCTTTCTGAAATGAGCCAAGCGCACATCAGCATGTACGGAGAAACACCAGCAGAAGACACCATAATTTACACGCGAAAAAGCCTCAATGTGCCAATATTGCACAAAGATTTTCGCATTCACTGGCGAGACTTAGAAGCTTCAAGGCGTTTTGGGACACCATTAGACACGGCAAACGCGGAATCAGCAGCCCTCGTTGTCGCCCAGAAAGAAGACCGCTTAATCCTTAACGGCGAAATCTCCGGCGAACCCATGCTTGGCATAGAAGGATTAACAACCGCCACGGGAAGGCAGACGCAAGCAAGCGGCGGAGCATGGGCAACAGCTCCGAACGCATTAAACGATGTTCGTGCAGCCGCTAAGAAACTACTTGAAAAATATTATCCGCCACCTTACGACTTGATTGTGCAGCCAAGTGCCTTCATGGATGCTCATACGCTTATAGCGAATACGGGCATAAGCCAAATCGAGAAAATCAAGGAGCTTATTCAAGGCAACATCTACATATCCAGTCAGCTTAAGGCGGCTGACGGCGGAACAGACAGTGCCATACTCATGAAAACTGGAGCGGAAAACGCAGACCTGTGCGTAGCCCAAGACCTAAAAACCTTCTACATGCAAACCGTCGACATGAACCATCATTTTAAGGTCTACGAAGCCGTGGTTCCCCGCATTAAGAGACCAACAGCCATATGCGAAATCACAGGCATAACATAGCTAACCCTAAAGCCTTAACGCCTCATTATCCCTCTTTCTTTCCCCGTTTTCTCCTTCGAATACCAAACCTGACCCCTTTATACTCCATGGAATGCATGTCTATGAGGAAGCCCATCACCATGGCGTTTAAGCCGCAGATAAAACTCACAAGCACAAAAAGCGCATCCTCAACATTGCCAATCCATCCATGCCACATTATCATAGCGTAAACTGTTAGAACCCATGTGCCAACGCCTAACCCCCAAAGCACCGTCGCCAAAAGCCTCGGCTTCAACTCAAACTCAAACGCGAAAACCTCTTCATCCTCCAAACCAACACCCAACACTATCCTAACCGCTAAAAACTATTTTAAATTAAAGTTTCAGAAGGGTTTATCATTAAAAACTAAGCAAAATTATCATGGATAAGGCATGTTCCTTACGGTTAAACAGAAGATTCTGGTTATACTGCTCGAGAAAGGACCGTTACAAAACAGCGAAATAGCCAAAAGAGCAGGCATAACAGAGCAATGGTGCAGCGAAACAATAAACGCCTTACAAGCGGAAGGCTTGATAGAAAGCCAATTCATAATACCAAGGAGAATCAACAAATTAACTGAAAAGGGTATGGAAGTTGCTAAAAGGTTGAAAGAAATCGAGGAAAACTTAGTAACTCAATTAACTAACATTAAAAATTCAGATATTTTCATACAGTAAGAGCTTTCTGTTATGTGTTGAGGCAAACCTCAGTGGGTTATACAAACTTCAAACTATGACCTTAGGTAGATAAAGTTTTCAGAGAACAGCTATTTCGTTAAGTCAACCGTGAGATGATTCTTGGCAGGTTGATTATGAAAGTGACGGCTATAACGGCAATGATAAGCCAAGCGAAAAGAGTCACTGCGGTATCTCTAAGTTCTGAAGAATTGTTGTATACGCTTAGCATAAATGCCATCAGAACAACTACTGCAAGAATTGAAAGCGTTGACTTTGCGAAGACGTTTATGTTCAGCGGCATCTTAGTTTTCACCTCCTTGTGATAAAGTCTCTCCTTTAACGGGAATATTAGTCTAAATTCTGAAAATTACTTTAAAAAATTAGAAAATCATTTTTTCTTTAATCAGTTTCCAGAGATTTACCATTATCAAAATGCCACAACTTAAACTCGCTGCACTCAGCAATATAGAATAGAACCAAATCCATTCGGCTGCATATAAGAAAACTGGTAACGAACCAAAACCAAACACTATTAAAATCAAGCCCAATAATCTGATGTTCCAATAATGTTCAGTTAACTGTTTACCTTTTTCGGTTATTTTGATAGCGTCCTTAGTCTGGTCGTATTTGATGTATCCAGCTTGCTGCAAATCCTGCAGATCCTGATATAGATGACTTGGACTATTGTAACCCAGTTCTCTTTGTAAATCCGTCAGTTTAATTTTTGTATCACTGAATACCTCAATCAAATCTTTATCTCTTATGTAAAGTAAGAGCCTTGTCTTTTTTGGGAAAAGCTCCTTCTCATACCTTTTAGGTTTCATTGCAAATCTAACCTCTATTAATTATGTTGCGAATTCGATAACTTTCCCGAATATCAACTCCTTCTAATTATAGGGCTCGATAGAAAGCTGAACATTTCATTAAAATGAAATTTCGGGGATGACACATCGGTGTGATTTGCCATGATTAAATTCTTCCTTCAAGAAATTTCTTTTGATCCTCTTTAAGTATCTCTCTGGGAGGTGAAAGCCAATTAAAATGCTCTAATACCCAGATGGCATGATCCAAAGCTAACTCATGTGTCTTTCCAAGAAGTTCATTAACGGTAATTGTTTTTTCTTGTGATAAGTTTTTCACGCGGCAAACATAGTCGCCAAGGCATCTTCTAACATCAAAGAACATCAGTTTCCTGTTCTCCATTCCATACAAAGTTATGGACAAGAAAAGAGTTTCTTCGAATAGTTTCTTTTGTGCCAATCTTGAAGCGAACTCGTAGATTTCCGTAAATCTATACAAAGTATTCATTACTTCTAAAACTGAACCTGGACTAATATCAGAGTAACGAGAACGACCAAAAATGGGGATTTCCTCTGCTAACCAGTCTTCCAAACATCCAAACAAATGCAAAAATTGTCCACTTTGGTACATCCGCCAAAGTTCAATATGCCCATCCCAGTCTGTTAATGCCTCCATATAGTCCTCACCTCCAACATATGGCGGTGAGCGACTACTTATATGAGGATAATCCCAACCGCGTAACATGACTTTGCATTCGCGAACAAATTGATTACATTCTTGGAGGCTTAGACGATTTTTTTTGAATTGTGTCGGTCGAATAATTACTTGCCAGTAACCTCGTGACTTGATTTTATTAAGTACGGTTTCAACAGTCAGTTCTTTCTCAGTCATAATAGGCCCTCAAGTTGTTTATCGAATAATTCCTTGTCTTGCGGTTGACTCGGCGCCGCTACTAAGTGTAATAATCCGAGGTTATATAAACGAGCGAAGAATTTCCGGTTTTCTTTGTCAACGGCCATCTCAATTATTTCTCGCATCTCTATATGAGATGGCACCTCGATAGTTTCAGGCTTTACCATTGAACGTGTATATATCTTACCACGGTGCAAGGTGCTTCCCCAATCTCTTTTACAAATTACAGGTATATGATCAAATTCGTGTATTCTAATTACCACAAACTTTTTTTGATTTAACACGGGTTTTTGAACAGAAATCGTTACATATGGATCAGCATATTCCCTCACAAAATCTATGATCTTATCATAATCGTATGTATCATAGTCGCTTTGGTTCATTCCATCTGATTCATATGTTCCGTCAGAAAGTTTTCTCTTTCCTATAACGATCCAACCACCATCTCGTATATTGGACATCCCTAAAATTGTTTTAGTAACCTCCGCTTTGAATTTATTTTCTTGCCATGGGGTAGACTGCTTGAATTCAATATTTCTTTCCTCGGTAGGATGGGCAATAATTTCATTGATGACTGGGACGCTCAATATCTTTGACCCAATAATTAATTAAATTTTGAGGATCATAAAAAATTATCTGATGATTATGCAAGAGTTTTTGACTTGCTTAAACAACTAACCAAATGTGAACGTTGGTTCTTTTCTTGGGGGTTCTCTTGCTGCGTAAGCGCTTAGGGCTAAGCTCCAGAAGCGGTCGTCATGTGTGCTTTCGGGGTGGCTAAATTTGATTTTTCCTTCTTTTGTCAGCTCGAAGCGTTCAATGTTTAGTTCTGCTATAAGCTCGCTGTCGTAGGGGATTTTGAGCCTTTTTTCAACCATGCATTGTTTGAGCCATTGAGCCATTTTCTCTTTTGTTTCTTGCGTGAACTTGACGCCTTCAGCTTGGCGTATTCCAGCGTTAACCATGTCCTCGACAATGTAGTCGCCGACGCCTGACATGTCCACAAGCGCCTTGTTAATTCTGTTCCAGCGGTCGCATAGGGTCTTCACGTAGCCTATTACGCTTGCGTAGGGCGTTTTTAGCGGGAATTGGTGCATATGGATTAATTTTATAGAAGAATCTTCTACCTTCACTATTGAAAGAACGCTGTAGTCTTGGTGTTTACCCAAGTCGAGACCTGCATAAAATTCGCCTTTCGCTGTTTCTTCAAAGTTTATGTATTCCAGCTCGTGGTCTATGCAGCTTGTTATTAGCGCTTGCGACAGCCATACGCTTTCGTCTTCAGCCCACTCGGCAAGCATTTCCCTTCGCCAACGCCATGGATCACCTTCCAACTGCCGCTTAATCTTCTCGAGAATTTCCCGTTTTAAAGGTCCGTTTGGCTCCAAGGCTTGATCGCACGTTACATGGCTTTTTGCGAAATCGCTATAGGCTGGGTCGTTGAAGATGTGCCAGAAAATGCTGTCTGTGCTCCAAGGCGTGCTTGTGCATATGAATTTGCCGTTTGTTGTGCCCAGCGTGAAAAGAATCGCATCATAAAGCTCCTGATCATTTGCTATGAAGTTAAACTCGTCCGCGTAAACTATGTGAAGAGTTGGTCCTCGTATGGTTTCAGGGTTATTCGGAAAAGCCTCGATGACGCTTCCGTTTTTCAAGCGGACTATGGTGTGTTGAGGCTTATAGTAATAGCCTTTCGGAATTTTGCGCAGGAACTGGTTTATTCGGCGTATGACAAGTTTTGTCTGCCTCCAGCTTGGTCCAACTATGCCAATGCTTATGTTTGGATGGGTTAAAGCATAATGCAGTAGCAGTGCCGCTATCGTGTGGCTTTTCCCACTTTGCCGGCACCATCTTGCAGCAACAAACTGGTGTTTCTGAAACTTGTCAATCAAGTCAAGCTGATATTCCGTAGGCTGAAAGCCTAAAAAATCCTTCATAAAAATAACTGGGTCATCTGGGATTTTCTTCTGTAAGGCTTTAAGCTCTTCATGCAGTATAGCCAGTTCCTGCTTTTGCCTTTGCTTCATCAACCAGCCGCCTCAACTCTTTCAGTTGCTCGTCAATTTCATGCTCATCAAAGCCTTTGGCTATGCTCTGCATAACTTGAGCTGTGTAAGCTGCCACCCTCGCCCAAAGTTGCCTCTGCTTAACTGTTAGCTCTTTCCCTTGAACCGTAACTTCACCCCTCGCCATTTTGACAGCTTCGTTAAAAATTTGCTCAAGCTCTCGCAGAAGTTTTTCCCTCAGCCTTTGAGTGTCAACTTTGACTTTCTCCTGTATTTCGCCGACGCGCTTCGACAGCAAAAATGGACGTGGAAATTTAGCCATTTTACCTACCCCTATCCCCTACGCTTTTTGTGATAGAAAAATGCCAGTAATGTTGCCAACAAGCCCAGCGATAACCGTGAAAATTTCTGGATTCCATTTTCCCAAAACAACAATATGCACAGCCTCTAAAGCGGTTAAACAGCCAACCATGCCAAGACTGAAGTAAACCGCGTAAAGTAACCTCTGACTTGGCTGGACCTCAACCTTTCTGCCACGCTTAACCTGAATGGTTTTTGTTAAAGCCTCTCGAATAGGATTCCTCAATGCACATCACCCAGAAGCGTTATTCTCTGCATTAGGCGTCTGGCTCTTCCATGAATGAACGCTTGTTGGCAAACTTGCACGTTTTCCGCATCCATCAGTTTAGGAAGCAAAACCCGAATGTTCTCAACCGTGCCTACAGGAACTATTGTGCAGTCAATCTGCCCATAGCCTTGAGCGAAAAGCCACTGGCTTGCCACAAGAACGATGTGTTTAGCTCGTTTCCCAAAAGAACCAATGTAAACCCCATAACTCGTGACAGGCAAGTCAATTTCTGCTCCAGCAGCCCCAGCCTCCCGCAATTCTTCGACTGTTTCCAGTCTACCCCTTGAAGCATCAAGCCAAGTAACCTCAATCAAATCGCCTAACTGCAACTCGCCAAGTTGTTTAAGCACCTTCTTGCTCATCAGCCCATAACCACACATAAAATAAGACGAAAACAGACAGTTTTAAGCAAATCTGAATTTTTCATTTCATTAAACAAGTTTTTAATTAAAATTTTGTTTCAGATTTCCTTTTTAGCCTCTTCAAACGCTTCTTTTTATTGGATAGCTTATGGTTTCGGTTACTGCAGACCAGGTTCGCAAACGCTTAGGCTTAACACAAGCTGACATAAGCGATGAAGATGTTTTAGCCTTCAGAGATGAAGCCGCAGCCTTCTTAAGCGAAGAAACTGGAAAGGCGCTTAATGCTGAAGACTGCACAGAAGCAGAAGCCAACGCCATACGCAACTTGGCAGCCATCTACTGCTACTGCAAAGTTTCCGGCGGCTCAGCAGTCGGCTTAGACTTCACCATAGGCGACTTACGCGTTTCGCCAGACGCTGGAAAACAGCTCGAATTTTTGCGAGAACAGGTTGAGCGGTTCATAAATCGCCAGAAACGTTTTGGCGTAAGCCTTTTGGAGGGACCCTAAGAAGATGGGCGTTGTTCCCGAAGCCTACTACCAATTCGTTATGGATTATGCGCCTTACGTTTACGTTATCCCCGAGTCTGGGCCAGATCTTGCTTGGGGAAGAGCATCTTTTGCAGCAGCTTTCGCAATAGACTTCCTCTATGAAGCCCATCAAACTAAAAAGTTTGAAGATAGGAAAACAGACATTTACAACAAAATAGTAAGCCTTGCTGACTGGCTCTTAACCCAGCAGTGCACAGACCAGCAGAAAAAGGCTTATGGCGGATTCAAATCCGCCGAAAACAGCACATACTATTATGCCGTAGATGCTTGTCGTGTCATTCCTTCGCTTTTAAAAGCCTATGAGCTTACGAAAGACGTGGATTATTTGAATGCGGCTAAACTCGCTGCTGGGACATTCCTAAAAACCATGCAGGACCAGCAAGCCTATGGTGGATTTGCAAGAGCTGTCACAATAACAGATGCTTGGCTTCTGCAGTTGGATGTTGAATGCCTTTACGGGCTTATAGGTCTCAAAATGCTCGCTGAAAAGCATGACATGGCAAACGCAAGTCTTTATCAGACCATGATGGCTAAGGCTGTAAGCTTTTTACGGGAAGGCTTTGAAAACCTTTGGCTTTACTTTGACCCTTCAGATGACAAATGGCACCGTGTAGGCTTAGCGGAAAACGAGATTTACGATGACCCATTAGCCTATGCCTTAGTCGGCTTATACGAGTATGAGGGTTGGAGCCTTTCATGCCAAAAGGTTTACAATTTTATCAATAGTATTCGAGCTTCAGCGCAATATCCAGCTTACAATCCTGCCATTTGCTGGGCTGGCTATATAGACGTTGTAACGCGGTTTCCAGCATGCGACTATTATGATGCTGTGACAAGCGGAATCCTTTGGCGAATACGCCGAAACCATGACAAGCCAAGCTACGCCTACAGCATGAAAATCATAGAAAAACACCAAAACCAGTTCA
>Ga0315298_1011144_pt1 | contig 10631 bp, 9 predicted proteins | sample WHS_1_MG_FD_203077 | JGI IMG/M metagenome (GOLD analysis project Ga0315298, IMG submission 203077) | Extremophilic microbial mat communities from Washburn Hot Springs, YNP, Wyoming, USA - WHS_1_MG | ecosystem: Environmental > Aquatic > Thermal springs > Hot (42-90C) | place: USA: Wyoming...
GGCGCTGGCGAGGATCCGGGAGTGGGACTACGCCTCGGACGGGCCCATCGCCCTGGGCACCTTCCTGGTGCGCGAGCGGCCCGTGTTCGGCGAGCGCTTCCTCGGGTACGGGCGCCGCGACCTCGACGTCGAGGCCGGGGTCGCCGAGGTGCTGCGGAGCCTCACCTGAGCCGCGGGCGTGCTACTGTCACGCCGTGTGCGCGCGGCTGAACATCGGCCCCGTCGACGAGAGCCTCCCGCCCACCGCCCGCCGCATCCTCGCGGCGGCGATGGACATCCTCGCCGAGCGCGGCTACCACGAGCTCACCATCTCGGCCATCGTCGCCCGGGCGGGCTGCAACCGCGCCCTGGTCTCGTACTACTTCGGCGGCAAGGCGGGCCTCGTGGCGGCGCTCGTCGACACCCTCTTCCGGGGGCCGGACACGGGCGCCGTCGAGCGCGTCCTCGCGAGCAGCGAGGGGACGGAGCGGACGGACGCCTTCTTCGAGTGGCAGCACTCCGTGTCCGGCAACGAGAAGGTCAACCGCATGCTGTTCGAGCTCGTGCCTCACGCCCTGCGCGACCCTGCGGTGCGCCGGCGCCTGGCCGAGGAGTACGCGCTCTCCCGGGGCGTCGACGCCGAGTGCCTCGGCAGCGCCCCCCGGCGCCTGGGCGAGGACGAGCTCGAGGCGCTGGCCGCGGTCAGCATCGCCGTCGTCGATGGGCTCGGCCTGCAGCAGATGCTCGACCCCGGGGGCTTCGACCACGGCCGCGCCTGGCGGATGTGGCGGCGGGTCGTCGGGGAGTTCCTGCGGCTGCCCCGACAGGACGGTGACGGGCCCTTGACAGACGGCGGTTAAACGCTCATTTAATACGCGGCACGGTTCCCGCCGGGGGCCGTCCGCCGACGCGGGTCGCCTCCGGCCGTCGGGGAGGTGACGCCGCCCATGACCGAGTCCGCCAGCCCTGGCCCCGCCCCGTCCCTGCCCTCCCTCGCCCACCTGCGGGGACGGCACTTCGTCACCGACCAGGACTACTCCCGCGAGGAGCTGCTCGCCCTGCTCGACCTCGCCACCGCCCTGAAGGCCGTCTACCGGCGTCGCCCGTACACCCCGTTCCTGCGCGGGCGCACCCTGGCGATGCTGTTCGAGCACCCGTCGACGCGCACGCGCATCAGCTTCGAGGCGGCGATGACCGAGCTCGGCGGCCACGCCCAGTACCTGCGCCCGGGCGAGATCCACCTGCCCGGCCACGAGACGGTGGCCGACACCGCCCGCGTCATCTCTCGCCTCGTCGACGCCATCATGGCCCGCACCGCCTTCCACGCCACGCTGGTCGAGCTCGCCCGGCACGCCACCGTGCCGGTCATCAACGGGCTCACCGACGACTACGACCACCCGGTGCAGTCGATGACCGACGCCCTGACCATCCGCGAGCACCTGGGCCGCGTCGACGGCCTGACCTGCGCCTTCGTCGGCAAGTGCAGCGACGCCATGTGCACCTCGGTGTCGCTCACCATGACCCGGCTCGGCAGCAGCGTGGTCCTCGCCGGCCCCCCCGAGGAGCAGATGGCGCCGGAGACGCTCGCCCTGGTGCGCGCCAACTGCGAGCAGTCGGGGGCGACGGTCACGGTCACCGACGACCCCGTGGCCGCCGTGCGCGAGGCCGACGTCGTGTTCACGGTCGGCTGGTGGTGGATGCAGCCCGAGGAGGAGAAGGAGCGGCTGCGCCGCACCCTGCGGCCCTACCAGGTGAACGAGGAGCTCTGGCGCCACGCGAAGCCCGGGGCGCGGTTCATGCACTGCCTGCCGGCCGTGCGCGGCGAGGAGGTCACCGACGGCGTCATCGACGCCCCGTTCTCGCTCGTGCTCGACGAGGCGGAGAACCGCAAGCACTTCCAGAAGGCCCTGCTGCTGGCGGTGGTCGGGGTCGACGAGGCCCCGGACGACCCCGACCTCGCCGCCATCGGCAGGGCCCTCACTGGGTGAGGGGACAGCGTGCCACGAAAGGAGGGGGAAAGGTGAGCGCAGACACGGCGGCCGCCCGCGACCGGTACCACGAGGAGGTGGCGGCCAGGATACGGGTGCGGCTGGACGAGGTGATGCGGGAGGACGACGTCGACCCCGCCCGCCGCGGCCTCACGGCCTGGGACTGGCTGGCCATCATCGGCTTCTTCGTCCTCTGCTCCGTCGTCGCCGTGGCCTGGGGGTACTGACATGGCAGCGGAGGAGCTGGAGGAGTTCGCGCCGCCGAGCGAGCGCGACGCCCTGTTCGGCACCCTGCCCGTGACGCGCCGCGAGCGCGTCTGGGGCTTCCTCGACATGACCTGGGTGATGACGGGCCTCGCCATCGCCACGTGGGCCTTCCTCATCGGCGGCGACGTCGTCTACTTCCTCGGCCTCAAGGCCGGCATCGCCGCCATGGTGGTGGGGAACGCCATCGGCGTCGGCGTGGTGGTCTTCAGCGTGCTCGGCAACACCAAGTACGGGCTCGAGCACTTCACCCTCGTGCGGGCGGCGTTCGGCCGGCACGGCGTCAAGCCGCTGATCTTCATCGTCAACTTCCTGGTCTGCGTGGGCTGGTCGGGCATCCTCGCCATCATGTTCGGCCGCTCGGCGGTCAACATCGTGAACGAGCTGGCGGGGACGAAGTACGGCGGCGACTCGGCCCTCGTGGCCGCCTTCGGCGTCGTCTCGCTGGTGGTGAGCTGGGTGGTCGTCACCCGCGGCCCGGTGGCGCTGAAGTGGTTCAACCGCGTCGCCGCGCCGGGGCTCACCGCGGTCGTCATCGTCATGTACGTCTACCTCTTCAAGGACAACTCCTGGTCCGACTTCACCGCCATCGAGCCGCTGGAGCCGTTCGGCGACCCCCTGCTCGACTTCATGATGGTGGTCGAGTTCAGCATCGCCGGGGGCGTCTCGTGGTGGCCGGCGCAGGGCAATCTCAGCCGCCTCGCCACGACGCAGCGCGGCGCCGCCTGGGCGACCATCGCCGGCCTCTTCGTGGTCACGCTGGTGGCGCAGACGGTGGGCCTGATGGCGGCCCTGCGCTACGGCGACGCCGACCCGACGAGCTGGATGATCCCGCTGACCGGGGCGGGCGTCGGCATCCTCATCCTGGTCTGGATCGGCCTCGCCAACATCACCACCATGTCGGTGCAGGCTTACCAGGTCTGCGTGGCCATGCGGCAGGAGAGCATCCGCTGGCTGTCGACCATGTCGTGGGACCTGCTGGTCGGCATCTTCCTCGGCCTCTCGGCGCTGCTGCTCATCAAGCCGAGCGCCGTGTACGACAACTTCTTCCAGTTCCTGTACTGGATCGGGGTGAGCTACACGCCGGTCATCGGCATCATGCTCGCCGACTACTTCCTGCTGCGGCGGCAGGCCGTCGACCGGGTGGCGCTCTTCGACGACCGCCCCGGCAGCCCATACGACTTCTGGCGCGGCTGGAACCTCGCCGCCTACATCGCCCTCGGCGCCGGGGTGGGCACCTACCTCGCCCTGCTGAACCCGGTGTCGCTGTGGTACTCGGCGCCGTTCAAGTACCTGACCGCGAGCGTGCCCTCGCTCGTGGTCGGCATGGTCGTGTACCTGCTGCTCACCAAGGTGTGGGTGCAGCCGGCCGGCAAGGGCGGCTACGGGAGCTGAGCGCCGGCGAGGGTCGGGCGGGGGCGGGGGGGGGGGGGGGGGGGGGGGGGGGGGGGGGGGGGGGGGGCCGCGCGGGGGGGGGCCCCCCCCCCGCCCCCGCCTCACTCCTGTGCCAGCCGCCGCAGGGCGGCGAAGTCGAGCACCTCGACGAGGGCGTGGTCGGGGGTCGTGCGCAGCACCCTCGCCCGCCGCAGGCGCTCCAGCGTGCGGCTCAGGGTCTCGGGGACGGTGCCGAGGCGGGCGGCGAGCTCCCGCTTGCTCACCGGCAGGCGCAGCACGCGCGGCTGGCCCGCCGCCGCGGCGCCGTCGCCCAGCTCCCGGTCGGCGAGCTCGAGCAGGTAGCGGGCGAGACGGGCGGCGACCGGCAGGAGCAGCTCCTCGACGCGCCGGTTCAGCGTGGCGAGCAGGTCGGCCTGGGCGGCGAGGAGGCCGAGGGCGAGGTCGGGCTCACGGCGCACCAGGGCCAGCGCCTGGGCGCGGTCGAAGCGGTAGAGGCGCGAGTCGACGAGGGCCTCGGCGCTGGCCGGGTAGGCGTCGAGGAAGAGGGCTGCCTCGGCGACCGTCTCTCCCGGCCCGGCGTGGCGGACGGTCGCGCTGCGGCCGTCGCGCAGGTGCTTGCAGACCCTCACCTGGCCGCTGGCGACGACGTAGAAGGCGGTCACCGGGTCGCCCTGCAGGAAGAGGGTGCCGCCGGCGGGCAGGGAGAGCGGGCGGGCGAGGGCGGCGACGAGGCCCAGCTCGCGCTCGCCGAGGCGCGAGAAGAGCGGCGCCGCGCGCAGGTCGCGCAGGACGTCGTGGCCGTGGTCGTCGCGTGCCTCCCCCATGGGGGCGAGTATAGCGACCGCCGGCGTGGCCGCCCGGCGGCGGCCGCCGTCAGCCGCCCCGGGCAGCTGCTCGCCGCGGGCGGCGCAGCTCGTGCCAGCCGAGGGCGACGCCCGCCGCGAGGGGGGCGGCGGCGACGAGGGCGAGCAGGGCCGGCGGCCAGCGCCGGGGGCGCCCGAGGTCGCGGCCGACGGCGAGGCTGGTCGGGCGGGCGGCCGGGGCCGGCGCCCCCGGGCTGGCCGCCGGCGTCGGCGTCAGGGTGGCGAAGGGCGCCGTCGGCACGGCGCCGGCCTTCCCCGTCGCCGCCGGCGAGGGCGGCGCCGTGCCCGTCGGGCCGGCCGGGGAGGCGCCGCCGCCCGCGGCCGGGGATGTCGCGCCGGCGGCGGGCGGCGTGCCCGCCGGCGCCGCGGCGGCCACGGTCGCCTGCCAGGCCCGCGTGGCGGCGTTGCCGGCGCGGTCGCGGAGGCTCACGCTGAAGCGGTGGGTGCCCGGCGTGACCCCGGTCAGGCGCAGGGCGACCGCGGAGGCGGTGACCTTGGCCAGGCGGGTGACGTCGCGCCCGTCGACGAGCAGGCGCACCGAGGCGGCGGCGACGCCGGTGCCGCCGCTGCCGTCGCCCAGGCGGGCGCCGACCAGGACGCTGCCGCTCGCCACGGTGGCGTCCGGGGCGGGCGACAGGGCCGTGACCCGCGGCCGCCAGGCGAAGGGTCTGACCCAGGCGCCGCCGCCGCGGGGCCAGCGGGCGAAGGTAGCGCCGCTCAGGGCGACGACCGCCTCGGTGGTGGTGAGGAGCGGCTGCGAGAGCACGCCGCGACGGTGATAGAAGGCGCCGCTCGGGGCCTGCAGCCCGCGCAGGGCGTCGAGGGGGCTGCGGCCGTTGCGGCGCCAGGCGCTCGCCCCGGGGTCCTCGCCGAGGGCGCGGATGGCCTGCAGCGCCCAGGCGGTCGACTCGGCGTACGTGGGGCCGCTCGGGCCCGAGGAGAAGCCCCCGTCCCCCTGCTGGGCGCGCTGGAGGTAGGCGCGGGCCTCGCGCAGCACCGCCGCCTCGGGGTCGACGCCGGCGGCGACCAGCGCCTGGACCGCGGCGGCGGTGTCGTCCACGTCGCTCACCGCCCCGGCGCCGCGGGCGTTCATGCCGAAGCCCCCGTCGGCGAGCTGCTGGGCCCTCAGCCAGTCGGCGGCGGCGTCGCGCACGTCGGCGCGGGCGCCGGCGGCGGCCAGCGCCAGCAGCGCCCAGCTCGTCGTGTTGACGGCGGCGATGTCGCGGTTGGCGGTCGGGCAGAAGCGGCCGTCCTCGCGGCGGTAGGCGAGCAGGCGCTCGACGAGGTCGACGCGCCGGCTGCCGGCGGCGGCGAGCCAGTCCTTCCTGCCGGCGGCGACGTAGGCGAGGATGACCTTGGCCCAGAAGTTGGGCGGGTTGCTCACGGCGCCGGCAGAGGCGAGGGCGTCGAGGTCCTGACGCTGCAGCCAGCCCACGGGACCGCTGCCGCCGCGCCGCCAGGCGGCGCCCTCCGGGTCCTCGCTGGCGGCGGCGACGGCCAGCGCCGCCCACGGGGTGAGGCCGGCGTCGCCGAAACGGCCGTCGCCGCCCTGGCTCGCGTGGAGGTAGTCGAGGCCGCGGGTGACGGCGGCGGGCCGGGCGGCGGCCGCCGCGGGCGCGAGGACCAGCCCGGCGGCCGCCGCCGCGAGGCCCGCCGCCGTCACCACCGTGAGCAGCGCCGCCGCCCGCGACGGGCCCGCCGCCCGGTGGGCGCCGCCACTGCCGTCGCCGTCCCCGGCGGCGCCCGCCGCCACGTACTCGACCGTCAGGCGGCGGCGGAAGCGCGCCAGCAGGGCCACCGTCTGCGGGCCGGCGAGGGCGGCGAAGAGGGCGGTGGCGGCGGCGTGGGCGGCGTCGAAGGCGAGGCCCTGGGCGTAGAGGGCGAGGAGCGCCGGCCAGGTGCGGGCGGTGAACGAGAGGAACATCCACAGCGACACGAACCAGTCGAAGGCGACGGCGGCGAGCGCCCCCACGGCGACGAGCTCCCAGCGGCCGGGGACCCGCCCGCCGCGGCCGAGCAGGCCGCCGAGCACGCCGACGGCACCCCAGGCGAGCATCTGCCAGGGCGTCCACGGCCCCTGGCCGAAGAACAGGTTCGACACCAGGGCGGTCGTCGCCCCGACCATGAAGCCGGCCGAGGGGCCGAGGGCGACGCCGGAGACGAGCACGAGGAAGGTCACCGGCTTCACGTTGGGCAGGGCGGCGAAGAGCAGGCGGCTGGCGGTGGCCACCGCGGCGAGGGTGGCCACGAGGGCGAGCTGGTGGGCGGAGACGAGGCGCGCGTCGGCGACGGCGACGCCCACGGCGAGCAGGGCGAGCACGAGGACGAGGCTGGTCGTGCCCCAGTCGACGCTCCCCGGGTCGGCGAGGGCGCGGCCGGCGAGGGCGGTCCCGAGGACGGCGAGGGCGAGCGCCGCCGGCAGCAGGCCGCGGCCCGCGGGCCGCCGCTGGCGGCCTGTGGCGGCGCCGCTCACGGGCCCGCCTCCGCGTCCGTCGCCGTCTCCCACTCCACCTCGTCCTCGCGCAGCACCCCGGGCAGGCGGTGGCGGAGCAGCCGGTTGACCTGGGTGCTGAAGAACAGGGCGCCGTCGAAGACCGCGGACGGCGCCCCGTCGGCCAGCACGCCGTCGCTGCCGAGGAGGACGACCCGGGTGGCGGCGAGGGCGGCGAACTCGACGTCGTGGGTGACGAGAAGGACGGCGCCGCCCGCCTCGGCCCGGGCGCGCAGGCGGGCGGCGAGGTCGCGCTTGTGGGCGGGGTCCGTGCCCCGCGTCGGCTCGTCGAGGACGAGCAGCGCCGGCTGGTGGCAGGCGACGGTGGCGAGGGCGGCGCGGGTGCGCTCACCGCCCGACAGCCCGCGGGGGTCACGCTCGAGCAGCGGGGCGAGGTCGAGCCCGGCCACCGCCTCGGCGAGCAGGGCGGCGCGACGCTCGCGGGGCACGGCGAGGGCCTCGAGCGTCGCCGCCAGCTCGTCGGCGAGGCGCTCGCGGACGAAGTAGTCGCCCGGGTTCTGGCCGAGGTAGCCGCAGTCGCGGGCCGCCTCGGCCACCGTGAGGCGGGCGAGGTCGCGGCCGCAGAGCAGCACGCGGCCGCGGAGGGGCCGCATGAGGCCGTTGCAGTGGCGCAGGAGGGTGGACTTGCCGACGCCGTTCTCGCCCATCAGGGCCACGACCTCGCCGCCGTGGACGGTGAGGTCGAGGTCCTCGAACAGGGGCAGGTCGGGGTCGTAGCCGATGGTGAGGGCGCTGGCCTCGAGGACCGGGGCGCCGCGCGACGGCGCCGGGCCGGGGGCCCGGCGCCGCAGCCGCGGCGCCCCGTCCCCGGCCAGCGCCTTGCGGGCCTCCTTCACCGTCAGCGGCAGGACCCCGCCGTCGCCGGGCGCAGCCGCCGCCGGCCGCCGGGCGAAGAGCCGGGCGACGGGCGGCAGCCAGTCGGGCTGCGCCCGCGCCGCCCAGCGGGCGAAGCCCTGCGGGTCGTCGTCGCGCAGCAGACGACCGTCGTCGAGCACGAGCACCCGCGTGGCGAGGTGCAGGCAGCGCTCCACGCGGTGCTCGGCGAGGACGACGGTCGCGCCGCTGTCCTCCGAGAGGCGGCGGACGGCGGCGAGCAGGTCCTCGCTGCCCACGGGGTCCAGCTGCGAGGTGGGCTCGTCGAGGGCGATGACGTGGGGCTGCAGGGCGAGCACGGCGGCGAGGGCGACGCGCTGCAGCTCGCCGCCGGAGAGCTCGGCGAGCGGGGCGTGGCGCAGGTGGGAGAGCCCGGTCGAGACCAGCGCCTCCTCGACCAGGCGGGTGATGGTGGCCGAAGGCAGGGCGAGGTTCTCGAGCCCGAAGGCGACCTCGCGCTCGACCGTGCCGGCCACCGCCTGGCTCTCGGGGTCCTGGAAGACGAGGCCCACGCCGCGGGCGAGCTCGCGCGGCCCGGCCTCGCGCGTGTCGCGGCCCAGCACCTCGACGCGCCCGGCGAACCTGCCGCCGTGGAAGCGCGGCACGAGGCCGTTGAGGCAGCGCAGCAGGGTCGACTTGCCGCTCCCCGAGGCGCCGACCACGAGGACGATCTCGGCCGGCCCCAGGGTGAGGCTCACGTCGCGCAGCGCCGGCCGCTGCCCGTCGGGGTAGGTGTAGGTGACGTTCTCGAGGCGGACGAGCGTCTCCACGGCGGTCACCTCGCGGCGGCGGCCGGCGCCGCCGCGCTCGCGGCCCGGCGGCGGCGGGTCCCGGCCGTCGCCGCCAGGGGCAGGGCGAGGGCGGCGAGCGCCGCCAGCCACCAGCGGTCGCTGAGCGGCGGCAGCAGCGGGTCGAGGAGCGGGAAGAAGGTGAAGCGGAAGCGGCCCAGCAGGAGGCCGCCGGCGAGCAGGGCGGCGAGCGCGACGACGGCGGCACCGGCGACGAGGTCGGCGCGGTGGCGGGGCCGCAGCGGGCGCCACGCCGTGCGCGCCCCCGCCCCGTAGCCGCGGCTCTCCATGGCGGCGGCCACGTCGAGGGCGCGCTCGAGGCTCTGCACGAGCAGACAGGAGAGCAGCGGCAGGCGGGCGGCGGCGCGTCGCCAGACGCGGCCCTCGTCGAGGCGGACGCCGCGGGCCCGCTGCGCGTCGGCGATGCGGGCGGCGTCGCGGTGCAGCACGGGCAGCAGGCGGGCGGCGAGGGAGAACACGAGGCCGGCGCGGGGCGAGAGACGGGCGCCGAGGCCGACCTGCTCGTCCGGCCCGACGACGACCGTGAACAGGGCCGCGGCGAGGCTCACGCTCAGCAGGCGGCAGGAGCTCGCGAGCGCCCACCAGAGGCTCTGCACGCTGACCTGCAGGCGCAGCGGGCCGAGCGTGACCGCGGCGAGCACGTCGAGGCCGCCCGGGCTGAGCACCGCGTTGACGGCGGCGACGAGCAGGGCCACCGGCACGGCGACGAGGGCGAAGGGGGCGAGGCGGCGCAGGCAGCCGCTGGCGGCGCCGTAGGCGAGCGTGAGGACGAGGACGACCGCCGCCTGGCCGGGGTGGGAGAAGACGAGGCCGGCGGCGGCGAGGCCGCTGCAGACGGCGGCGGCGCCGGCGGGCGAGAGGCGGCGCAGGCCGGCGCGGCGGCGGTGGGCGGCGCGCAGCGCCGCCGCCCGCCGCGCCGGCCGCGAGGCCGGCCCGCCGTGAACCAGCCGGGCGGCGTGCGCGGGAGCGCTCACCGGGCGGCCCCCCAGGGCAGGGCGACCAGCTCCTTGCCGACCAGGGCGAGGCCGACGCGCGCCTGCAGCGTGGCCGGCGTGAGGGCGGCGAGCACGTCGGCCAGGTCGCCGCCGTCGGCCACGAGGACGACGAGCAGCGGCCGCCCGCCGCCCGGGTCCGGCAGGGCGAGGCAGGCGCCCCGGGCCCGCGGCCCGGCGCCGCCGTCGAGGGCGAGCAGGGTGAGGCGGCCGGGGGCGGCCGCGACGAGGCGCGGGCCGCCGGCACCGGCGAGCGCCTCGCGCAGCCACGGCGTGCGGGCGGCGCCGGCGGCGCTCGCCACTACCAGGCCGCCCGCCGGCCGCCGCTCCAGGCCGGTGACCGCGGCCACCCGCAGGCCGTGGGCGCGGGCCCAGGCGCGGCCGGGCCCGGGGGGGAGGTCGGTCGCCAGCGTGAGCGGCGTGCCCGCCCACGGCGCCGGGAAGGCGGCCACCACCGCCGGCAGGTACATGGCGCCGGCCCAGGCGTGGTAGTCCCACCAGACGGTCTCGCCGCCGCGCAGGCGGTACTCGTGGGCGCCGACATCGGCCATGACGCCGTCGACCCAGTAGAACCAGTCGCGGGCCTCGCCGCCGCCGCCGTAGGTCGAGGCGAGGCCGTCGATCGCCTTCACGAAGCCCCCGCCGTAGGCGGTCTCCACCCGCGCCTGGTCAGCCAGCAGGCGCATCACCGTGGTCTCCGCGGCGAGCGGCACGGTGACGTCGCGCAGGACGCGGGCGCCGAAGTCGCGCGTGACCAGCAGGCGGACCTCGCCGGGTCCCGGCGGGCGGCCGCCGGCGGCAGAGGGCGACGGGGACTGGCGCTCGCCGGCGCAGCCGGCGAGCGCCAGTCCCGCGAGCGCCAGCACGGTGAGGAGCGCGGCGAGCGCGCGTCGCGTCACGGCTCCGTCCCCTTCGTCTCGCGTTCGTCACGGGCGGCGCCGGCGGCGGTCACCCGG
>Ga0315298_1011146_pt1 | contig 10629 bp, 9 predicted proteins | sample WHS_1_MG_FD_203077 | JGI IMG/M metagenome (GOLD analysis project Ga0315298, IMG submission 203077) | Extremophilic microbial mat communities from Washburn Hot Springs, YNP, Wyoming, USA - WHS_1_MG | ecosystem: Environmental > Aquatic > Thermal springs > Hot (42-90C) | place: USA: Wyoming...
CGCCTTTCGGCATCAAAGATCGAATCACAGTCGTCGATCCCCAGGATATCCGGCCCATCGTAGTGCTCAACGCCTTTCGGCATCAAAGATCGAATCACCCCATATTATAATAGGTAGAATTGACGCCGTTCGCCAAGTCCTTTTTTCAAGCTTTAAAAAGCCCAGACCAGGAATGGGAGGAGTGGCCGGCGACCTAGCGCAATATCCCCCTTATTTCTTTGAGTTTTTGGCAGTCATGGACCGGTTTCCGGCGGTCTTGCGGTATCTATTTGATAAAACTTACCTATTTTAGTTTTTGGGCAGACAGCCTCCTTTCTTTGGCCAGTGCTTGACTCAGAATATTTCAAACTTGGCATCCGCCTTTTGCCACTTTTCCACCCCGCGGCTATCGATGACCCGTTGGGCGCAGCCCGGACAGAGGCGCACAATGAGCAAACTGTCCTCTTCATCCAGGACCTTGCTTAAATTCCACCGCAAGGCCGCCAGCTTGGTTTTGGTAAGGTGCACCCGAAAGATGGAGAGCTGTAGATGATCTCCGCATCCTTTGAGAATTTTGTAGGCTTTGGCCCAGCGCTTGGGGTCCCGGATGTCATAACACACCAGGTGCCAGTGTTTTTCCTCGCCCATTTAGCGCAACCTCAGATTGGCAAACAGACCCGGCTGGCCGGTCCACTCCTTCTCCAGGAGCCGGGCCTCCAGCTCCAAGGTCCGGGAGTAGCTTAATGAATATTGCAGAACCGGATGCTTCCATTTCTCCTGTTTCCGGCTTTCATAAAGTTGAATGGCTTGACGCCGACCTTCCTTGCTCAGCCAGACTTGGCCCGTAGTGACGTCAAAATGCGACTTTTGCCATTGGCGGCGGTTCACTGAGCCGATCAAGGGAATGTCCCATAAGATGAGGCGAAAAAGTTCCATTAAGTCCAGGGCCAGAGGGTAAGCCGAGGACCTGGGAGTATGCAGGAAACCCAGGGCAGGTTCCAAACCCACGGCCAGAAGCGCGGCTACACAGTCGCGATAGAGCAAGGCGTAACCGAAGGACAGCAGGGCGTTAAAAGGGTCTTTGGGGGGGCGGCGGCTGCGCCCCTGGAAGGTTAGGAAGTCGTCGGGGGCCAGTTTTAGAAGATAGGGCACCAGACCGAAATACACCCTACCGGCTTGGCCCTCATAGCCCCGGATTTTTTCCAGGACTTCCAGGGCCTGAGCCTCCGCCGGCTCTAAACCATCAACGGCTTCGCCCAGGCGGTTGAGATCCTTCAATGTCAGCCGCAGTTGGGACAGACCCTGGTGAACCTCCTGGGTCTGATTGAGCTCCGCCTGGCCTCGAACCGCCCGCAGGAGATAGCGCAACTGGTTTTCCACCTTGGCCTCCACCAGGCGCCGGGCCAACCCGCACTGCAGGGTGCGATCCTGCAGGGCCTGATATTGCCGATGGCGCCGCTGCACCCGGCCGGCGCCGGGCGTCAGGGCCCCCACATAATGGCCGCCATAGGAGAGCCAATGGACGCCGATGTCATGGGCGGCGCAGAAGTGGAGGGCCTGGGTGGAAATCTGTATGTTGCCGTGAAGTACCAAAGCCTGGATGTTCATCCCCGGCAGCGGCTTTTTGCCGCCGTCCGGGAAGGCCACCACCAGCTGCTCGCCCTCCCGGCGGACGGTGAGGCCCTGCTCCACCAGGTGGACGATGCGCCGGTCATCGTCAGCGGGAAAGAGGCGTTGGGGCTTTTCCGTTTCGGAAAGGGCGAAGCGCTCTTCTTCCGGCAGACACTCCGGGGCCAGGGAGCAGGTGCGGCAGAGCTTTTCCGGCGCCGCCACCGGCGGCCTTTCCAGGGAGGCCCGGAGTTCCCGAGCCCGTGCCACCGCGGCTTGAACTTCGTTCAAGGTGGATTTTTGATCCAGAGTCAGGCGAACTTTCCGGTTGTCGGCGTGGTAATGGATCAACGCCTCTTCGACCTCCCGGCCGGTGTGCTCCGCCAGCAGCAGGGCATAGGCCAGCACCTGCAGGCGGTCGCTGGGCCAGGGGTTGCCCTTGTTGGACTTCCCCTTTTTATGCTCCACCACCATCCAGCCGCCGCTCTGACGCTTAATGCCGTCCAGTTTGCCTTTGAGTCCCAGGGTTTCGCTGGCCAATTCCAGGGTCACGGCCTCCTCGTCTTTCTGCAGTTCCTCATGGAGTCGACGGCCGTCATAGACGTTGGCGTCGGTCCGGCGAATTTCCTCCACCTCTTCCAGGTAGAAGAGCCGCTCGCAGTAGGCCAGGGCATGCAGGGCCATGACCCGGATAAGGGGCTCCTCTGTGGCCTTGTCGGCCGCGGCGAAGGATGAGAAGGGGTCGGTTCCGGTATTGTCTGGGGTGGGCAGGTCTCGTTTCATCAGTATGTTATCTCCTGCCAGGCGATGTCAGGCGGATCAAGTAGTTTCTCTTTGGTGGGGGCAAACAACCGGGAGAGGCTTCGCGACATATCCTGGCGGTCGATGGTAAGGGTAAGCCTGGTGCTATTCTCTCGGAATTCCTCCTGGTCTCGGTCCACCGGCACAAACCAGTAAGCCGGTTGGGGGTCCGCCGCCTGCTCCAGGCGATCGATGAGAAAGTTGTTGTCACCTAGGAAAGGAAGACCATAGAACCGGCGTCTTTGGCCGGCCAATCCTTCCAGCACCCAGGTTTCCAGATCATGATTGCCGTCCAGACAGAGGTAGGCCCGGAGGTTGGAAAGTAATTGCCGACGTACGGGGAGAATATTATATTTATTCCCCCAAGTGTTAATGGCATGTTCTTTTCCGGTGGCGCCCACCGGATAGTTATGCAGTTGTTGATACATACTGTGAACCCGAGGCAATTCCAAGGCGGCCAGGGCAAGGCGGACTTTAGGAAGGTCTTTCTTGATGGTAGTCATTACCGACTTGCCGTCATCTTGCCGCATTTCGATACCGGCCACATTGAGCAGCAGGCCGTAAGCCGCCGAAGGGGCGATGAATCCGGCGGTGGGGCGAAAACTGCCCGTGGTAAAGGGCCGGAAGACTGCGAAAGGCGCTTGCAGATACAAACGGATCATGGTCCACCTCCCGCTCAGGCCGGGCAGGCAAGTTGGGCAACCTGCTCCAGGAGGCGCTGAGGACTGCGGTCCAGGGTGGTTCCTCTTTCCTTCAGGCGCTTATGCACATCTTCATCCAAGTCTTTGACCAGTTTGCCGCCCAGGAAGAATTCCTCTCCAGGATAGTCGTCTTTCAGAATTCCTTCGACCACTTCGGCGTAGCTATGGGAGCCATCTTCTTTGATATCAAAGCCGTAGGTGTTGTACCCCGCCACCAACTGCGGGGTCAGGCGCAGCACCAGGCTGGCCGGGGCAAACTCAAAGTAACTGCGGGCATGGTTGCCGGCCACGCCGTTTAGTTGACCGATGGCCTTGAGGAGCGCTTTAGTCCAATCCGGTTGGTGGCAGCAGTCGTTGAGGTTGAGGGCGAAGGGGTATTGAAAGGCGGTGTGGACGGTTTCACGGTGAAGTAACTGAGAGGAATCCGCATTCTTCCAAGGGCTGTCCACGTTCAGGGGAGATTGCGTGAAAACGCTGTCATAGCGATAGGGCTCCACGGCCAGGGCCATGTTCAAGCGCAGCACCGAATCCCTCTTAAAGGAAAACTTTTCGGGATTGCGGCCCTTCTGCTTCAAATTTTCGAGGTGTTTCGTCCGCTCTTTACCGGTAGCGGCGATGAGCCAACCCATGAAAAAATCGTCAATGTATTTATCCTGGTCTGGGTAATCCTCGAATTTCACCGCCAATTGCTCCTCATCATGGAGCCTGGTTCGGTTGCAGGGTTGCCCCATTTGGGCCAAGGTCTCCCGCAGTGCATTGCGGATGGCCTCGGGGGAGATGATGGCATAATCAAAACGGCCGATGGTGATCTTTTGAATGACCGCCCGGTTTTCAGCCGATTCGCCGCGGTAGTTGGCGCTGGGCGCAGCATAAGTGAGGACAGTGGCAAACAGGTTCATGATTCGGCAACCTCCTTTTCTTCGCTTGTTTCCATGAGGTAGGAATGGGCCGAGAGAGCCAACATGGCCAAGGTCTTGACCCGGGGCCAATCAGCCGTCAGGGCCTGGGATACCATCAGGAAGTCGGCTTCCGGTAAAAACTGGGGCACGGAGCAGATGGTCCCGGTAAAGTAGTCAATAAAATCCTGGTCCCGGCGGCTGCGCAAGGCCAGAAAGGCGTTACTGCACACCTTTCCCCGGGCCTCCCGGTATTCGTCGGGATAACGGATGCGGTTTGCTTGATCTCTATCATCCTTAAAGTCCTTGAATTTCTTGCCCGATTTTTCCTCGGTGCGGAGATTAACATAGGTCTGAATCAATCGGTAAACTCTAAGCGCCAGTTGATCATCCAAATCCCGGTCACTCATAGGCCCTCCCTCTTTTTTAAGTGTTAACTCATCGGCAATGGCTGATAATTTATTCCTTACATCTAAACCAAAAAACCGAACATCTCTGGGTGTGTGATCCCGGAGATAAATGAACAGGGGCAAGGGGTGGAGGCTAAAGACTGCGTCAGCTCCCTGGTACCAAGGTTGGCCGGATAGGAGGTTGCGGAGATAAAGAGATTTGTATAGAAAGTTGGCGTAACGCCCCCGAAAGGTCTCATAATTCCTTAAGACATCCTGCCGGGGGAGCAGGCGTTCGGCTGCCAATTGGCGGCTGCTGTTTTTGACCCGTTCTAGATAATAGAGTTCTACGGCGGCCAGACTCAGGTCCACCCCTTGAATCTTGCGGCGGGCAAAATGGTAGAGATACTCAAGGCCGCCTTCCTCTGCCAGGTCAACCAGGGCGGCCTTGGGGCGAAAACCATCTGCGGCAGAACCCAAATCCCTGGCCACATCTTTGAAATCCTGAAGAAATTCTTTCAGATTAAGAGGTTCGGGGATGGCAAAGACAACCCCTTTTTCCTGCCGGGAAATTTTTAGGCCCTGTTCTTTGGTTCTTTCCAATTTGTTGGCCCGGGGAACAAAGATCAAGGAGGCCAACGTCCAGAAATGAAGCAAGAGATTCTCGTTGATCGGACCCTGGAAAGAGACCTTTTCGGGGTTCTTATCCTCCGCCCCTACAAAAATGGCTCTGGAAATAGAATCAGTTAATATTTCACCTTTTTTCTGGAGGGAGTTGGCTTTATAAAGAAGATTCCAAAATTCCGTCCCTAATGGAGAGGGCATATTGTTAGCCCTTTTCTCGTAAACTGTTCTGGTCAAGGGTTTTACCCGGAGAATGTTCCAGAGCATATTCCGCCAGAGCTGGACCCACAGGTCGTTGTCGTCTCCAAATAAATCCTTGATAAACCGTCCCTTGGGTTCCACTGCGTCGTAGATAAAACGCTTTTCGGTCTTTTTCTTACCCTGATCTTCAATTTCACGGAGCACTATCTGTTTAGGCTCTTTGTCTTTCCACTTCTGCTTTGATTCCACTTCGCTCCACTCGGCATCATAAAGGTCATCAAATACGGTTTGTAGGCTGTCGCGGGTGATTTCGATCTCGGCGCCGGTGCCGGTCACAGTGGCTTGGGGAATAGGGCTGATCCGGCGTTGTCGCAAAGAATCCAGGTGGAGGAGCAATCCGGCCAAGCCGGCCTTGTGCTGGGCGGTGGGGAGGGAAAAGAGGTCGTATTCCAAAATCAAAGTCTCTCCCTTGCGGCTGATGCGGCTCATAATATTTCCTCCAAGGGGTAGTCAAAAAAACCATAATCCGGGTGATAATGGGAAGCGGGGGCCACCAAGGGGAAGCGCCCTAGCCGGGGGTGCGGCCGAGCCCGGCATCGGGGTACCGGCACCAGCAGGGCATCGGTGGGCTTGTGCTGTTTGCGCAATTCGAGAAACTTTTCCAAATCTTGGTCGAGAATGGCATCTACATTGTAATTACCGGGTTCCCGCAGACTTTCTTCCCGGGCCACAGCCCAGGGGCCATTTTCCAGGAAGGCGGCATAGCGTTCCAGTTCCGGTTCGGCTGGCCCGTAAGTCTCTAACAATCGTTCAAGGAAAAACTGGCTTACTTCCCGGCCGGCCACGGCTTTCAGAAATTTGTCCAATCCTATCAAGTCCTCAGGGTTATAAGGTTTTTCGTCTTCCGGGGGATAAAAAAAGGCCTGGCCGAGATGATCTCCTTCCTGGAGGGCCCGACGGTTACAACGACCCAGTCTCTGAATGAGGCTGGTGACAGGGGCGTGCTCGCTGATTAATACCTGGGCGTCCAGGTCCAGGCTCATTTCACACACCTGGGTGGTGATGGCCAAAACCGGTTCTTTTGCGTACGTAAAGGCGGCAATGACCTTGTTGTGCTGCTGTTTCCGGTCCTCAAGCTTGAAGCGACTGTGGTAACACAAAGCTGACAGATTTCGGGCCAATCGCTGACAGCGGTCCACTTTGTTCACTACCCACAAAACCCGCTTTCCTTCTTTGAGGGCCCGGGAGGCGACTTCTCGGGCTGAATCCTCATCTTCTAAAAGCCTTACTCCATACCTGGGTCTGTCCGACTGGACCTCCAGATCTTGGAAGGCCCTCAGGTCTTTGGGAAAAATTTCTAAACCGCAGTCCTCCGCCAGCGCTCTTTTTCTTTCCGGACTCAGGCTGGCAGTTAAGCACAGGACAGGGAGATCAAAATTTTTTAAAAAAAGTTTGAAGGCCGAAAACAAGTTGCGATCAAAGCTGTGCACCTCATCCACCACCAGGATGCTGTCAGCTAAAAGTGGCAAAAGACAAATGGACCGGTAAACCTGCTGCATGAACCCTAGGAACTGGTCCACCGTGGCACTAAAGATCCGGCGAGGCCAGAACCCCAGGGCATAAAGACGGTCTTCCGTGGTAAAGTCCTTACCATGACGCAAGTCTTCGGGATCATTAAACATTCCCTTTAGATCATAGGCCGCGGTACCGTGGATCAAGGCGACTTCGGCTTCCGGAGCCCAAGAGACATAATCACGAAAGCCCTCAGTGGCTGTAGCCCGAGTGGGATAGAGGAAAATTACCCTGCCGGCTGGCTTCTCCTTGAGTCTTCCCTTGATCCATCGCCAAGCTGCCAGAGTTTTGCCGCTACCGCAGGGGGCCAGCATCAACGCGCGGTTCGGCAGGCTCTCTGAGGCTTCTTGGAAGTCGTTCCAGGTGAAGCACCCTTGGTTAGCTTTGATCTGTGCAATTCGTGGAAGAATGACTTGGGACTCGATAAATTCTCCGTTAATCGTTTCTCGGAATGCAGTCTTAAGCCAATGGGAGATTTTTCGCCCTATTCTTGGCATAGCTGAAGCTGCGCTGTCCGCCAAAATGAGGGCAGCCCGGACCGCTATGAGCAAGCGGTGGAGGCCTTCGTCCTCCTTTAATTTTCGTCTAAATCGGCGCAGAGCCACCTTTAAACCTTCTTTTACTGGAAGGAGATCAAATCCATAATCCGGTTCGAAACTCCAGACAGGGTTAATTTCTACTTGTAAAGGAAAACTCCCTTGCCATTGGGAACTACTTTGACAAAGAACTTGTATAATCTCTCCAGGAAAGATCTTGAACAGCTTGCGATCAGAATCGAGGGGTTCGGCAAATTCTTGCAGGCTGGCCCGCAGATGATGTCCGACAATTGCGCTGAGGGTCACCTGGATATCCAGATGGGGGATTGAGTTTAACCAGTCCTGAATGGGCGAAAGCCAAAGGAGTAAGCCGCTCAGATGTTCATGCCGAATAACTTGAAATCCGCGACCTCTTTGTAACATGGTCTGGAAACTATCATTCCCTTTACCCAAATCGTGGAGAGCGCAGGCCACCAAGGTAGATTTATAAAACCTGGCCCAATAAGTTTCGGGCAATTTAAAAAAATTTTGCCAGCAACAGGCCAAACGGCTGGGTTGTTCTAAAGAGGGGCCAAACATTGCTCGAAAACACTGCGCGGTGGCCAGGCCATGCCCCAACAGGGTTTCTTCCATTTCCGGGAGATTCATGTTCCGGGGTTTCTTGGCAAGAAGTGGCTTCAATGCCTAGCCCTCCACACCTCAAAAAAGCCGCAGCCCATTTTGCGGCGGCCGCCCAAGCCCTGTTCCTGGAGCAGGAGGGACTCGGGGGCGGTTAGTTCCGTGACCAGCGCTTCATAGCCCACCACCTGCTTGCCGTGCACCTGGAAAGTCCGCCGTTTGCCGGTGGTCAGCCGCCCCTTCACTGCCAGCTTCGCCATTTGACGCCTTGCTTCAGCCTCAAACCGCTGCTGGTCCTGGCCGTTCTTGGTGGTCACCAGAGGGGAATACAAAGCCACCGCAGGAATTAAAGCTCGGGTATGGGGTACGCCGACCCGCAAGCTGTGTCCCGCCACTTCTAAGTTGGTCCCCGCCAAGGCGAGATATTGCCCGACTTTGCTTATGGGCAGCCGCAAGACCAACTCAGAGGTTGGCGAAATATCCAATAGGCCCTGGCCCACATATCTTCCTCGCATCAGTTGCAGGCCGACCTCCGGGTCATCATGAATAATTGGCAATACCCGGCTCACGGCCCCGTATAAGGCAAATCCATGGTCGACCGGCAGGAATTTGCCCAAAATTAAAAAGCATAAATCAACCTTGGGCTCGTTGCTAATCATCTTTTCTCTCCAATAGGGCTATTTGAGATATTAATAGCAACTATTCGGTTCACTCCTGGGGTCTGGCCGTGGATTTTAACGCCCGAGAGAATCCGTATGGCGGGCCGGTCAGCTTTTCTGATGACTTGATCCGGTGTTTCGCTAAGGCCGGGTTCGAATCTGGAGCTTTATGGCGCACCCCGGACGGAATGCACTTTCAACTTCCCTGGACCCAGGATTGGCGGCAATCCGGCAATCCGTTGAGGCCGTTGATTTAGGAGGTCCGATATGTGTTGTTTCAAGCCCCACCGGTTGAGCGAACTCTGGACCGACCCCAGCAGCGGCGAGCTCTCCATGTCCCGCTTAGGGCTGGGCCTGGTGCTGCTGGTGTTCATCCCGGCCAACACTGTCTTGGAGGTCTTGGGCTACCGACTTAACGCCTGGTTCTTCCAAACCACGGTGCTGGGCATCCTGGCCGGCATCTACGGGGTCAACTCAGCCGCCGGAGCCTGGAAACGGAATCCTGATGGCGGGAAAGCACCGCCGGATGAATTATCCTCATAGGCTGCGCTGTTCGGAGAACAGGAGCGGGGTCAACTCGGCGTTGAGGGTGTGGCGGGGTGGGATGTCAAGGGAGATAAGCCTTTTTGAGTTTGACGAGGAGGAGGCAGAAGCGGCTAAGGCCCGCCTTGACGCACAAAGGTTAAAGCGGCGCAAGAGATACGCCAGGAAGAAGGATAAAATATCGCCCAGCGACTCCTAACATCATTTGATATTATATTTCTGTTTAATGGACTGCTCGACAAAAGATGCGTCAAATGCTTGGACGTTATCAGGCTTTTCATTAAAACACTTAATAAGAAGACCACTTCTTGGCTTATGCATAACATGTGTAGTGGGTGGCATGTAAGTAGTAGTACCAGAATAAGTCCCATAATTACCAGACGCAAAAGCAGTGCCTGTTGTGTAAGACTGTCCGGGTGTAGTGAATGCACTAACTTTGTTATATGATTGCTCATCTAAAACGACAAAGTACTTATAACCATTCGTTAATGTCAATTGTGCCGCTCTTAACAGTGTAAAATCTTGAGCACGTTCACCAGATGTATATGCGTTCCCGGCGAAGTTGACTCTAATAACATCTGGAGCAAGTTTAGTATCAGAATATCCGCCCATTAATCCTTTGGATTGATAAGGCGTACAACTAACAACTAATGTTAAAAATGCCAATAAACCTGCCAGAGAAACTCTCTCAAGCATTTTCATTCCATCGCTATTTACCTTCTGTCTCCACATCTCAATACTCCTTCCCCTGGTAAAGATTTATCGTTAACGACTTCATCCGAGATTATGCCGCAGTCTTGCCCACGGCGGTCAAAAATTGGTTTTGGGAAACTCATTCCCTGAATTTAACCCCTCAAACTGTACTCTTTTCGAAGCCAAATTTTCTCGTATAGGGCATGGTAGCGCAAGTTTAAGCGAAAAGTCAATTTTTCCTAGAGTGCGGGCATAAAAATCCCTCGGCGACCAGATGCCATCTGGCTGATAAGCCTATGAACGCCAGGCCAGCACCGCCCTATAATGGTGCGCCAGGGGGAAAGCCGAGGCGATATGCACATACCACCGACGGGCGTGGTAAGAAACCCTGGCTCCCACTTTGATCAGACGCTTGATCAACCAATCCATGGACCGCTTTACTTCTTCGCCCCAGACATAGAACTGACGGATCATATGCAGGAGGTTGTAGGCTAACACGCCCATTTTCAACCGCGCCTGGTTAGCCTCAAAGCGCTGGCAGCTGGTCTTGTCCCAGCGCAGAGTGTTTTTCCCTTCTTTGATTCGGTTTTCGATCTCAGCCCGGCCATTATAGACCTTGATCACCTTGCCGGCTGGCACTCTGGAGTTAGTCACTACAAAGCCGATACGGGGGAACAACTCACCCCGGTGCCACTCGATCTTGGCTACCACTCGGCGAGGTTTATGCCAGCTTTTCGCTTGGTATTGCAAGTCCACTACTTTGACCTGAATCCCACACTTAGGAGGATGACCTACCGGTCGATTCAGAT
>Ga0315298_1011148_pt1 | contig 10628 bp, 8 predicted proteins | sample WHS_1_MG_FD_203077 | JGI IMG/M metagenome (GOLD analysis project Ga0315298, IMG submission 203077) | Extremophilic microbial mat communities from Washburn Hot Springs, YNP, Wyoming, USA - WHS_1_MG | ecosystem: Environmental > Aquatic > Thermal springs > Hot (42-90C) | place: USA: Wyoming...
GAGCTTGGGAAGCTCGTACTCTACCAACTGAGCTATGCCCGCACCGATAAGTAATTTTTACTCAGACTCCCCGTTTTTGTCAACCTCCAAGAAGTAAGGGGGCCCACCTTTACCCACAGGGCGCGGCGAGTCCACATCAAAAGATCGAGTCCCTTCCCCCAAAACCACCTCCGCTCACCTCCCTCCACAAATCACCTCGCAGGCTTGAGCTTATCTTTTCGAAGGGCATGTGGCCTGGGCCTTTGGGGGCGGGGGCCTAACGGGGATATGCCCGGGTGAGGCCGGTGCCTTCTTTGCGGGCGTGCGGAGCCCGCCCCTCCGGGGGGAGGCAAGCCCAGGACGCATGGCCTAACGGGGAAAACCGGGAGATAACGCGAAAGGCTGTTTTCTCGGAGGGGCGCGGTCTCCGCGCCCGGGTGGCAAGGCCGTACGCAAGCGCGGGGTAGGGCGTGCCGAGCAAGGAGTAATCGAGAGGCCGGTGGCCTAGCGGGGACATGCCAGGGTGAAGCCAAGGCGTTCCCATGCGGGCGTGCGGAGCCCGCCCCTCCGCGGGGGAGGCAAGCCCAGGACGCATGGCCTAACGGGGAAAACCGGGAGATAACGCGAAAGGCTGTTTTCTCGGAGGGGCGCGGTCTCCGCGCCCGCAAAAAACGGGGCGGACGCATGCCCGGGTATGGCATGATGATCGGGGGTAAACGAACGCCCGGTGGCCAGGAGAATACATGCCTCGGTCAAGCGCAATGCCTTCCTAGCGGGCGTGCGGAGCCCGCCCCTCCGGGGGGTTAGCCCGGGTGAGATGGCCTTGCGGGGAGAGCCCCGAAATGACGCGAAAAGTGATTTTCTCGGAGGGGCGCGGTCTCCGCGCCCGGGGGGTACGGCCGGTCCCGAACCGGGGATAGGGCATGATCATCAAAAGGTGACCGTACGCCCAGTGGCCTAATGGGGACATGCCCGGGGAGAGCGAATGGGCGGATTGCGGGCGTGCGGAGCCCGCCCCTCCAGGGGGCGAGCCGAGCTACGATGGCCTCGCGGGGAAGGGCGGGGATCGCGCGAAAGGGGGTTTTCTCGGTGGGATGCGCTCTGCGCGTCCCAAGGGATCGGCTCGACGCATGACGAGGCATGGCTTCTCGGGATATCGAGTCCCTTGCCCCCGCGACTTGGGCCAACATTTTTTCTCGACCCGGAGGGCGGCCTTGGGATATATTTAGCCCAAGAGGATGGGTTTCTGGACAAACGATTTTTAGGAGGTCGAGTCATGAGGGCTAGGGCGGTATTGGGGGCGGTTTTAGGAGCTTTATTGTTGGGCCACCTTGAGCCGACTTTTGGACAGGGATTCGACCAGCAGGACAGAGAGCGGTTGGTTAGGTTGGAAGCCACTATCCTCGCGTTCATGCAACAAAGCGACAAGCGGTTTGCCGAACTGAGAGAGGACATAAACAAGCGATTCGAACAAGTTGACAAAAGATTCGAGCAGCTGGACAAGCGCATAGACGACCTCAGGCAGGAGATGAACAGCCGCCTCGAGGAGATGCGCCAGGATACCAATAAACGATTCGAGCAAGTTGACAAGCGTATCGAGCAGCTCATCACCTTCTTGTGGATCCTGGCGGGGATATTCACGGCCTTGGTGGTTGCAGTCATAGCATTTGCGTATTGGGACAGGAGGACCATCATTCGAAGGGCGAAGGAAGAGGCCCTGAAGGAGATGGAGGAAGCGGGGAGGTGGAAAACGATTTTGGAGGCATTGAGACAAGTCGCCATCAAGGATTCCAATGTCGCGGAGGCATTGAGGAGGTTCAATTTGTTGTAGGGTTGCCACAAAAGGAGGTCCAGGCCGTTCGCGTTGCCAAGGGTTTCCTTGCCACATAGGGGTGGTCAAAGGGACGGTTGCCGAAGGGGAGATGCCTTCGTGAGGCCAATGCCGTCATTGCGGGCGTGCGGAGCCCGCCCCTCCGGGGGGATGGGCTATCCAGGGTCAGATGGCCTAGCGGGGGAAACCCGGGGATAGCGCGCAGGTGGTTTTCTCGGAGGGACGCACTCTGTGCGTCCGCGTTGCGAGGCCCCACGAATGCCGAGGCATTCCATTTGCAGCCGATGGGTTGACGATGAGCCGGTGGCCAAGAGGGCACATGCCTCGGTCAAGCCCATGGCTCCCTTGCGGGCGTGCGGAGCCCGCCCCTCCAGGGGGGTTAGCCGGGGTGAGATGGCCTTTCGGTGGAAGGCCCCGAAATGCCGCGAGAGGTGGTTTTCTCGGAGGGGCGCGGTCTCCGCGCCCGGGGGGCAAGGCCGTACACAAGCCCGGGATAGGGCATGACGAGCGAGGAGTAATCGAGAGGCCGGTGGCCTAGCGGGGGCGTACCAGGGTGAAGCCAAGGCATTCCCTCGCGGGCGTGCAGAGCCCGCCCCTCCGCGAAACCGGGACCCCGAGAAGTAGAACCAGCGGCTTCAAAGGCGAGATGCATCGGTAAGGCGCCATGCCGACATTACGGGCGTGCGGAGCCCGCCCCTCCGGGGGGAGGCAAGCCCAGGACGCATGGCCTAACGGGGAAAACCGGGAGATAACGCGAAAGGCTGTTTTCTCGGAGGGGCGCGGTCTCCGCGCCCGCGTTGTAGGGCCGTACACAAGCCCCGGCATACCATGACGAGCGAGGAGTAGGCGAGAGGCCGGTGACCTAACGAGGGCATACCAGGGTGAAACCATGGCATTCCCTAGCGGGCGTGCGGAGCCCGCCCCTCCGCGAAACCGGGACCCCGACAAGGAGAACCAGCGGCTCCAAAGGCGAAGGGCCTCGGTAACGCGCGATGCCGACATTGGGCGCGTGCGTGAGCCGCCCCCTCCACCGACCTGGGAGGGGTGGACGAAGAATCCGTTACCCAATGGGGACATACCCTGGTGAAAGCAAGGCGCCATGTTGGAGGCCATGCGAAAAGTGGGCCTTCAGGCGGTGGGAGCAAGGATAAGGAAGTCTCGGGGCTGGGAGCCAAAGATGAGCGAGGAGAAGATCCCCCTTAGAGTCTTCGTCATATCCGATGCAACAGGGAGGACGGCAGAAGCCGTTATAACGGCAGCGCTTCTCCAATTTCCAGACATACACCCGAGAATAACGAGATACCCCAATGTTCGCACTCGGGAGCAAGTCCTCCCAATCCTCGAGAATGCAAGCCAGAGCAAGGGGGTGGTCATCTACTCCATAGTCTCATCGGAGCTCAGGGATTTCATCCAAACGGAGGGGGCCAAAAGGGGCCTCATTCTCTTCGACCTCATTGGGCCCATTCTCGACCGGGTGAGGAAGCTCTTCAACGTGGTGCCCATATCTAGCCCTGGGCTTCTTGCCCACGTGAGGGCAGAATCCCTAAGGGCTGCCGAGGCAATAGAGTTCACCATGAGACACGACGATGGCCTAGGCCTCGAAACCATAGATCAGGCGCATCTCATAATTTTGGGAGTATCGAGGGTGTCCAAGACCCCAACGAGCCTTTTTCTCGCATGCAATTACCTCTTGCGGGTGGCCAATGTGCCCATAGTCCTAGGACAAGATCTTCCCAAGGAGGTCTTGGACTCACGAGTTCCAAAGGTAGGCCTCATAGCGGATGTGGACCACGTCGTGGAAATAAGAAGGCAGAGGGCGAAATACTCGCCCGATTACGCAGACCCCAAGACGGTCCTCGCCGAGCTAGAACATTGCCGGAACATCTTCAGGAAGATACCGGGGATGCCAGTGATCGATGTGAGCCGGCTATCCATAGAAGAATGTGCGGCCAGAATAATGAAGATCATGGCACCATCTGGCCTTGGCCAGAGGCCCTGAGGTCCAAGATCCTCTCTGCCTTCAGGGCGATAGTCTCCCCTATGGATATGGAGGCTGTCGCAGCGGGAGAAGGTGCATTCAAGACATGGACCATTTTGGGGCCTTCCATTATAACGAAATCGTCTATCAGCGAACCATCTCTGCCCAGTGCCTGGGCCCTCACGCCCGAGGCTCCTGGGACGAGATCGGCAGATGTTATCTCTGGCATCAGCTTCCTCAAGGCCCTCACGAATGCGGCCTTGGAAAAGGACCTGTAGAGCTCATCCAAGCCTGTCCTCCAGTAGCGGACTGCAAGCCTCCAGAATCCTACATAGAAGAAGGTCTCAGCGGAATCCCTCAGACTGAAGGAACCCTTGGAATAGCCCTCTCGCTTCAATGCCAAAACCGCATTGGGGCCTGCTTCCCTTACCCCATGAATGGTTCTCGTGAAATGGACACCGAGAAAGGGCAGCCTGGGATCCGGCACGGGATAAATGAGGCCATTTAGGAGGTAGCTCTTCTCGGGCACAAGCTCGTAGTACTCTCCTCGGAAAGGGACAATCTTGGTCGTGGGGACCATGCCGCACATTCGGGCCACCCTGTCGGACTGGAGGCCCGCACAATTTATGAGACCTCTGGCCCTGAACTCCCCCTTTGTCGTCTCGATGATGAGCTCTCCGGATCCCTCATTGACTGCGACCACTCTGTGCCCCAGGAGAACCTCGCCACCTCTTTCCATCACGATCCTGGCAAACTTGTGAGTCACTTCAACGAAATCCACAATCCCCGTCTCAGAAACCCAAAGGGCCTCAATTCCCGAAGCATGCGGCTCTATGTCCCTGATCTCGCCTCCTTTCAGACGTTTCAATCCCACAAGCCCATTGGCCCTCCCCCTTCTTTCCAGCTCGTCTAGTCTCGGGATCTCCTCCCTGCTCGTTGCGACTACTAGTTTCCCGCACCTTTCGTGAGGGATTCCGTATTTGGCGCAGAACTCATACATCGTCTCCCTGCCCCTCACGCAGTTGAGCGCCTTGAGGGAGCCGGGTCTGTAGTAAAGTCCCGAGTGGATTACGCCACTGTTGTGGCCAGTCTGATGCGGGGCTAGCCTCTCCTCCGCTTCCAGGACGAGAAGCTCCACGTCATATCGGGCCTTGATGGCCATGGCAGTGGCCATCCCCACTATGCCACCTCCAATTACCGCGACATCCCAAATCCCTTTGGCCACTTCTCTCACTCCTCAACCAGGGTGACCTTCCTTGCCCCCTCTAGATCCCTCACGTACCCCTTGGCGCCAAGAAAGAGGAGGGCTGAAGCGAAAAGGCCGAATATTGGAAGGAGCAAAAGGGCCCTATCCAACCCGGCTTTGTCCGACACCCAACCGATGAGCATGGGAGACCATGCCCCACCGAGAAGGTGCTGACATATGACGCAAAGCCCATAGGAAAGGGCCCTGAGGCCAGGGTCCACAACGTCTTGGGTCACAGCCGCAGATGGGGCCACATAACACACGGTGAGAACCCCGAAGGCCACAAGCAGGGGGGCGAAAACACGGGTTTCCGAGAGTATCAGGGCCAGCCCCAGGAGAACGGCTGAAGCGAGAGAGGTGAGCCCCGAAAAAACCATTCTGGCATTGAGCCTTTTCCTCCTCCATCTGTCTGCTAGGAATCCCCCGAGGGGAGCCCCCACAAGCACAAGAAGGGCCAAACCCGCCGACATGGTGCCGGCTTTCTGCTCACTCATACCATGGAACCTGTTGAAATAGGATGGTAGCCAAGTCATGAGGGAAGTTGTTATGGCTGTGTTCATGGCAAAGGCCAGATACACGAACCACAGTGTTGGAATCTTGAACAGGCCTCCTATGGAGACCATAAGCCCGGATCTCGAGGTAGGTCCCCTTCCCTCGGCGAGGGGCACTGTCCTATAGTCCTTTGTGAACCAAAACAGTATGGCCAAGAGAACTCCGGGGAGGGCCACAAGCCCGAATGCATGCCTCCAGCCCCAGTTCTGCCCAATGTAACCCCCTGCCACAAAACCCAGTGCTGCCCCTAAAGGGATGAAGGCATTCCATATGCCCATGGTCTTTGCCCTGGCCTCGATGGGAAAGGCTCCCGCCAACACAGCGGTCCCCGCTGGAGCGTAGCCCGCCTCGCCCAAGCCGACCATCGCCCGAGCCCAGAGGAGTTCCCTATAATTTCGAGCGAAGGCGCAGGCCAGTGTGGCCAAGCTCCACACAAAGACCATGAGGGATATCATCTTGCGCCTGCTCCACCTGTCCACGATGAGGGAAAGGGGGAGGACGAATACGGCTATGGTCACGTAGATCACGCTGGTCAATGAGCCGAGCTCCCTGTCCGAGAGGGACCACTCGGCCTTGATGAAGGGGATCAATGAGCCCACTACCATCCTGTCCGCATAGTCGAAAAGATAGGTGAGGCAGAGAAGCACAAGGAGGTAGAACGCCTCCAAGCCCTTCAAGGTGTATGCCCTGAGCTCTTCCTGGCCGCCAAGGCTAGCACCGTTTTGGCCCATAGATCCCCCTTTCTCCCTCGAGGAGAAGTCCTTACGCCGAGTGTGTCCCCACCCAAAGGTCCATGCCTGGAGGCTCCACATTGGCGGTGGGGTCCACATCCACGTGGATCACAGAGGGAAGCCCGCTCGCCATGGCCTCTTCCAATGCGGGCCTGATCTCATGGGGTTCCCTCACACGAGCACCGAAGCACCCCATGGCCTTTGCCACTTCGTCGTACCTCATGGGACCATGGTCGCAATTGAGGAATGATTCGTGACCGAAGATCCTCTTCTGGGATGCCTTCTCCATGCCCCATGCCCCATCCACCATCACTATGCATATGACCGGGGTCTTGAGCCTGACCGCTGTCTCCAACTCCTGGATATTGAAACCGAATGCGCTGTCGCCGGATATCAGGTACACGATCTTATCAGGCCTGGCCAGCTTAGCGCCTATGGCATAGGGAAGGCCTGTCCCCAGGTGGCCGAATTCCGAGGTCCAGAGGAAGGTACGCGGCTCCAAGACGGGATGAAAATGGACACACCAGAGGCCCGTATTCCCTCCGTCCATCACCATCACAGCATCCCTGGGGAAGAACTGCCTCACCTCATGGATGACCCTCCCTGGGATCAAGGGGACAGTGTCCTTGAGGTAAGTGGCCTCGAGGTCCCTTCTCCATTGCTCCACGGTCTTTCTAAGCCCAGAAAGGCGCTCCTGTTCTGGCCTCGGGGGACCCAGGGCCTCGAGCTCCCGGAGCAGGGCCCTGAGTGTTGGCTTCAGGTGGCCAACAATGGCCAGGTGAGCCGGCCTGTTCTCACCTATTCTCTCTGGGGCTATGTGGATCTGGATGAGCTTTTGAGAAGAGGGTGGTCCCCACAGGGGGGGCTTTCCCCAAAACTCCAGCTCGCCGAACCTGCACCCCAGGGCCAGGCACACATCTGACTGGGAGAGGGCTACCCTCGCCCCTATGCAAACTGTGGGGACGCACAGGGGATGGTCCTCCGGGATCGCACCCCTTCCTCCTGGAGAGGTCGTCACCGGGGCCCCTAGGTATTCGGCAATCTCCCTGAGTTCGTCCCAGGCTCCGCACCTCACCACAGCGGTCCCCGCGTGCACCATTGGGGTCTTGGCCTCCCAGAGAATCCGGGCGGCCTTCTCGATGAGCTCCTTGTCTCCTTCCGGCAGAGGAGAAATTCCAGGGGGCTCTGCTTCTTCCGGGGCGGCCACCTGGGAGTTGAGAACGTCCTCGGGTATGTCCAGATGGACGGGCCCAGGGACACCATTTTGGGCAATGGAGAAGGCCTTCCCCAAAAGCTCTGGAATCCTCCCCGGATCCAGCACCTGAAAGCTAGCCTTGGCCACTGGAGAAAAGCACGCCCTCTGATCGAAGACCTGCATGGCGCCCTTGGGGGGCTGGATCACAGCACGCCTCCTCTGGGTCGTGATGACAACCATCGGTATTTCTTCCACATGGGCCGTCACAACCCCCGAGAGAAGATTCGCTGCTCCGGGGCCGGCACCTGCCATGACCACTGAGGGCGTCCCCTCTGCCCTGAACCACCCATCGGCCATGTGGGCCCCTGCTGCCTCGTGCCTGGGACTTACGAACTTGATCCCCTTTGCCTCTCCATGCTCCAATGCCCACTTGAAACACACGTTGTAAGTGCCATCGGGAATGGCGAAGACGGTCTTCACTCCTCGAGCTGCCAAGCTCTCCATCAGAAGCTCCCCTGCAACCTTCTCAGCCATCTCTAGCCTCCTCCAAAGAGTTCCTCTGCCCCTTTTCTCGGGGACTCAATCTTGGGCCACTCGAACCAGGATCTTTCCATCCCCAGGTGTGGCCATGAGGGAGCGAAAAACCTCCGGGAGCTCCCAGAGGGACACCTCCCTTTCCACCATCTCCCTAGGTTGTATCTTCCCCGAGGCCATCATGTCGAGACACTGCCTGCACTCCCTCTGAGTATTGGCGAAGGAACCTTGGATCTTGAGTTCCTTGAGCATGGCAAGGGCCGGGGCCCACTGGAGTGTGCCCTTGGCGAGACCTACAAGGGCAACCTTTCCACCTGGTGATACGAGCTTCAAGGCTTGATCCACTGTCTCTGCCTTCCCTGCGCATTCTATGACTGCCGAGACCTCTTTTCCCTTGCACCAATCAGCGCAAGCCTCGGCAAGGTTCTCCTCCGCGGGGTCTATGGCCAATTGGGCGCCCAGAGCTAGGGCCCTCTGTCTCCTTCCTGGGGCTGGCTCCGAGACCAAGATATGCTCTATTCCCAGGGCCCTCAGGACAGCTACACAGCAAAGCCCTATTCCCCCTGCGCCAATGACCACCACTCGATCCCCTGGAGAAATCTGGGACAGGCGGATTGCGTGGAGGGCCGTTGCCATTGGCTCTGCCAGGGCCGCCAGTGCGAGATCCAGGCCAGGAGGGATGGGAATGATCATCCCCTTTGGGACGACAAGGTACTGGCCGAAGGCCCCCGGAAGCTCCCCCAGGCCTATGGCCAGCCTTTTGGGGCAGAGGTTCTCTTGTCCCCTTCTGCAAGGCGGACACCGTCCACATCCTATGGGCCTCACTATGACTCCTTGGCTCGGGAAAAGCCCCTCGACTCCCTCCCCGACTTCTTCTACCTCGCCGCTCATCTCATGGCCGAGTATGGTCCCATCCTTGAGCCTTCCCGATGAGACGAGAAAGAGATCGGAGCCACATATGGAAGCATACCTCACCTTGACCCTCACCTGGCCTGGGCCTGGCTGGGGAGTGGGGAGTTCCTCTATTCCAAGTTCACCTCGGCGAAAGACCGCCGCGAGCATTTGCTTTTTCTCTCCCGTTCAGAGGATCATGAGCTGGCCGCCTGTCAGGTTTATGGCTTGACCTGTCATGTAGGAGGCCCTTTCGGAGACCAGAAAGCCCACAAGCTCGGCCACATCCCTGGGTCTCCCCAGTCTGGCGAGGGGAATCTGGGAGATCTTCTCTCTTCTCACCTGCTCGAGCTCTTTGCCCAGGACTTTGGCCTCGAGCTCCCAACTCCAGCGTTCCAAGGGAGTGTCTATCTGGGCGGGGCACACTGCGTTGACTCGGATCCCATATGGTGCAAGCTCGAGGGCTTGAACTCTCGTGAACATTATCACCGCTGCCTTGGCAACGCAGTAGGCTCCTGCAAAGGGCCTCGGGACCTTTCCAGCCTTGGATGCCATATTCACTATGGAGCCCCCTTTTCCCCGCTCGATCATCCCGGGCACAACGGCCTTGGAGACCAAAAAAGTTCCGTGAAGATTGATCTCGAGGGTCTTTCTCCAAGCCCCTTCGTCCATCGCGTGAAGAGGCCCAGGCGACGGGGCACCCCCAGCATTGTTGACCAAGATATCTATGGGGCCTAGCTCTCCCAGGACCCTCTTTACCATGTCAGCCACGGATTCCATGGATGTGACATCGGCCTTCACAGCCAAAGTGGGCACACCCAGGGCCCGGAGCTCCCGGGCACGTTCCTCGAGGTCCTGGTAAGTGGGAAGGCTATAATAGCCCGGAGTCTCCAGATCCCGGCAAAGATCCGTCAAGGCAACAGCGGCTCCCATCTCTGCCAGAACTCTCGCAATCGCAAATCCTATACCTTCTTTGCTCCCTGCTCCTGTAACGAGAGCTACCTTGCCTTGGAGCTCGCCCATGTGTCTTTCTCCCCTTGTTTCTAAAGCCCTGTCCTTGCAGCCGAAGAGATCCTCGATTCCTGTGAGCCGAGTCCCTTGGAAGCGAGTTGCGGGGGTGAATTCTACCAGGGTGACATGCCCAAGGCAATGGGGGGTTTTGGATCATTCGGAGAGGGGTCTTTTCCCGGTAAGAGAGAGGGAGAAAAACCCGTTTCAATGGTAGTGGGCAGCCATAGCGACCGAGAGGGGCACACCTCGAGCGTGGTCTTCCTCAAGGACAATAACTGGAAGGGTGCCGAGGAGGCAGTTTTTCTGGAAGGCGGTTTTTCGGGGGATGCGTTCCAGAGCACGGGAGATGAAAGGCCGGATGGATGCCGGGGTGTGTGACCGTAACGGAAAGGTGCGCCAAAGACCAATTGCCAAAAGGGGGCAATGTTGGGGTTAGCGTGATGGTTTCGTAGCGGGCGTGCGGAGCCCGCCCCTCCGCGGGGGGCTAGCCCGGCACGGATGGCCTTGCGGGGAAAACCCGGGGGATAGCGCTGAGGTGGTTTTCTCGGAGGGACGCACTCTGTGCGTCCGCGTGGCAAGGCTGTACGGATGCCGAGGCATTGCATTCCGACCCGATGCGTAGGCGAACGGGCGGGGGGCCTAGCGGGGATATGCCTCGGTCAAGCCAATGCCTTCCCTTG
>Ga0315298_1011149_pt1 | contig 10625 bp, 7 predicted proteins | sample WHS_1_MG_FD_203077 | JGI IMG/M metagenome (GOLD analysis project Ga0315298, IMG submission 203077) | Extremophilic microbial mat communities from Washburn Hot Springs, YNP, Wyoming, USA - WHS_1_MG | ecosystem: Environmental > Aquatic > Thermal springs > Hot (42-90C) | place: USA: Wyoming...
GATGCCGATGCCGGTGTCGCGTATCTCGAGGTAGGCCAGCGGCGGCTCGAACCCGCAGCGCAGCAGGATGTCCCCGCACACGGTGTACTTCAATGCGTTCGAGAGCAGATTGCGCAGCACCTGCTCGAGCAGCGCCGCATCGGTGCGCAGCACTCCGTCCTCCACCTCCACGCGCAGCGCGAGCCCTTTCTGTTCGGCGAGCGCAGCGAACTCCAACTGCAGCGGTTCGAGCAGCGGCCGCGCCGCGAGCGCCTCGATCTGTGGACGCACCGCGCCGGACTCGAGCTTGCCGATGTCCAGCAGCGCGTTGACCAGGCGCGTCATGACGCCGATCGCCTGTTCCTGGCGCTGCAGCGCATCGAGGGCGCTCGGATCGTGCGTCAGGCGCCGCAGCGTGCCGTTCAGCAACGCCAGCGTCTGCAACGGCTGACGCAGATCATGGCTGGCGGTCGCCAGGAAGCGGCTCTTCGCACCGCTCGCGCGCTCGGCGAGTTCACGCGCCTCGCACGCGCTCACTCGCGCCTGCTCGGCGGCTTCGCGCTGCGCACCGAGCTGACCCTCGATGCGTCTGCGGTCGCTGACGTCGCGAATCGCAGCGATCACCAGCGTACGCTCGGCGAGCGTCACCGGGCTCAGCGCGATTTCGACCGGCACCTCCGATCCGTCGCTGCGCCGCGCGTGCAGATCGAACCCCGGACCCATCGGGCGGGCGCGCGGGGCTGAGAGAAACTCCGCACGCAGCGCCTCATGCCGTGCGCGCAGCCGCTCGGGCAGCAGATGCTCGATCGGCTCGCCCGCGAGCTGCGCGCCGGCCGCGCCGAACAGACGCTCCGCGGCGGTATTGGCAAAGAGGATGCACCCGGCCGCATCCACCATGAGGATCGCATCGGGGGCCGCTTGCAGCGCGCTCTCGAACAATGAAGTCGCAGACACAGACACCTCCGGCTCCGGCGCTCATCCTAACGTCCGCCGGCAGCCAGAAGGTGTCACGCAGGTTACAGTGCCCGGCCCGATCGGGGGCCGTGGTCAGCGCCGTCGTTCGCTCGCCGCCTGCTGCAGCGGGGGTGACCCCGCATCGCGCTCGGCCCGCGCGAGCAGCCTCTCGAGGTCTACCGCGCGAAGCGATCCGTCGTGCAGCTCGACCGCCCCCTGTGCGCGCAGCTGTGCCAGGGCGCGGCTGACGACGACGCGCACCGAGCCGATCATCGCGGCGAGCTCGCGCTGCGGCAGATCCAGCAGCAGATTCCCCTCGCCGGCCCCGAAGTGACGCAGGAGCAGGTGTGCGAGGCGGGTCGGGGTGTCGCAGAGGGCCAGATCGCTGGCCAGATCGGCCAGCTCGCGCAATTTTCCGGCGCAGTAGCGGTGCGCGGCGAGGTCGAGCGGCCGCAGCCAGCGCAGCCACCCGCTCCAGGTCGCCAGCGGAGCCGTCAGGATGTGCACCGGCGTGAGGCTCCAGGCGCTCACCGCGTGCGCCCGCCCGTCGAGCAGGCTGACCACATCGAACCCATCGCCCGGGCCGAGCAGCCACAGCGTCAGTTCGCGTCCGTCGGCAGGACTGGAGCGCACGATCTTGACGCGCCCGGAGACGATCAGGCGAAAGTGCTGCGCGGAATCCGCCGGGCCCATGAGCAGGCGCCTCGCCGGGGCGCGCTCCTCGCTCATCGCGGCGAGCAGCCGGCGGAGGGTCGGTGAGTCGATGCCGGCAAAGAGCGGGCTCGAACGCAGAGCGGAGAGAAGTTCCATGAGCGGACATCGTGCGCGGGCGTGGCGCGTCGCGACAATGCGCACTGACCGCATCGAGATGCGCCGGCCACAGACGCGCGTGCGCACTTGCCACGATGGGCGGCGCACTGTGCTCTGCCGGCGTGGGCACAAGCGCCGGGCGGACCGCACTGCAGCGGAGACGATTCCGCACCGACCCCCGCCCCCGATTGCCCTCGGGCGCGGTGGCGCTCGGACGGACTCCCTGCGGCGAGGCCGCCGCCGCGCGACCTGCGTTTCGGGGGAGCGCGTCTGCGCCGACTCCCCGGCCGTGGCACCCGTGGCCCCGCCGGCAACCGGGCCGACTCCGTATGTGTCATTCCCGCCACAGCCACCCGCTTCGGCACGCGCGCCGCGCCGCGCACCGCGACCGGCACCGCTGTCACCCGGCCGCATTACCTCAATGCTGCACCACGCGGGTCCAACGGGAAGTGCCATCCCCTCTCTCCAATGAAGGGTCGGTGCAACAATACTGTCACAAAACCGCAACGGCAGTGTCATTCTGAAGCCCTACTGTGCGAGCCCTCGGTGCGCGGTCGCATCCGCGCAACGCAAATAAAATGTCACGAGGAATCGCACCATGACTCGCCTTACCTCCCGCCGCGTCGCGTCTCATTCGAGCGTCGCTCTGGCCGTTGCTGCAGCCCTGTCCGCCGCCGCTCATGCGGCACCGGCGCCTGCGCTTGCACTCTCGCCCGCTCCGGGACCCATGATCGCGATGAGCACGCTGCAGGAAGTGATCGTCACGGGTAAGGCGCTGCAGCTGAAGAGCCTCAAGCAGCGCTCGATCTACGAGTCCGCATACGGCGACAAGGCCCTGGACCGCCAGCAGCTCAAATCTGCCGGCGTGGTCGGCGGCGCCGCCCAGGCCCTCTCGTTCGCTCCCGGCGTCAGTGTCTCAGGCTATGGCCAGACCGGCGGTACGAAGGCTTCGATCAGCGTCAACGGCCTGAAGCAGGGCTGGGGCGGATTCTCCGGCGGCACGATCGATGATGGCAGCATCGCGGTGAGCTTCGACGGCATCCCGATGGTCAACGCCGCCACGGGCCTCTGGGAGACCCCCGAAGTGCCGCAGACCGGCATCCTGCAGGGTGCGCGCGTCACGTACGGCCCGGGCGATCCGGAATACCGCTGGTACAACAATATCGGTGGCAGCGTGAACTTCGTTCCCGTGCAGCCGACCGCCCAGGCCGGCGGCAGCGTGGCGCTCACCTACGGCAGCTTCGCCACCGAAAACGCCGTGGTCATCCTGCAGACCGGCAAGATCGACGGCTGGGAGACGGTGTTCGCCGGCGGCGGCGGGCGCTCCGACAGCTTCCGCACCTCGCCGGACGGCTTCAACTGGCCAACGCGCAATTTCGCCGGCTTCTTCAAGACCCGCAAGGAATTTAGCAACGGCGACGTGAGCTTCGGCGCCTACATCGGCGACGGCCATGGCTGGCGCCCGACGCCGATTCCGCTGACCCCGAACGCACTGATCAGCGCCAATGGCCAGGATGCCAACGGCAACCCGCTGCCGGGTCCGCTGTTCAGCCAGCAGACCACGGGCTTCTACAGCGCCATCAATTCGAGCGTCTGGAAGAAGAACGACTACAACCGCACCTGGCTCGTCTACGCCCGGCAGAACATCCAGCTCGACAAGCACGTGACGCTGCACAACCAGCTGTGGTATCGGCAGGGCAACCGCCTGCACGTGCATTACAACAATTACGTGGCGGACGCCGGCAACCTGTACGAGCACAACAATCCGTTCTCGCACATGTATGGCGATAAGATCTGGACCGACATCTATCTGCCGTACAACAAGATCGGCGTCGGCGGATTCTTCATCAACACGGTGTACAACTCGCGCAACCAGTTCTACAGCCCGAATGCGTGCGTGACCCTGACGAGCCCCGTGACCTACAGCGCCTACGGCCAGAACCCGACGACGCTCGCCACGGGCTCGACCGTCTGCGGCTCCGCCGCCGTGCCGAATGCCAATTACCGCAGCGATTACTGGCACGTGACCAATCTGGATGCGTTCTTCCAGGACGCCATCACCCCGATTGCCTCACTCACGATCACCCCGGGGATCCGCGCGGTGAGCTTCCAGACCGACTACAACCCGAACGGGGCGACGGAATACCCGGAGGCGGCCGCACTGGATGCCTACTGCAACACCGTCGGTGGCTCGTGCGCCTTCTCCGGCCACGACCAGGGCAAGCTCGGCTCGGTGCGCACGAACTACGACAAGGTCGAGCCCTCGGTAAGTGCCCGTTGGCAGCCGCTGCACTGGCTCGCCGTCTACGGCAACTGGGCGACGGCCTATCGCCTGCCGCAGGTCGGCGGCGGTGGCGGGCTCTACCAGAGCACTCCTGCGGTCGGGAACATCCTCGAGCGCAGCGTGGAGTACCAGGCGGGCGTGAAGCTGTTCTGGCCGGAGATCGGCGCATTCAGCAAGGTGCTGATCAATGCCAACTACTATCACGACCACTTCAGCAATCAGTTCATCGGTGTGTCGAGTGGCAACGGGAACTTCCTCGGGCTTGGCACCGGCGACTCCGTCTACCACGGCGTCAACCTTTCGGCCGAGGCGAATTGGCGCGAGCTGAAGATGTTCGCGAACCTCAACGAAGAGAAGGCGAACTTCAATCAGTACGACTTCCAGGGAACGAACTACAACGGCATGCCCGTGCCGTATGTGCCGAACACGACGTTCAACATCGGCGCGTACTATCACTTCCGTCCGTGGCACGGCATCGTCCTGAAGCCGCGCGCCTGGTATCAGTACGTCGGCACTCAGCACATGTTCGACAACTACCTCGGCGCCCCGAGCACTCAGAAGATGCCCTCCTACGGAGTGCTGAACCTGGCGCTCGCCGCAACGGTGCCGGGCTCCTGGTACGGCAACGCGGTGAAGAAGGTGCAGTTCAAGGTCGAAGTGATGAACATCACCGACAAGCGGTACAACATCTTCCAGGAACTGTCGGCCGGCGGTCTGTACAACACGGGCAACTACGTCGAGTACCCGATGGGCCTGCCCGGTGCCCCGCGCGCGGTCTATGGAACGATCGCGGTGAAGTTCTAAGGATCCCCGTCCCCCCCGGGGAGGCTGTCCCCCGCGTCGCGCGCTGTGCGCGCGGCGCGGGGGGGTACGCTCAGTCGAGCTTGAACTCGATGGTGTCCCAGCGCGTGGTGTCCTCGTGCCGCGCCTGTCGCCGGATGGCGTCGATCAGGGCCCGCTCGTCCCAGTCGATGACTTCATCGGCGAGTTCCGAGAGCCCCTTCGGCACCGACTGGCTCGAGCCGAACGGGCGCAGCAGGATCACCGGCTTCTGGCAGGCCTGGGCGTAGAGCAGCTGGAAGGTGATGAGGTCCTGATCCTGCTCGTAGAGGCTGGCGAGGCCGATCAGCACCTCGACGGGACTGATCTGGGTGCGCAGCGCCTGCTTCAGCGCCTCCCGGTCGCCGGCCGGACGATGCTCCGGATCGCTGAAATTCTTGTAGAAGAAGTTCCGCGAGCTCTCCAGGTACTCAAAGACCCGCAGATAATCGTCGGCGGGCGCCCACAGGTGGGTCACGAACAGGCGAATGGGATTGGCCTGCGACATGCGCTATGGTTCTCCGTGAACCGCGGCAGTGTCGCACAAGCGGCCGCCGCTGCGAAGTGCGGTGATCCGGCGGCTGCGGCCGGCGGCGCAATTGCATAAAATGCCATTTTTGCGCGCGGCTCGGACAAATCCACGGTGCGTCTGGTCTCCTACAACATTCGCTACGCCACCGGTACGGGTCCGGCGTTCCACCTGCCGCTGCCCGGGGCCGGCTACCTGCGCAGCAATCCGCGCGTGCTCGCCGGCATCACCGAGTTCCTGCGCGACGAGCACGCCGATGTGGTCGGCCTGATCGAGGTCGACAGCGGCTCGGTACGCACCGGCATGCTCAATCAGGCCGAGCATATCGCCGCCGAGCTCGGCCACTACTCGACCTTCCAGTGCAAGTACGGCACCGCCTCGCTCAATACCCTCGTGCCCATCGTGCGCAAGCAGGGCAATGCGCTGCTCTCGGCGCCGCATGTCCACGGTGAGCGCTTCCACTACTTCGACACCGGCATCAAGCGGCTGATCATCGAACTCGAGCTCGAAGACGTCTGCGTCTTCCTGGTGCATCTGTCGCTGAAGTTTCGCCACCGCCAGTACCAGCTGCGCTCCCTGCACGACCTGGTGGTCAAGTCGCGCAAGCCCGTGATCGTGGCCGGGGATTTCAATACGTTCTGGGGCACGCACGAGATTTACCTGTTCATGCGCGCCGCGGGGCTGCGCAGCGCGAACTCCGCGGGTCTGCCCTCCTACCCGGCCCGCTCCCCGCGCGTCGAACTGGATTTCATTCTGCTCAGCGAAGGCATCGAGGTACGCGATTTCCGCGTCCCGGACGTGCGCTTCTCCGATCACCGGCCGCTGGTGTGCGACTTCGAGGTGCGCCCGGGGCATCGGGCGGTACCGGACACCGAGGCGCCCATGACTCCGAACCGAAGGGGATGAACCGATGAGCACTGCGCAACGCCCGCACTGGCGCATCGAGCGGGATGCCGAACGGATCGTCTGGCTGTGGGCCGACAAGGCCGACGCCTCGGCCAATGTGCTCTCGAGCGAGGTGCTGCGCGAACTCGACGGACACCTCGCGACGATTCGCACCGAGGCCCCGCGCGGCCTGGTGGTGCTCTCGGGCAAGAAGAGCGGCTTCATCGCCGGCGCGGACATCAAGGAATTCACCCGCATCCAGGGCGAGGACAGCGGCTACCGGCTCATTCATTCCGGCCAGGCGGTGCTCGATCGTCTCGCGGCGCTGCCCTTCCCCACGGTCGCGGCGCTGCACGGCTTCGCTCTCGGTGGAGGCCTGGAACTCGCGCTCGCCTGCCGCTACCGCATCGCCGTCGGCGATGAGCGGCTCGCGCTCGGCCTGCCCGAGGTCCAGCTCGGCATCCACCCGGGGTTCGGCGGCACGGTGCGCAGCGTACAGCTCATCGGCGTGAAGGCCGCGATGCGTCTGATGCTGACCGGCAAGCCCGTCCGCGCCGAGGAGGCGCTGCGCCTCGGCCTCGTCGATCGACTGGTCACGGCCGACGACCTGCGCGCCGAGGCGCGCCGCCTCATCCTGGAGCCGCCGGCGCCGCACCGCGCGCCGCTGCTCGAACGGATGCTCAGCTGGGCGCCGCTGCGCCCCTGGGTGCAGCCGTCACTCACCGCTCAGGTTGCGGGCAAGGTTCGGCGCGATCAGTACCCGGCACCCTATGCCATCATCGAACTGTGGAGCCGCTACGGGGCGCAGGGTCCGGCCGCCTTCGAGGCCGAGGCGCGCTCGATCGCACGGCTGTTCGTGAGCGAATCGGCGCGCGGCCTGATCCGGGTGTTCCTGCTGCAGGACCGGCTCAAGGCGCTCGCCGGCAAGAGTCCGGCACCGCTCGAGCGCGTGCATGTGATCGGCGCCGGGGTGATGGGCGGGGACATTGCCGCCTGGGCGGCACTGCGCGGCTGCCGCGTGACGCTGCAGGACAGCGATGCCGCCCGCATCGAGCCGGCGATCTCACGAGCCCGGGAACTGTTCGAGAAGCGCCTGCGGGATGCGCAGAAGATCAGCGCCGCGGTGCAGCGTCTGAGCGCGGACCCCGAGGGCCGAACGCTCGGCGAAGCGGACGTCGTCATCGAGGCGATCGTGGAAGACCTCGACGCCAAGCGCACCCTCCTCGAGCAGATCGAGCCGCGCGTGCGGCCCGACACGCTCATCGCCACCAACACCTCGAGCATCGACATCGGGGCACTCGGGGCCGGACTCGAGCGACCCGAGCGGCTCGTCGGACTGCACTTTTTCAACCCGGTGGCGCAGATGCCGCTGGTCGAGATCGTCGCCGCCCCGGGCACCGGCGCACCGGCGGTGCAGACCGCCACCGCGTTCGCCCGCAAGCTCGAGAAACTGCCGCTGCCCTGCCGAAGCGCCCCGGGCTTCGTGGTCAACCGGGTCCTCATGCCCTACCTGCAGGAGGCGATGCGGGCGGCTGCCGAGGGCGTGCCGCTCGAGCTCATCGATGCGGCGGCGGTCGCGTTCGGCATGCCCATGGGGCCGGTCGAACTCGCCGACGTCGTGGGCCTCGACGTGGCGGCCCACGTCGGTGCGATCGTGGCGCAGGGCCTCGGCCGGCCGGCGCCGGACCTGGAACCGCTGCGTGAGCGGATCGCCGCCGGCAAGCTCGGGCGCAAGAGTGGCAGTGGCTTCTACCCGTGGCGGGAAGGCAAGGCGGTCAAGGCACCGGTGACCGGAACGGCCCCGGAGGACCTCAGCGACCGGCTGATCCTGATTTTGCTCAACGAATGCGCCGCCTGCCTGCGCGAGGGCATCGCCGCCGATGCCGACCTGATCGACGCGGCCGTGATCTTCGGCACCGGCTTTGCGCCGTTCCGGGGCGGACCCTTCGCGTACGCGCGCGCCCGGGGTGTCAATGCCGTCGTCGAGCGCCTCGAGTCGCTCGCGCAGCGCCATGGCGAGCGGTTCGAGCCGGACGCGGGCTGGGCGCTGCTCGCCAGCGGCGCCGCCAGCGCACAGAGTGTGCCCACGCCGTCCGAACAGCCGGTAAAATCGTGAACGGCGACCGGTTCGCCGACGCCGCAGGCGTATTACCATCCCCGTCGTTCGGCGGTTCGCACCGCTGCCACGGGCGCCAGTACTCTGTCTTTGGACACCGACATGTTCGATGAGCGGACCGTCAGCCCGAAGCTGCTCAGGCAGTTCGTGCCGCTCGATGGGTTGAAGCGCGAGAGCCTCGCTGCGCTGGCGCAGAAGATCACCCTGCGCAGCCTCGCCGCCGGCGAGGTGCTGTTCAAACAAGGCACCGTCGATCGGCGCATCCTCTGGCTGCTGTCCGGCCGGCTGGAAATTCTTCAGCCGGGGCAACCGCCGCGCACCGTGAGCGGGGGCACCCAGGGGGCGGTCGATCCGATCTGCCCGGGCAACCCACGCCCGGCCACGGTGCGCGCCCTCGACAGCGTCCAGTACCTGTCCATCGACAGCGAACTGCTCGACGTGGCGATCACCTGGGATCAGACCGGCATCTACGAGGTCGCCGAGCTGAAGCAGGAGGACGACACGAGCGGTGGCGGCGACGACTGGATGACGACCCTGCTGACGACGAAAGCGTTCCATCGCATTCCGCCGGCGAACCTGCAGGCGATCTTCCAACGGCTCGAGCGTGTGCTCTACCGGGCGGGCGAGACCGTGATCCGCCAGGGCGCCGATGGGGACTATTTCTACGTGATCGTGAGCGGCAAGTGCGTGGTCACGCGCGAATCGCCGCTGAACCGCACGGGGCTGAAGCTCGCCGAGCTGTCCACCGGGGATACCTTCGGCGAGGAGGCGCTGCTCTCGGCAGCGAAGCGCAACGCCACGGTGAGCATGCTCACCGACGGGGTGCTGATGCGCCTGGGCGTCGAGGACTTCCGCGAGCTGATGAGTGAGCCACTGCTGCAGAGGATCTCGTACGAGCGTGCCGCGGAGATCGTCGCGCACGGCGGGCAGTGGCTCGATGTGCGCATGCCGCGTGAGTACCAGACGCATGCCATTGCCAGCTCGCTCAACGTTCCGCTGTGCTTCATCCGCCCGAAGCTCAGTACGCTCGATCGCAAGGTACCGTACGTCGTGCTGTGTGACACGGAGCGGCGCAGCTGCGCCGCGGCATTCATTCTGGTCGAGCTCGGCTTCGAGGCCTACGTGCTCGCCGGGGGTCTGAACCAGAATCCCCAGGCGCTGCGCCGCAGCGCCTGAATCACATCCGTTCACTCAGTCCGTTGCGTCAGGGCCCCACGAGCGATCGCGCACACCAGTGCTGCGCTGAACCCCAGGACCCACCGCCCCGACCAGAGAGTCCACCCGCCAGATCTGCGAGCGCTTCGCGCGCGAACCGCTCAATCTCTTGCGCTGCAGCCGCCGATGGTGCGCCGCTGAGGCTTCGCCGAAAGGCTGCACACGCAATATTCCCTCAGGTGCGCTGCGCCCTGCGCCGCATCAGCAGGCCGAGCCCCAGCAGACCGGCCGCCATCAGGCTGAGCGGACCCGGCTCCGGTACGGAATTATTCGTCGGCGTCGTCAGCGAAATGTTCGAGAAATCGACTGAGTTGTTAAGTGGGCGCGGCGTATACACGTAAAATCGGAACGATACATTCTGGGCCACCTGGAAGGACGTTCCGAGCGTCAGGCTGTGCGCCACCGGAGCCGCATTGGCGCCGGTCGGCAGTTGCGTGGAATACAGCGCGGTGGTGAAGCCATCTAGGCTGTCGTAGATCGCATAGCCGCGCGGGTCGGAACTGCCCCCCTTGCCCACCGAATAATTCAACTCGCCCAGATTCAACGGTCCACCGTTGGAGCTGATATTCAGCGTGAAAAAGGAATCAGTAGCCAGCGATAACGGCAGCGTGGTGCCGTACGCATTGGGATACATCTCCGCGACGTTGCCGAAGGAATCGTTGCCAATGTACGCTTCAAACAGCTGACCCGTGTCAATCGTCGCCGAAGCAATATTCGCCCCGAGCTCGGTCGCTTTGTAATTGGAGTTCAGCGGAAACAGCGCCAGCACGCCAGCCTGAGCCGGCGCCGCACAGAAACCAGCCATCGCGGCCACGGCGAAACTCGCCAGGAGGGTGTGTCTGATCGTCGGTGACCGCATGTGAACTCCTGATGGTCTGAATGACGCGAACGGTGTCGAACCGCCTGGATGAGCAAAATCCGGGCCATAGAATTAAACCGAAGTTCTTCCCCTCGTCCGGCGCTGAGGTAGTCAGCAGAGACTGGTTTTTCTAGCGTTTTCTGCGTCCGTAGCACACGCTTTTGGTGCATAAATG
>Ga0315298_1011153_pt1 | contig 10622 bp, 4 predicted proteins | sample WHS_1_MG_FD_203077 | JGI IMG/M metagenome (GOLD analysis project Ga0315298, IMG submission 203077) | Extremophilic microbial mat communities from Washburn Hot Springs, YNP, Wyoming, USA - WHS_1_MG | ecosystem: Environmental > Aquatic > Thermal springs > Hot (42-90C) | place: USA: Wyoming...
TTCAATTATAAAAATGAAGCTCAAAAAATTTTGGATGCAATGCTGTCTAAAACTGATTCTTCTGATAAAAGAAATGTAGTGACCAATATGTTTAATAAAAAAGAAAAACAAGTTGTTTTTGTGCCTGCAGGAGAAGCCGATGATTTCACTGACCCTTCATATCATCTTCCTCACTTTTATGAAATCTGGGCTAACCTAAGTAATACAAATAATCAATTCTGGTGTGATGCTGCTAAAGTGAGCAGAGAATTTTGGAAAAAGACTGTTCACCCTGAAACTGGGTTAGCACCAGATTATGCAAATTTTGATGGAACACCTTTTGACCCATGGTATGGTGGTCATAAGAATTTTCAATATGATGCCTGGCGTGTTGCAATGAATATTGCTGTGGATTATATCTGGTTTGGAAAAGATAAATGGGCAATTGAACAATCAAATCGACTTTTGAAATTTTTCTATTCTCTTGGAATTAAAGATTATCCAAATCTTTATACTCTCGATGGAAAGCCTCTTTCTAAAGAAAGAAGTCCAGGTTTAATTGCAATGAATGCAGTTGCGGCTTTGGCATCTACAGAAAATATTCGAAAAGATTTTGTAGAAGAATTATGGAATTTGCCTGTTCCAAGTGGACGCGGAAGATATTATGATGGAATGCTTTATATGCTTGCTTTACTTCAAGTAAGCGGCAATTTTAAGATTTACTTGCCCGATGGAATAAATAAAAATTTTTGTGAATAAAAGGGAAAATTATGAAACCAAAAATTTATTTGATAATTATTTCATTTTTGATTTATCAGATATCTCTATTTGCTCAGAGTGAAAATTATATTACAACAAAAAAAGGCAAAGATTATTTTACACTTTCTGCAAATGGAAAGTCAGCCCCAATAATTTATAGCTCGCAAGAATATCCTGGAGTTATTAGAGTAATAAAACATCTTCAAAATGATATTGAAAAAGTAACAGGTGCAAGACCTCAATTAATTAATGATAATATTGTCAATGATAAAGAAATTATAATTGCTGGAACTCTAGGTAAAAGTCCTTTAATAGATAAACTTGTTGAAGAAAAAATTATTAATGTAGACGAATTAAAAGGTAAGTGGGAAAAATTTAATATTCAGGTAGTAAATGGTTCTTCATTAAATGTTGAAAGAATTTTAGTAATTGTTGGAAGTGACAAAAGAGGAACAATATTTGGTTTATATGATTTGTCAGAAAAAATTGGTGTTTCACCCTGGTATTGGTGGGCAGATGTTCCGGTAAAAAAGAAAAAAGAAATTTATATCAAGCCCGGAATTTTTACACTTGGTGAACCGAAAATCAAATATCGTGGAATATTTATTAATGATGAAGCACCTGCACTTACAGGCTGGGCATATGAAAAATTTGGAGGGTTCAATTCTAAATTTTATGAAAAAGTATTTGAATTAATACTTCGTCTTAAAGGAAATTTTCTCTGGCCTGCAATGTGGGGTAAATCTTTCTTTGTTGATGATACACTAAATCACAAATTAGCCCATGAATATGGAATTGTAATCAGTACTTCACATCATGAACCGATGATGAGAGCACATGTTGAATGGTCTAAATTTGGCAAAGGTCCCTGGAATTATGAAAAGAATGATAGTGTATTAAGAGAATTCTGGCGTGAAGGAATTCGTAGAATGGGTTCTTATGAAAGCATTGTTACAATTGGTATGCGAGGCGATGGTGATGAACCAATGAGTGAAGAATCTAACATTGCTTTGCTCGAAAGAATTGTGAGAGACCAGAGAAAAATTCTTGAAGAAGTAACCGGAAAAAAAGCAGAAGAAATTCCACAGGTTTGGGCTTTGTATAAAGAAGTTCAAGATTATTATGAAAAAGGAATGAAAGTCCCTGATGATGTAACTTTACTTTTGTGTGATGATAACTGGGGTAATATTCGTAAACTTCCTGCATTAAATGAAAAACCTCGTAAAGGCGGTTATGGAATTTATTACCATTTTGATTATGTCGGCGGTCCAAGAAATTATAAATGGCTTAACACAAATCAAATTGAAAGAGTTTGGGAACAAATGCACTTAACTTATGAATATGGTGCAAGACAAATCTGGGTTGTAAATGTTGGTGACATTAAACCAATGGAGTTCCCAATTAGCTTTTTCCTTGATTATGCCTGGAATCCAGATTTAATACCTTTAGAAAAATTACCTGAGTATTCTCAAAACTGGGTTGAAAAACAATTTGGAAAAAAATATTCTAATGAGATTGCTGAAATCCTGAATAAATACACAAAATATAATTCACGACGCAAACCCGAATTACTTTCCCCTGAAACTTATAGTCTTGTTAACTATCGAGAATTTGAAACAGTTGTTAATGATTATAATCATTTATTAGAAAAAGCAAAAAGAATTAACGACCAAATTCCTTCAGAATATAAAGATGCTTACTATCAACTTGTTTTACATCCAGTAGAAGCATGTGCTAATTTGAATGAATTATATTATGTAGTTGCCAAAAATAGATTGTATGCAAAACAGGGGAGAGCATTAACAAATAGTTTAGCAGATTATGCTGAGAAATTATTCGAAAAAGATTCTTTAATCACTATTAAATATCATAAACTATCAAATGGTAAATGGAATCACATGATGTCCCAGACTCATATTGGCTATACTTATTGGCAGCAGCCGGATAAAAATACAATGCCAGAGGTGAAGAGAATAAATTTATCAGATGTTGCCGATATGGGTGTTGCAATTGAAGGCTCAGAAAATTGGTATCCTTCAAATAATGATGAACCCACATTACCTGAGTTTGATGTTTTTAATAAACAATCGTATTATCTGGAAATTTTCAATAAAGGGAAAATTCCATTTAAATATTCTGTTTTAGCAAAAGACAAATATTTAAGAATAGATAAACCAAATGGCATTATTAACACAGAAAAAAGAATCTGGATTTCTGTTGATTGGAATAAAGCGCCGAAAGGGAAAAATACATCAAAAATTTTTGTTGAAGGAACGGGAAAAAAAGTAATCATAAATGTTGTAATTAATAATCCTTCTGAACCAAAAATAACAAAAGAACATCTTTTCATTGAAAGCAATAATTATATTTCAATTGAAGCAGAACATTTTTATAAAGCGGTAAATTCGAATAATGTTAGCTGGGTTGTTATTCCAAACCTGGGAAGAACATCATCTGGAGTTACTGTTTTTCCAGTAACATCACCTACACAACAATTGAGTGATGATAGTCCACACTTAGAGTATAAAGTTTATCTTTTTTCGAGTGGTAAAATAAAAGTGAATTTATATTTTTCTCCAACAATGAATTTTACTCATAATCCTGAAGGTATTCGTTATGCTGTATCTTTTGATGACGAGGCGCCACAAATTGTTAATATGACATCGAATCCAAATCCTCCTGATTTAAATCGTGACCCAGTCTGGAATAAATGGGTAGCGGATAACATTAACATACAAACTTCTGTTCATAATATTAAATATTCTGGAAATCATGTTTTAAAAATTTGGATGATTGACCCTGGAATTGTAATTCAAAAAATTGTAATTGATGCTAATGGAGTTAAACATAGTTACTTAGGTCCGCCAGAAAGTTTTAATGGGAAATTAGTTCTGAAGAAATAACAATATTATTTTGAAAGAAGAAGTTGATTTATGTAACTCAACCCTGTTCTTTGTCAAAGTTTGACGAAGTTGGTTGACCTTCTCTTAAGAATAAAGTCCCTCTCTTTCTAAGAGATGGATTTAGGGTGAGTTCAAATAATGAATGAAAAAAGAAAAAGTAAATAAAGTTCTTTGAAAACATGAAATCATTTTTAGATTCTTAGTTCTCCAAATGTTGGACTCAGAATGACAGGAGAAAAATAATACTGTCATTCTGAATGGAACGAAGCGGAATGAAGAATCTCTTTGAAAAGTAAAATTGTTTTAAGATTCTTCGTCGACCGCCTTTCGGCGGTCTCCTCAGAATGACAGACAGGAAATGAGTGAGCCAGTCATTCTGAATGGAACGAAGCGGAATGAAGAATCTCTTTGAAAAGTAAAATTGTTTTAAGATTCTTCGTCGTTCACCTATCGGTGGGACTCCTCAGAATGACAGTAGAGAAATGGAATTGTCATTCTGACTCGCCGAAGGCGAGGAAGAATCTCATTGAAATGAAAATTGGAATTAGATTCTTCGTCGACCGCCTTTCGGCGGTCTCCTCAGAATGACAGTAGAGAAATGGAATTGTCATTCTGACTCGCCGAAGGCGAGGAAGAATCTCATTGAAATGAAAATTGGAATTAGATTCTTCGTCGACCGCCTTTCGGCGGTCTCCTCAGAATGACATGAAGGAATGGAAGACACGTTGGCGGTCTCCTCAGAATGACAGTAGAGAAGTGGGATTGTCATTCTGACTCGCCGAAGGCGAGGAAGAATCTCTTAAACATGTAAGAATGGTTTTTTAGATTCTTCGTCCGCCTAATGGCGGACTCAGAATGACAGGAGAAAAATAATACTGTCATTCTAAATGGAGCGAAGCGGTATGAAGAATCTCTTTGAGGTCAAAATTAGAATTAGATTCTTCGTCGACCGCCTTTTGGCGGGATTCCTCAGAATGACATTAATGGAGAATTATTAAGTTATTCTGAAAGAAACAAAGAATTTCAAATAATTACAGAATAAGAAAAAGATTAAAACAAGGAAAAACTTAACTCTTACTCATTCTACGAAAATGAATTATTAATTTTTTCTGATGTAATTAATGGAATAAATTATGAAAAAACTTTTTTTATCAATCTACATTTTATTATTTGTTAATTTCTCATTAGCTCAAGAGAAATTACAATTTGCAAATCCAATACTTGCCGGATTTTATCCCGACCCAAGCATTTGCAAAGTTGGTAATGATTATTATCTCGTTAATTCTACATTTGCTTATTTCCCTGGTATCCCAATTTTTCAAAGTAAAGATTTAGTGAACTGGAAATTAATTGGTCATGTAATTGAAAGAGTTGAACAAGCAAATTTTAATGGATTAGGAGTTTCGCGTGGTGTATTTGCTCCAGCAATTCGTTACCATAATGGAATTTTTTATGTTACATGCACACTTGTTGATGCTGGCGGAAATTTTGTAGTAACTGCAAAAGACCCAAAAGGTCCGTGGTCAAATCCTGTATGGATTCCTGAAATAAATGGAATTGACCCTTCTTTATTTTTTGATGATGATGGTAAAGCCTACATAATTTATAACAGTGTAGCTCCCGATAACAAACCTCTTTATGATGGTCATCGAACCATTCGAATTTATGAATTTGATATAGAAAATCTCAAAGTTAAAGGTGAAGAAAAAATTCTTATCAATGGCGGAACTGATATTTCAAAAAAACCAATCTGGATTGAAGGACCTCACATTTTCAAAAAAGATGGTTATTATTATTTAATTTGTGCAGAAGGTGGAACAGCAGAACAACATTCAGAAGTTGTATTCAGAAGTAAAAATGTTTTTGGTCCGTATGAATCATATAAAAATAATCCAATACTTACTCAACGGCATTTAAATCCAAAGAGAAATTTCCCGATTACATCAACTGGACATGCAGATTTTGTTGAAACTCAGAATGGTGATTGGTGGGCTGTATTTTTAGGTTGCAGACCTTATCAACCCTATGAAGAAAATTTTTATAATACAGGAAGAGAAACTTTCTTAGCACCAGTAAAATGGATTGATGGCTGGCCTGTTATTAATCCGGATTTTGAAGAAGTTCAATATTTTTATCCATATCCTCTCAAACCCAACAAAAAATTTGCTATTAGAAAATATGGAGGGAATTTTACAGTTCATGATGATTTTAATTCTACGGAATTATCAAAAGATTGGATTTTCTTGAGAACGCCATTAGAAAAATGGTATGAATTGAAAAATGGGAAATTGAGAATTAAAATTAGACCTGAAACCTGCACAGGTAAGTCAAATCCAAGTTTTATTGGTCATCGACAACAGCATCAAAATTGTTCTGCAACAATTAAATTAAATTTTTTACCTCAAGCAGAATTTGAAAAAGCTGGTATCATAATTTTTCAGAATGAAAATCATTTTTACTTTTTATGCAAATCTATTAAGAATGATTTACCTGTTGTTCAACTTTTTAAATCTACAAACACAGAAGATTTGGAATTATTGGAAGAAAAATATTTAACAAAAAAAGAAATGAATAGAGAACTTATTCTTCAAATAGAAGCAAAGGGTAAGGATTATTCTTTTTATTATGGATTTAATAAAAATAATCTCAAACTCATAAAAGAAAATGTTGATGGCACTTTCTTAAGTACGAAAGTAGCAGGTGGTTTTGTTGGAGCAGTATTTGGTCTTTATGGTTCTTCACATGGTAAAATCAGTAATTCATATGCATACTTCGATTGGTTTGAATACAAAGGTAAAGATGAAATTTATAGCTTACTGAAGTTAAAGAAAGGAGATTAAAATGAACTGCAAAAAAATTATAAGCTTGCTTTTTCTTTTTATAATATTTTTTATAAACATAAAATTATTTTCACAACCTCTGGCATTTGGTAAAGAAAAATTTTTAGGAAATGTTTTTGGATTTTCTGGCGTCCCTATGAAATTTGATGATTACTGGAACCAAATTACACCTGAAAATAATACTAAATGGGGTTCGGTTGAATCAATTCGTGATTACTATAATTGGAGCCGAGTTGATGAAATTTATAATTATGCTAAACAAAGAGGTTATCCATTCAAATTTCATACTTTAGTATGGGGCCAGCAATACCCCAACTGGATTACAACATTAAGTCTTGAAGAACAGCGGGAAGAAGTTGAAGAATGGATTCGTCTTGTAGGCGAAAGATATCCAGACATTGATATGGTTGATGTTGTAAACGAACCATTACCAAATCATGCACCTGCACCTTATAAAGATGCACTCGGTGGTTCAGGCAAAACAGGCTGGGATTGGGTTATTCAAGCTTTTGAATGGGCAAGAAAATATATCCCAAAAGCAAAATTAATATTGAATGATTACAACATAATTAATGATAGTTACAATACTACTCAATTGCTCAACATCATAAATCTTTTGAAAGAAAGAAATTTAATTGATGGAATTGGTATTCAGGGCCATAGATTTGAATTAGAAAGAACTTCAATTAATACATTAAAAAATAATCTCGATAGATTAGCTGCAACTGGACTGCCAATTTATATTTCTGAATTTGATCTTGGAAATCTAGATGATTCTGGAACTCCCGATGATGCTAAACAACTCGAACTTTATCAAAAAATTTTTCCGATTCTCTGGGAACACCCGGCTGTAAAAGGAATTACTTTCTGGGGATATATTGAAGGACAAATCTGGCAAAAAACATGCTTCTTGATAAAATCAGATGGAACTGAAAGACCAGCTATGAAATGGTTACGTCAATATCTTACATCAAAAAATAGTTTTAGAACTGTTAATAGTGGAAACTGGAATGACTTAAATATTTGGGAAGAATATGATGGAACAACTTGGATTAAACCTGCAACAAAATCTCCAGATGCATCAGGTGATTTAATTATCATTCAGAATGGTCATACTGTTACATTAAACACTAAAGATACTGTAGACCAGATGTCAATTGCACAAGGAGGAAAACTTATAATTGCAAAAGGTGCAGAATTAAAAATAAAAGATGGATATGGTGTTGATTTGTCAGTTAATGGAATTATTGAAAATTATGGAACAATTATTAAAGATTCTTCAGCAACAATTAGTTTTCAAGATGGGAGTAAATATTATCATAACCAGGATGGAGGTGAAGTTCCTTTTGCATTGTGGGCTTCTAATTCGACTATTGAGTTTGATAGCATAAAAGTTACGCCACCAAAAAATGCTAATCAGAATTTTTATCATCTTATATGGAATTGTCAAGAACAAACTAAATCAATTTCATTGGGTTGGAATGGAAATACAATTGGGGGAAATGTAAATGTGTTTAATACGGGAAGCGGCAAATTATTATTATGTGACCCAATAAGTGTTCTCCATAATAATGTCATCGTAAAAATATTAGGAGATTTAAATCAAAGCGGTGGAGAATTAGCTGCACAAATTCCAATTGTAGATATTTCGAGTGTTGCTATAGAACTTAATGGAAATCTTAATGTTACTGGTGGAAAATTTTTTATTAATCCAGCAGAAAAGACTTTAATAATTGTTGATTCATTTACACCAGAAGGACAAATTTATTATTCACAAAACAATCAAAAATATTTGGGAACTATCTGGAAAATTAATCAAGGTAATGTATCAATTAAAAATGCAGTTGTAGGAAATTATTATAAAGGGGAAATAGAATTCTCCAAACAAAACGGAATTCAAACATTAACTCTTGAAAATGTTCAATATGTAACTGGTGGTTTATCAGTTGAAGTAGATAGCAGTGTTATTTTGAATATTGGAACAAGTGAATTAAAAGGCGAGGGTGACTTCATTTTGAATAAAGGAGCTACTCTGCAAACAGCTCACAATTCAGGCATTGATGGTTCAATTAATGTAAGCGGAGAAAAAATTTTAAGTTCTGCAGCAAGCTTTATCTTTAATGGCAGCAATGCTCAGATAACGGGCAATTCAATTCCAGATTCTGTAAGTTCATTAATAATAGACAATAATTTTGGGTTGACATTATCAAAAACAATTAAAGTGAACAATTCACTTGAAATAAGAAAAGGGCAATTACTTCTCGGAGGTAATCAATTAATTTATGGTAAAGATGCAACATTAAAATACACTGGAAATACACCACAAATAACAAGAGATGAAGAATTTCCTGAAGTTAATGGTCCAAAGAATATTTTAATTACAAATTTAAATGCAGGTGTTTCATTACATGCATCAAGAAAAATTGAAGGCAGATTAGAATTGCAAGGTAAATTAAAATTAGGGAATAACAATCTTGAAGTAGCAGAAGCAATAAGTGGTGGCACTTCGAGATATGTTATAACTGATGGCAGCGGTGAACTAAGAATATCAGTTGGAAATTCAGAAGTTTTGTTTCCGGTTGGCACTGTTACTTCGTATGCACCAGTATGGATAGAAAATAAAGGGACTAAAGATTTAGTAGGTGTGCGAGTAGAAGATGATAAAATTCCTGCAGCTGCAGGAGGAAGAGTTTTAGCTAAATGGTTCATAAATGAATCAGTTCCCGGTGGTGGAAATTATTCACTTAAATTTGGATGGATTATTACACTTGAAGATGCTCAATTTAAACAGGATAGAAATGCGAATGCATATATTTTTAATCTTATCGATACAATTGAAGCAGGCAGCGGAAGTTATGAAAAAGAATTAACAAGACAACCTTTTACGATCAAAAGAGGAGGTATAGATAAATTAGGAATTTTTGGTGTCGGTAAATTTAGTACTATCACAGATGTTACAGAAAATTATATAATTCAAGATAATTTTTATTTGAGCCAGAACTATCCAAATCCATTTAATCCTGTGACATTAATAAAATTTACAATTCCAAATTCTTCAGGAATTAACAAAACCACATTGAGAATTTTTGATGTACTTGGGAACGAAATTGAAACATTGATTGATGAGGTTAAATCTCCAGGAACTTATGAAGTTAAATTTGATGGTACAAAATATTCAAGTGGGGTTTATTTCTACAAATTACAATGTGGTAATTTCGTGCAAGTAAAAAAAATGATGTTAATGAAATAAAATATTTTTATAAAATAAATATGGTTGCTTAATATGGAAGAATTAATTAATCGAATTACACTTTGCATTGAAAGGGGAAAAGTTAATTTAGCTTCTCCATATCCTCCCGATTTAAGAGGTCAGGAAGGTGCAGATGAATTAACTATAAAAGCACTGGAATCTGGGTTACAGCCAAATGATATTCTTAATGCCTGTAACGAAGGCATGAAAAGAATTGGTGATAAGTTCAGTCGTAACGAAGTTTTTGTGCCTGAGTTACTAATGGCTGCAAAAGCAATGCAAGCTGTTATGAACCACCTCAAACCTTATTTCCAAAAAGGTATTGTAGAAAAGAAAGGAAAATTTATAATTGGAACAGTTGCAGGTGATTTGCACGATATCGGTAAAAATCTTGTAAGCATGGTTGTAGAAGGCAATGGCTATGAAGTAATAGATTTGGGAGTTGATGTAAAGCCAAATAAATTTTTAGATGTAATAAAACAAAATCCAAGTAGTGTAGTAGGTTTAAGTGCATTACTTACAACAACAATGCAGAATATGGCGATTACTGTTAAAGAAATAAAAGAACATTTTCCAGATGTAAAAATAATTGTAGGAGGAGCACCACTTACAGAAGAAGCAGCAGAAAAAATGGGAGCCGATGCTTATGGTCCAAATCCACAAAGCGCTGTGGAATTTCTTGAAAGTTTGAGAGTTAATTGAAATAATAAGATAAGTTTATAAATTCATTCTGACGTATTAAAGACAGGGAAGAATTTCATTAATACGAAAAGTTGGAATTAGATTCTTTGTTCGCCAAATAGCGGACTAAGAATGACAGGAAAGAGTATAGTTGTCATTCTGACTCGCCGAAGGCGAGGAAGAATCTCATTGAAATGAAAATTGGTTTTA
>Ga0315298_1011154_pt1 | contig 10621 bp, 6 predicted proteins | sample WHS_1_MG_FD_203077 | JGI IMG/M metagenome (GOLD analysis project Ga0315298, IMG submission 203077) | Extremophilic microbial mat communities from Washburn Hot Springs, YNP, Wyoming, USA - WHS_1_MG | ecosystem: Environmental > Aquatic > Thermal springs > Hot (42-90C) | place: USA: Wyoming...
TGTGCAGTTTGTAGCCGATCCAACTTGTTTTATACCCTTTGGCATTGATCTTGGTCCCTACATCACACTGCGTTGGCAAGTCGGCCATGTTTTCTGCCAAGCTCCGTCCACCCTGCACCTCCAGCCGCGTCGGTTCTCGGGGGGCCCTGACTTCTCCCTGCCGAGGACGACCCCGCTTGCCTTTGCACTTCCTTTCGGGCCCTTCCGCCTCTTTACGAATCGGCTTCTCCCGAACCTCGATCGCTGTTGCGTCTCGTATCACATGCCCCACCAGTTTCCCTCCGGCATACTGCTTGACCATCGCCTCGTGAATCTTCTGCCCCAAGCCACCCCGGGAAAAGGATTCAAGAGCCCGAGAAAAGGTCGATTCCGATGGAATCTCTTCCTTCCCCTCCCATCCGCACAAGCGCCGCAAATTCTTGCTGTCCCGAACCAGCGTAATCAACCCTTTGGTCGTCGGACAATTGTAAACCGCTTTGGCAATAAACGCTTTCGCAATGGCCAATCCCATCCCCTCCCACCGGTACGGACCCAGGTGTTTCTGGATTTCCGCCAATTGGACCACCTGCACAAACTCTCGCTCCTTTTCGGTGAGAGGATCCAGGATTTCTTCCAACCATGGGAAAAGTGTGTTCTTGGTCGTTTGCCAAATTTCGAAGAGATGTCTCATCGTTTGTCGCTTGCCTCCTTCTTCCTTCATTATGAGGCAACCATATCCCAGTTCCCATGGATATTCAAGGCCTTGGGCCCAAAAACGGCAAATTTTTCGTCGGCGCGTCCAACAAAATACAGGATTCGGGGGCTTAACTTATCTCATGCCGCTTATTCCAGAAATTCGCCTGGAGTCGGAGTTGCGCAATTACCTCTTATGAGAATGTTAACGTAACTTAATACCACCTTCGCCTCCAAAAGGCGAAAAGTCTTGAGTGGACTTTCACGTTATGGTAATTAGATGGTAACTCCCTTGCGAGAAGATCTTTCAGGTGGCTGATCCAGGTCTTGGAAACTGGGGCCAAGGGGACTGGCATGCCTTGAAAAATTCTCTTTTGTCTTTTTCCCAAGGGAGATCTGAAATCGGGCCCTTCCGGGTAGCTTGCGGGTCACTCGAGCATTCATGCATTGTTGCTTCGTTGGCCAGAATTCTGTTCCTCTGCTTCCCGGCTACGGGGGCTTCAGCCCAAACTCATAGAGGAAAGAAGTGATGAAAACCGATCAGTTCAACGGCGTCCTTTTCTTGCTCATTTCAGTTTTGATTTGCATGGGGTCGCTACGTTTGCCTTATGGCAATGTGCATAATCCGGGCCCCGGATTTTTACCCTTCTGGTTGGGAGTTATTTTAGGACTTCTCTCAATAATTCTCCTCATTACAACTATGCTTCGACGCAAGGAGGCGATGTTGTTCCGGCAGGTTCTCACGGAGAAGATTCGGTGGGGCAAGGTGTTGATCGCGCTGGTTACTCTCATTCTTTACGGGGTCCTCCTAGAATATGTCGGGTTTCTCCTCCTCACGTTCTTCTTCTTGGGTTGCCTGATCCGCTTTGTGGACCCTCAACCCTGGAAGAAGGTCATTGGTTGGGCCCTGGTGGGATCAGTGGGGGCTTATCTCATTTTTGAAGTCTGGATGAAACTTCGCCTTCCCGGGGGGTTCTTAGGAGTGTAACTATGGAAACCATCCAGCAGATCCTTTATGGATTCAGCGTGGCTTTAGAACCGATTAATTTGCTTTTTTGTTTCTTAGGGGCCGTTGCAGGGACCCTGGTAGGGGTTCTTCCCGGGCTCGGTCCGACGGCAGCCATGGCGATGCTTCTCCCTGTGACTTTCGGAATCCCCCCGACAGGGGCTCTTATCATGCTGGCCGGGATTTACTACGGTGCCCAGTATGGAGGTTCGACGACATCCATACTGGTCAACATCCCCGGCGAGGCTGCCTCGGTGGTGACCTGCCTGGATGGGTATCAGATGGCCCGTCAGGGAAGGGCCGGCCCGGCCCTTGGGATTTCTGCGTTCGGCTCATTTATTGCCGGAACGATTGGCGTCTTGGCCCTCTCCTTCGTCGCTCCCGCCCTTGTGGATGCTGCACTTTCCTTTGGTCCTCCGGAGTACTTTGCCCTGATGTGCCTCGGTTTGACAGTCCTCACCTTCCTCGCCCATGGCTCCATGATCAAGGCGTTGATGATGGCTGTTCTCGGTCTTTTTTTCGGGACGGTCGGGATTGACCCGATAACCGGAGTGCAGCGCTTCACGTTCGGGAAGACGGATCTTATGGAAGGGATCGGCATGGTTCAGATTGCTATGGGGATGTTCGGGATTGCGGAGATCTTATCGACCATTGAACAGACCATCAAGATCAGCGTTTTCGAAACAAAGGTGAAGGGATTGTTCCCTAACCTCGAGGATTGGAAGAGGAGCATCGGCGCCATCCTTCGAGGAACGGGGATTGGCTTTTTCCTAGGCATCCTTCCCGGTGGAGGAGCCGTCATCTCCTCCTTCGCAAGCTACGCGGTCGAGAAACGCGTTTCGAAACACCCGGAGAAGTTCGGGACAGGGGTCATCGAAGGAGTGGCTGCCCCTGAGGCCGCCAACAACGCTGCCGCACAGGGAGCCTTCATCCCGATGATCACCCTCGGCATCCCTTCCAACGTTGTCATGGCCCTGCTCCTGGGCGCGCTGATGATCCACGGCCTCACCCCGGGGCCTCTGCTCATGACGCAACACCCGGACCTCTTCTGGGGATTCATCACGAGCATGTACATCGGGAACGTCATGCTTCTGATTCTTAACCTCCCCCTCATCCCCATGTGGGTGAAGTTTCTCAAGGTGCCCTACCCGATCCTCTTTCCCTTTATCCTCCTCTTTTGTCTCATCGGGGTGTATACTATCAACAATAACGTTTTCGACATTTACCTCATGATCTTTTTCGGGATCTTTGGCTACCTGGTCAGGAAATTACATTTCGAAGCGGCCCCACTCATTCTGGCCGTGGTCCTTGGGCCGATGATGGAAAAGGCGCTAAGGCAATCGTTGACCATGTCCAAGGGTGATTTTTCTATTTTCTTCGTGAGGCCCATTTCGGTGGTACTTCTGGGGGTGGCCATTCTGCTTCTTCTCCTTCCCATGATCCCGAGGGCGTCCACCCGGGAGAAGATAGCGAAGTTGGAAGAATGAAACAGAAGCGAATCGAACAGGATCTAAAGAATTTTAGAAGAGAGGGGGGATTGTCGATGAGACCCCAAATGGCACTGGTAGCTTTGCTGGTGATGGTCGGGGTTTGCCTCGTTCCGATCGGGGCAGAGGCGGCGGAATATCCGGCCCGGGAGATCGAGTTTATTGCAGGTTATGCCCCCGGGAGCAACACCGACAACTTCGCCCGTTTGGCCTCCAAATACGGAGAGAAATACGTGGGCAAACCAATCGTGGTCCTCAACAAGCCTCCAGCGGCAAGAGGATTTGCCGCCTTGGCCGGCGCCAAACCCGACGGATACACCATTGGCATTATCTCCAACTCCACCATCGGTCAGTATTATCTCCTCAAGGGGGTGACGTTCCACTACAGAAGGAGTTACAGGGTGATCTGTCAAATCGATTATTCGGCGGAAGGTCTGTATGTCCGGAAAGGGGGACCTTTTGATGTTCCTCTCAAAGAGCTGGTGAGGAAGGCGAAGGAAAAGCCCGATACTATCAAGGTCGGGATCGGTGGTGCCTGGACCGCTCAAGACTTCACACGAGCGATCTTCGAGGAGGAAGCCGGAGTGAAATTCATTCGAATTATTTATCCAGGGGCCGCGGAAGCGATCCCGAATCTCCTCGGTGGGCACGTAGATGTTGAATTCGGGCCAGCCTCCGAATGGGCGTCTCTATACAAGGCGGGGAAAGTGAATGTGTTGGGGGTAAGCACGGAGCAGAGGGACCCACGATTCCCGAACATCCCGACCTTCAGAGAACAGGGGTTCGACGTGGTGATGTCGGCCATTCACTGGATCGCAGCCCCTGCGGGGACACCGGATGCCATCATCCACTTTCTCGCTGAGGCATTCAGGAAGGGATTTTCGGAGCAGGGATTCAAGGATGCGGCGGACAGCCTCGGGGCCACGGGAGCCTGGGAAGGGCCGGAAGAGTCGCTAAAAGGGATGGACCGCTTGGATGAGCTCATCCGCCGGGTTGTGAAGAAGTACAACCTGGAGCCACAGTGATCGCCACTCCCCTCGCCTTTGAGACGTTGTCCTGGGGGATGGACGTGGATTTGAAGGATTGTCAGCAAAGAGGAGGGAGTGCGTTTTGACGAGGCGATCGTCCATGCATTGACAAAAAATAAGCTTAGTATTAATGTAATAACAATAGTAAGATGCCTTTATGTTCCGAGTTGACTGACTTGTTCGTAAGAAGTCGAAAAAGGGAAGGAATCGTCATGCCGGCGAAAGCCGGAATCGGTGGTATCAGGTAGATATAAAAACACTGGACACCGATTATCACCGGTGAGATGACTTTTTACGAAGCCATCACAGATGTTTATTTTGAGGTTTGAAACACTGCCAAACAAGACCCTTCACTCCATTGGAGAGAAAGCGGGGGAAACGCATGTGGAAGGATTTCATTGATGAGGTATTGGAGACAGATGTTTTGATCATTGGCGGGGGAGCGGCAGGATTGAGATCTGCGATTGAAGCGAGGGATAGAGGAGCTGACGTAACGTTGCTGGCAAAGGGAAGTATCCCTGGTGGCGCCAGTGTTATGGCGGCTTTTATTGCAGGGGGAATGGGTGAAGAGTCCGGAACACCGCGGGAACACTTCGAAGATACCATTCTGGGAGGCGCTTATCTGAACAATCAGCGACTGGTCAGGATTCTGGTCGAAGAGGCACCCCGAAGGATAAAAGAGCTTGAAAAATGGGGAATGCTCTTTGCCAGAGATATACCGACTCATTACATTGCTGTCCGGGAAGGTGGTCACCGATATCCAAGGTTAGTTCATTCTGCCGGCAAAGGATCCGGCAATAGGGTTCCGCACGTGCTGTTTGAACAAGCCCTGGCCAGAGGGGTGAAATTTCGTTTGTTCGTCTTTACCACCTCTTTAATCAAGGGAGAAGATCAGGTTGTCGGAGCGACAGGGATCGACATGAAAACAGGCCGTTTTATTTTTGTTCATGCCAAAACCACCATCCTGGCAACAGGGGGAACGTCAAAGATTTACAATCGGGGGGCCTGTGCCCGTTTAAATACCGGAGATGGCTTTTCCATGGCCCTGAGGGCAGGTGCCCAGCTGGCCAACATGGAATTCATGCAGTATATCCCTTTAGGGATTATACACGATGGGAGTGCTGATGGTTATACTCTTGGTGGAACGCCCAAAGCAAAAGAGGGATACCTCTTGAATAGCAAAGGCGAAAGATTCATGAAAAGGTACGATCCGGTGTGGATGGAAAAAGCAAATCGGGCAAGAATGACCGTTGCTATTGCCAAGGAGATTAAGGAGGGTAGAGGCTGCCCAAAAGGTGGCGTGCTCGTTGATTTGACCCGGATCACGGAAGAAGAGAAGGCCCATCGTTTAAAATATCAGCCTTATTTCCCTTTCTGCCTGAGGGAGATCTATGGAGACAAGGTGGGGGACTTTCTTGAGCCATATGAAGTGAAGCCGACGGCTCTTTTTCAAAACGGTGGGGTTAGAATTAATGAGAGATGTGAGACCACATTGGACGGCCTTCTGGCAGTCGGAGAGGTAACGTGTGGTCTACACGGCGCCAACAGGCTGGGAGGGAATGCGCAAGCAGAATGTCTGGTTTTTGGCAAGATTGCAGGAGAGAGAGCGGCAGAAAGGGCAAGGGAAGTAGACTTGGGTAGAGTTGACGAAGAAACCCTATTGGAGGAAAGAGAAAGGGTATTTGGAGCCTTGAATCGAAGAGAAGGAATTCATCCTCGAGGGCTTAAAGAACAGATACAAGCTATAATGATGGAATATGTGGGCCCGCTGAGAAGTGGAGAGGGATTGCATAAGGCGTTGCGTATCCTGAGAGAAATAAAAGAAAAGGAAGGTTATCTCTCGACTCGAGGGAAATCGCGAATAATGAATTTTGAGTGGATGGAAGCCGTTGAAGTGAGGAATATGGTCGAGCTTGCTCTGGTAATGACCGAGGGGGCGTTGTTTCGAAAAGAATCGAGGGAATCGCACTACAGGGAAGATTATCCCGAACATTTTCCAGGTGGTGATAATGAGAACTGGGCTGTAGAAACAGTGGTGAGTTTGAAGGATGGAAAGATCAACATTGAGAAGGTTCCTGTGAAGTTTGATGAAATGAAGCCGGGTGAGTTTGAAGTCAAGAAAGTTGATGTTCCTTATCAAACCTTTCGAGCTTAGCTTGCTCGTGAGGCCGTCTTTGTAAAGACACGAAAGATTTGATCCCCCACTGCTGCCTTTTCCCTGAAGAAAAGGCGTCAGCTCCCCGTGCGGTGGTCTTCTCAGGAATGGACCTCTGAGTGACTTAGCGCGAGCATGGAGAGGAGACCCATGGAACAGCAGAACATTCTGAAAGTCCGAGTCTTTCGGTTTGATCCTAGTGTGGACCAGGAGCCCAGTTACAAGGATTACGAAGTTCCTTTTCTGTTTGAAAAGATGAAGGTGTTGGATGTGCTAAGGTACATCCAAGAGAAGCTGGATTATACCCTCTCTTTTACCTGGGACTGCAGGCTTTGGAACTGCGGCCTGTGTGGGGTTTCTGTAAATAGGAGGCCTTGTAGCGCTTGTCTGACGGACGTTAAGAGCGTCGTTTTCGATAACCGCTTATTGATTGAACCCCTGCCAGAGTATCCGGTCATCAAGGACCTTGTGATCGACCGAACGATAGAAGTGGAACAGATGCGAAAAGTGGGCATTCAGTATGACAGACACAATGGAGACTTTTCTCTGGATAGGATTCCAGAGATTATGGATCCCGAAAGGGTTGCCTTCTTTCGAGACTGGTACTTAGCCTGTATCGACTGCTTGGTATGCAACGCGGCATGTCCTGCATTTTCAATTCAAGGAGACTTTGTTGGCCCCCATTTGAGTGTGAGACTGGCGAAATATCTGGCCCATCCTACGGATCGAGGGAATCGGGCGAAGCAAGCGAATGAAGGGGGGATCTTTCGATGTCTGAATTGCCGGAGGTGTGACATCGTTTGTCCCATCTCGCTTGAGATCAGCAACAAAACCATGGAGCGACTTAAATCGGAGGCTGTCGAGAAAGGGTATGCCCCCCCGCCCGTCAGGGACTTTCTTGAAAACGTTTTTAAATTTGGAAATCCGTGGGGAATGTCACCGTCGAAGAGAGCAAAGTGGGCTGAGGACTTAGGCATCTCTCGGTTCGATTCCCAGAAACATGATTTTCTGCTTTATATCGGTTGCACGGGTTCCTACGATACAAGAGGACAAGAAGCGGCCAGGAGTTTAACAAAGTTATTGTTAAAGGCGGGATTGTCTTTTGGGATTTTAGGTGAGAAGGAGACATCCGACGGAAATGATGTCAATAGAATGGGTGAGAAAGGTTTGTTTGAGGAGATAGCCAAAAAGAATATCGAGAGATTTGATAATTTAGGAGTTAGGAAGATAGTGACGTTGTCACCCCATGCTTTTAATACCTTCAAAAATGAGTATCCCAGCCTTGGAGGCCGGTACGAGGTAATGCACTATACACAGCTTTTAACGGATCTTGTCAGTAGCAAGAAATTGAAACTAGTGAAGAATCTAACAGGAAAGATATGCTTTCATGACTCCTGTTTTTTGGGAAGGTATAATAATGAATACGAGGCCCCGCGGGAGATCATAAGAGCTATTCCAGGATTGGAGCTGGTGGAGATGGAAAGGATCCGACAAAACTCTTTCTGTTGCGGTGGGGGAGGAGGAAACTTCGTAAGCGGGTTAGATGAGGGAAACCAACGGCCGAATCGGATTAGAATAAAAGAGGCTCGGGCAACGGGAGCAAATATAGTGGGAGTATCTTGCCCCAAATGTTTAATCATGTTTGAAGATGCCGTCAAGGCTGAAAATTTAGAAAAAGAGATTATGGTAAAGGATCTCTCAGAACTCCTTTTAGAATCTTGCGGTTTGTAGATTTACCAAAACTTTGCAAAGGGAGCAGGGGTTATACCGTGGTCAAGACTCTATCAGGATTGTATCAGTAAAAACCTTTGTGTGGAGTGCGGAGCATGCGCCCTCATCTGTCCACGCAAGGTAATCGACTTCAGAGAGGTTGAATTCGGCCTCGAGCCGGAGCTCGTAGGCCGCTGCATCGGCGATGTCTGTAATCTCTGCTATGAGGTCTGCCCAGGGGTGGTTGTCCCCCGGTCCGAGATTGAGAGGAAGATAATGGGAAGAACGCCCACAGGGAGACGCGGGAGCGATTTGTCGGAGTTTTCCGAAAGCCTTATATCGGACAATCTGGAGACCCGGATGTGCTCAAGATTGCAGCCTCAGAAAGAACCTCGACCGGCTTCCTCCTCAACGGACTTAAAAAGGTTTATGCGAGAGGGGGGCTGGTCCTAACACACAGTTAACACCGAGTCGGAAGATGTTATAGGGGAGACATGTATGTTTGTGACCAATATTTTTGTTGGTTCAATCTGGATCGGATTCAAGAGATGGTCCGAACGAAGCTTAGATTTCCCGAATCGATCTGTCAAGAAAAGTTTGGGAATAGTTGAATTGGCGATCTCCGAGTGGCCGAATGCATGATACGCCTTACCGAAAAGCCCTGATTAAATTAATTAAACCCTAACCTTGCCAAAATTGAGGGAAAAGCCAAAGCAAAGAAGTAAAGTGCTGCACTTTTTAAGCTCCCAATCCTTCGAGATATCAGGGGAGATTACTTTGTTTAAATTGGCTTTTCATGGTTTTGAAGACGACGATAATGTTTTCAGTAAAATGTGCTTCCGGACACAGGGAGCGAATGAAAGGATGGAGAGTTTGAGGGAAATGGTTTTGCCCTTGAGGGACTGGGAAATCTTCAAAAAGATTAGTCAACAATAACTGGGGAGACAGAGTTGCTGGAGCATCCGCTTGGTCAAAGTGATTTTCGTTTCAAAAGGCCCACACGCCGTCGTTTCCTTGGGATGATAGTGCTTGGCCTTGAGGGACAAAAGAAAATCCTTGAACAGCATGGCCATAAGGACCCATTGATGGCCGAAGAGGTTGGCCATATTCTAGCCATGATCCTTATGCCACCTGCAACCAAGAATCTTTTTAACCGTCTTCCTGGCGAGTGTATCATCCAGGAGAACGAAGAGGGGTTCCCGATCGGTAATTCGCAGGGTGTGACAGAATTGATCCAGGGCGGCTTGGGCAACCTGCTCGACCATCGAAACACTTTCTCCCAGGAATCGGGTGAAGGTGCAGAGGGTTTTCCGCAAGAAAGTGGTCCGGCGGCTACGGACCCTCCCTGTCTGCCGCAGACAGGGAGGAATCATGTGGTTCCCTCCCCCAAATGGATGAAGCCAAGGGCAAAGAATGAGAACATTTTCAAGGAAGGCCTTGAAAAATAGGCTTAGAACCAGGATAATATGGTCTGGACATCGTGTTTTACATTTGGGAGGTTCATCGGCTGGTCTCTTTCACGGGCTAATATCACTTGCCGTTTGTTTATCCTATTTCAGGACAGGAGTCCTCTATTTAGGCGCGCCAAAAACTGTAAGAAAAACACTTTACAGAAAATCGAAAAGGCTCTATAATGAAGAACCATGAACCCACTACGGATTACCAAGATAGAGGTGACAGAGGAGAAGCTTCTCAAACAGGTTATATAGAGTGTTACAAATAATGCATCATAATTTTATTGCATTCTCGTCGTCCCTCATGTATTACGGATGTAGGGAGGAATACGGGAATGAGACGGCTGGAGATTACCGATCGTGAAATTATGCAAATCGCCTTGCGCAACGAGATCCTCCGCTCGGAAGAAGCGCGGTATGATCACCGCCTCCACGGAGTGCTGCTTGTTTCTCAAGGCATGTCCTGTTATGAAGTAGCCGGGATATTCGGTCACGACCCGACGACCATTCAGCGATGGGTTCGGAGTTTTGAGAGCAGAGGGTTCAGCGGTTTGGAGGACCGGGAAAGACCGGGGCGTCCTCGGCGGTTGACTTCCGAAGGATTGGAGATCGTGAATCGGGATCTTCGAAGATCGCCTCGCGAGTTTGGGTACGGTCAGAATCTCTGGGACGGTAAACTTTTGTCGCACCACATCGCTGAGACTCAAAAGGTGATTCTGGGAGCGCGTCAGTGTCAACGGTTGTTTCATCAACTGAGGTTTCGGCTGCGAAAACCACGTCCAGTCATTGCCCGTGCGGATCAAGAGGAGCAACGGGCTTTTAAAAAAACGCCTCAGACTGGCAAGAAGAGAGGACATTGATCTATGGAGTTTGGATGAATGCCACTTCCTGCAGCATGGGTCAAGAGCGACTATGTGAGTTCCTCCAGAGGATAAGGATCCCATTCTCCTTCTGGCGCCAACCCGTAAGTCTGTTTCCCTATTTGGGGCGGTCAACTTAATACTACAGCGACAAGTGAAATACTGGACAAATGACATGGAATCTGTTATACCTTTAACCAGGACGTATGAGAGAGGCTGCGGCTTAGACACCGGACTACCGGAGATCTT
>Ga0315298_1011156_pt1 | contig 10619 bp, 5 predicted proteins | sample WHS_1_MG_FD_203077 | JGI IMG/M metagenome (GOLD analysis project Ga0315298, IMG submission 203077) | Extremophilic microbial mat communities from Washburn Hot Springs, YNP, Wyoming, USA - WHS_1_MG | ecosystem: Environmental > Aquatic > Thermal springs > Hot (42-90C) | place: USA: Wyoming...
TTGCGGAGCATGAAAATAAATATCTTGCGGAGCATGAAAAAAAAAATGTGATTTTTTTTTTTAATATCTTGCGGAGCATGTAATTTATTTATTTTTATTTCTATAAACATTATCTACCTATATCTTTTTCTCTTGAAATTTTTATGTTGGAGCGAGTCGAACGCTCAATAATAAATACCAAAAATTTAGGACTTACCTATTAGTCAACAACATATATAACTAATCTAAAATAAAAAATATCTATAGATATATCTATAATATTAGATTTTTCATGCGGAGCATGAAAAAATTAATCTGTTTTTCATGCGGAGCATGATATTAATTATCTTGCGGAGCATGAAAAAAAAATAAAAAACAGATAACTTATATTTTGTTTATTATGCTTATTAGCTCATTATATAAGGCCAAAGTGATTTGAACACTTATCTAAGCTATCATGAGCAGCTTGCTTTACCAATTAAGCTATAGCCTTTATTAAGTGCGGATGAAGGAATTGCACCTCCAGTACCGGGTCATGAGCCCGTCATGTTACTATTACATCAATCCGCATATTTAAATATCATGCTCCGCAAGAAAAAAAATTTTTTTTTTTAATATATATATGTATATAGCCCAGTGCAAGTATCGCACTTGCTTCAACCGATTACAAAACGGTCACATTACTTTTATGCTAACCGGGCTTATTTTTCTTTTCTTGCGGAGCATGAAAAAAAAAAATAATAAGGAATAGATGATTTGAACACCTAGCCTTCCGTGTGTAAAACGGTTGCTCCACCAATTGAGCTAATTCCTCTATATTATACAATAAATTATAATATAAAAATATCAAGAGAAAAATATTTAATTTATAATTATCAAAATAATATTGTGTACGATAAATATGTTATTTAGTTATTAATAAAATTAGTATTTTGTACCTTAAAACATCAAAATTATTTAAGTCAAAACCTATACAATCTTCTATATTCTATATAAAAGATTCGTAGTATTTTACTACGTATATTTAAAAGTATCCTAAGGTAAGCTTCGCGCCTATATGCATTCAGCACTTATCTTTAACCAACTTAGCTTTCCTGCCATGCCTATGATAATTTTTTAGTGAGCAACTAAAATAATAGTCCGCAATTATTATTATTGTAACCACTGAGGTGCTATTAAAAACCTTTTACAATCTTTCCCCTCATTATCTATAATTGGCCATATTGACCATTAAAAACAAAGACACATAAACAACAGGTAAACCATAGGTTAGCATACCCAACTCCTTTCGTACGAAGGGGCTATCCTTATTTTACTCTAATTACCTCTAGAAGATAGAAACCATACTGTCTCACGACGTATTTAACCCAGCTCGTGTAGCTCTTTAATCGACGAACAGTCGAACCCTTCATGACTTCTGCATTCATGTGGATGAGCTAAGCCGACATCGCATTAATACCGTTAGTTTCCTAACGGGTTAGACTATATCTTTATCCAGTACAAAGAGTAATTGTATGGCCCTGGATACAGGCGTGTAGTCGTTGAGGGATTTACAAAAGCAATTTGCCAGTTCTAATGTAAACTTCCCTGCTGATTGTCCATAAAAAAAAATTATCTTTAAGATTGTTACTTCAATATTGAAGTACTTAAAGCTTTAGGATGTTCCAGCATATAGCCCGCTGCTAATATTACGTTACCGTAAAAAATCCCCGATGTCTATTTGTGTAGTTGTATTTTTCAAGGTGCCAAACTGCGCACTCAATTTGTACTCTCTGGCGCAATTAGCCTGTTCAATTTTGTTACCGTAAGGACTCTTTATTCCCTACTTCCATTCCTCGCGAAATGGTTCAGACTATGTCATCATCTTATTTGGGATCATATTATACTTTAATTATTTCTAATATCATTAGTAAAATGGTAGTTTATATTTCATATTTTCTATAATATGTGGTCCTGCTAAAGATAAAAAATTTTCATAATTTTTTATAACTATGACTTTTTTACCTTTATTAGAACGTACTTCACATTCTAGTTTAAATTTGTCGTCTAATTCCTTAGCCATTATATTTACCTCTTTAGTAGTAAAACTTTGAGTGTTTAGTACAATACTTTTATTTTTAGATTTATAATTGTAATCTAATTTACCTCCATCGTCCATAAATCAATAAGCTAAACCTTTAGGAGTTAAATAATTTTTAATGAGATTTGAAGAAATAGATTTTTGTTTATTTGTATTAATAAATAACTTTGCTAGTTTGTTGAATACTTCATGACTTATAGTTTGAAATCCTCAATTTATTACTGAATTACCTTTAGGGCTTATTCTTGTTTTCTTATGAGGTTCGGATATTATTCATTCGCTAAAAAGATTATGCACATGTTGTACATAAGGGTAATTTTTATTACCTCATTCAAATCTCATTCTATAAGTTTTACCTCCGTTTTGAGTCTGAATACTTGCATCACCTAACATTAAACCTATACTAGCTTCTCATTGCTGTTTACTTAACTCAGATAAAGATTTTTTGTATTCTTTAAATTTATTACTATTAGGGGAAATCCCCTTTAATTCGTCTTTGTTAAATTTATTTGTCATAGTTTACATAAAATATAAAATTTATTTACCTCTATTGTTATTATAAAGTATAATAACAGTTTTTTACCCTACTGACATAGCAGTAGGTATATAAGATGTTGGGCGCTCGTGGGAGGGTTATTGTTAGTATTACTCACCTCCTAGTCGTTGAACATTCATCACCCTAATATTTTTTCTCATGAAAAAAAAAAATAATAAATACTGAGTCATGCTTTGCTTCAAATTAACTCTAAAAAGAGTCTTCCTTGAAATTCACCCAATTTAATTACCACTTATTCACATAAGTGGAGGACTAACAGAAAAATTAATCCCTAGCGTAGCTTTTTTCAAAAATCCAAGACCTTTCCTTTCTGTATCTTGTGATCATATGCCCCGCTTACGCGACTGATAGACTTGTAAGTCAAACAGTAAAGCAAGATTAAGCCATTAAACTTTAGTAGTTGTATCATAATCATTAATGCATAATTGCAAAAACAAATAGTAAATAACACTGGTTGTTAATTTTTTTACACCAATTGATATTGTGTCAACATCTATTTTCCATATAGTAAAAATCTTACTTAAATATAAAAATAAACCTAACCTAATAGAATTATAACTGAATAAATTAATTTATAATAAATTACAAATTTAAATATATATATCATACGTAATATTATATATAAGTATAATAGAGGAAATCTAGCATTTAATTTATTTCTAGATTTTTCTCATTTACAAAATTAACTTTGGATACACCCAGGTACTTTTTATGGGATCTGTGCCCCGCATAAACTATCTAATAGTCAATGTCACTTAAGATGTTACTTATAAAAATAATTTTATAAAATAACCCCTTGATATTCAAGTTTAGTTTTTGAGTCTAATAAAAATATTTTAAATCCATCATATCAACAAGGTAGTATATTGTAAGAATATTAACTACACTTGTCTTAACAAAAAAAAAGTAAGATAAACTTTTAAATTTTTCTTGTAAATTACGGGTTTTATATCTATACTACTCGATAATATGAAAAATAAAGTAAAGGTGTTTCAATTAAATCTTATCAATTACCTTATACGCTACAACTTATACAATCATATTCAATAACTAAAAATAGTAAAGCTGCATAGGGTCTGTGGAGATAGGTAGGTTCATTACTAAACTTTCCCCCTCTAAGAACCGTACGTGCGACTTTCATCGCATACGGCTCAAGCATTTATTATACAATAGTATAAATTTATATAGATTTTATTATTTTAGATTTATCCGTGTTGCTAAAACAACTAGAGTTAAAAACTCTACCTCTGTTCATATTTAGTTTAAATTTAATCATTTTTTCTTTACCTTCAGCTGTTTTATGTTCACCTTGGGTTTTTAGTTGTATTATTTCTTTTCAGTCTATATAATCTAATTGTTTACGAGTTAACATCGGATACTTATCAACAAAATCTGTTATTGTATTAAACTGGTTAAATATCGCTCTACTAACACTACGTGAATTTTTAGACTCTTTCAAAGAAAATATATCATACTTAGGTTTTATATAACCTATACCATAGTATTTTATAATAGCATTTAAAAGGAATACATCATGACTATTTTGGGCTATTTCTAATGTGGGATTAACAGCAACATAAGTAGAATTCCTGCTTATAGTTTCTGCTATCCTGCATTGAAAAGTACCCTCTCCGTCTATAAATGCTTGTATTCATTCGGGTTTTAAATTAAATTCTTTATCTTTTAAGTAATTTCAACGTTCTTCAAAAGATCTTTTTCTATTTATATTACTTTTTATAGCTAGAACTCTATCTATATTATTAGTATTATTGTTTAATAATAAAACACCTTTTTTAAAATCTAGATAATCCAAATATTTTGAACCCTGTAAAGGATAATTATCAAAATGAGTAAATATTACATTAACTAAATGTTCCCTATTACTTACTGTATATTTGTAACCACGTGTTTTAATATTATCTACTACTACGTTACCTACTTTGAAATATTCTTTTAGGTAATTTAAAATTGCTAATGATTCATCATTTTGTGTAACTTTAAAAGCAAACGAAACTTTTTTTGTATTATTATTATAATTAATACTAAAATTACCTTCAGAATCTGTAATACCTGTAATTCATCAAGGTTGTATTGTGATGTTGTTATTAAATAATGTTTTAGTAGCTTTTTCTTTTCTTTAATTAATAATTTTATACTAAATTCTTTCTTCATATTTTAAGCTCTATCAAAGGGTTAGGTTGCTAGCCTTCCGATGACCCGAACTAACATCACTTAAATTTGCCTTGTAGACATACGGGTACTTACTTTTTATAAAAAAAGGTTATAACATAGTATATATATTTTTTTTTCTTGCGGAGCATGTAATATTCCTTTGAAAATTTTTTTAACACTATAATAAATCTAAATAATTAATGGTTTTTATACTATTAATAAACACCTGTTCTAAGTCTGCATTCTTTCGAATTAGTCATGGACCTATTCTTATCATTACAATAAGACATTAGCTTTTTAGAACATCCTCTACCCACTAATGTATATACAACTTCACAGTTGTACTTCCTTGTTATAAACCTAGGACATTATTGGGCTTACCTAGTTCATAATATAACACTATTTTATCATTACCTTAGGATTCCACTATACGTACGTTGATATTAGACCCATTAATAAACAAACGAAAACTTGTTTATACAATCAACATTTAATAAATAATCTTTTTTTCTGTTAATTACATTTATTAAACCCTCTTACGCTTCAAACGTGAATTCAACTTAATTATCCATAGTAATATTAGCTCACCTACCTATAAATATAGCCAGGTTGGTTAAACCAATTATACGGGCTTTACACAATAAGATTACTCTCATTGCATACCGCATGAGCTCAAATGATGGGTTATAAGGTGGAATCTCACCACATTGTTATATTATGCTTTCTAGTCGCACTCTCGTCTACCTAGAGGTAAGCAGTATCTGCACTGCTATTCCAATTTCACTGAGACAATCATTGAGACAGCTGTTGTATCGTTAAATCATTCATGCAAGACCGCATTTAACGGCCAGGGTATTCCGCTACCTTAGGACCCTCATCGGTAAGGCCGCCATTGATTGGGGTATCCTTCATAACCTAGCCTATTTAATTTAGCTAAGAAAATCCGTTAACCAGCCAACATCGGGCAGAAATCACACTCAATACTTAGATTTACATCTTATGCAAAGTGCTGTGTTTTAATTAAACAGTCGTACAACACCATTTTATGTCTCCTATTATTTACTATATCCATAAATAATGGCACACCTTATCCCGAAGTTACGGTGTCATTTTGCCGAGTTCCTTAATGATTGTTATCTCAAACGCCTTTGTATTCTCTACTTGCTTACTTGTGTTAGTATCTAGGTACGGTTGTATCATATAAACCTGTTTATAAAAATTTCATGCTACGCAAGAAAGCAGGTATACATGTAAATTTATCTTTTTCCAGCACATTATTACTCTGTTTTTTATTAACATCATAATAATTTGTTAAATATAATATCTTTATAAATAAATAAAATATTTAACAAATTAATGTTGAAGAAATATAATGTTGTTAGATAAATAAAGATTTTCCCATCATTTAATCCTTTAGGTAAATAAATTTAGGGGCCGTTACTTTAGAAAAAAAAATACCATAAGCTTAAGGCGAGGGAATTTCCCTTTTTCGTTACTCATGCCAGCATTATCACTTGGGATACTCTTTCCTAGTTTACATTACTAAGCATATTTAATATTACAAATATTAACTTAAAAATTTACCCAATGTTCTGCTACCCTATAGATAAATCAAGAGAGAGCTCTTGTAAATAGCTATAGACAAGATGTCGGTATATTGTTTAGATCCGTTATATTTACGGTGCTTTTAACATTATTTTTATTTTTCCTTTTTAATTTCTCATGAAAAAAAAAAGAAAAAAAATAATAATAAACCAGTGCTCTGTTACGAGATCTTCAAAAAATGGCCGCTTCTAAGCCTATTTCCTGGTTGTATATGAAAAATACTTCCTTAATTTCACTTAACAATAATTTTGGAACCTTTAATTCTTGTTCAGGGCTGTTTCCCTTTAGACATACAACCTTATCGTACTATGTCCGAAAGTTTAAAATTCATCATTACTCTTCCGAGAGCAAATTCCCACTGATAGAGTCTTCACGACCCCCCAATATATACAAGTTAATTAAATTAAACCTATTAAAGTATATATATAATTATAACTTGCCTGGGATTACAATTCTGTACCTGCTATGATGTTATTTAAACTACCTACTTATATAGGTTTCGCAGAAACGGATCTACCTTTTTAACCATATGTAATTATACACATAGGTAAAGCTAAGGTACTTCTCCCTAAATAGTCTATATTTGATAGATATCAAATAATCATTAACTATCCATTTACAAATTATTAATACTTAAAAGTATTAATAATTCTGCACTCTTTAGAGTGGGGCCTGACTATATCTTAAGCATCATAAAGCATGACACCAACCAACATTTAGTCGATGAACTGCACACCTTAAGTTATATATAAACTAATTTTTATACTTAAGGTGCTTGGCTGCGGATTACCCATTTCCTTTCGTACATCAACTTCGATTTTACCTATTTTTTTAATAAATTTATTAAAAAAAAACCACGAGTCATTACCTGTGCCATAAACTATGTTACCATGTTTACTTGGTTGAAGTTGCTTTAGGGCTTTCCCGTCAATTTGATGGTTTAGCCTTATTTTGTAAAAGTTAGAAATTTTTTAAGTAATGAAACAAAAAATTCGTATACTGATACTTTTTAAGACTAGCAAAAGGTTCACTTTTGCTTACTGGCATTAAAATTAATGGCTTATATTATTTTTACCAGCTATCCTAGTCAGTTTTGTCTTTCACTAACTTACCACAATTCTTTGGATATCTTTACAACGATAAACCATTCGGGCTTTTATAACCCTGATCATGGTAAGATCACTAGGCTTCGGGTCTAATATTAGATACTTAATCATTGTTTAATAATTGGTTTATCTAGGAACATTTTTGTTCTTGCATCTAATATTAACTTGCTGACCCATTATGCAAAAGGTACGCTCTCATTTATTATTATTATCTATTTGAGCTGCTTATAAAACTACTATTTTAAATATTTCCCTCACGGTACTATTTCTCTATCGCTTATATATCATATTTAGCCTTAGAGAAAGGTCTCCCTATATTCAAACAGAATAAATTCCATTTTACTTTAAAGGCTATAGTTTATCAACCTATAAATTGATATATTTATAATCTCGTTTGATTTATATTCCTAAAGTTATTAAGATATTTCAATTCACTTTGTTTATAACTGGATTTATCCAAGGATAAATAGGAATATCCTAACAATTTTTTCCTCTGATATATAGCACTTATTTCCGTAATAGTTTCTTTATATACTTTAAATCATTTCCATGATCAAATATTACATTATATATCTAGTACAACATATTACTAATCCTTTTTAATAATATTGATAACTATAGTTGTAACAAAAAATATGTATTAGTCATAGACATTGAAGAAAAAAAAAATAAGTTTTTTTTATTATCATTTTTTTTTTTCTATTTAATTACTAAAAAAAAATGATATTACAATATTAAATATATTTTAACTAATTATATATATTAATTATTACTTTATTATATGAAAAATTGTTTTTTATGTAATTTTACTTATATATACTAAATTTAAATACGTTTATATGAAAAATATCCGATAAGTAATAAAATAATTATTATAAATTGTAATTATATTATATAGATATTAATCGTTTTTTTTTCTTTTACATTAATAAAATTATATTAGGTATAAATTATACATAGTATTCACCTTTAAATTATAATCTTTAACTTTAAACTGTGACAATGTTTAATTTTATAAAAGAGAACTATATACCAAAGATGATACAGAATAATGTAAACCATCTAATATAGGAGCAGGATATACACCTAATATTACTGTAAATACCACTAATGTAATTAAAATCATAAATTCTCTTTTATTTAAATCAGGTATATTAAATTTAAAAAATTTTGAGAAAGATCCTCCAAATGATATCCTATTAAACGTATATATACTATACGCTGCACTAAGTACAATAGAAGAACTTGCAAATACACCTAATAAAGGAGATCTTTCAAAAATACCATAAAGACTCATAAATTCACCTATGAAATTTAAGGATAAAGGTGTACCTGTATTACCTAAACAAAGTATAAAGAAGAGTATGGAGAATAAAGGCATTATTTGTGCAATACCTCTATAAAAACTTATAAGTCTAGTAGATGATCTATCATAAAGCACACCTCCTGCACATATAAATAGACCAGAAGATACAAATCCATGTGCTAAACCTAGTATAATTCCACCTTCTATTCCTTGAATACTGTTACTAAACACACCTAATAAGTATACTGCTGCATGCGATACAGAGCTATAGGCTATAAGTTCTTTAATATCTATTGTTCTTAATGTACTAAAACTAGCATATAGAATTGTAATAACACCTATCACATATACTAAAGGAGTGAAAAAGAAGTAAGCTTTAGGCACTAAAGGTAATATTAACCTTAATACACCATATAAACTTAATTTAAGTACTATACCTGCTAGAATAATACTACCTGCAAGAGGTGATTCCACATGAGCTTTTAATAATCAAATGTTTAAAAATATAGTAGGTGTTTTTACAGCAAAAGCTATAAATATACCTATAAATAAAAATAATTGAGTGTTAAAGTTAAAATTTGTTTTATAAATAGCGTCAAAATCGGTAGTTCCCATTATAGAAGACATTGTTAATATTGATAAGAGCAAAAATAAAGAACCTAAAAGAGTGTATAAAAATAGATAAAAACTAGCTCTAACTCTATTATTAGAACCATACATACCTATTAATATGAATAGAGGAGGTAATATACTTTCAAAAAAAATATAAAATAATAAAATATCTAATACCATAAAAACAGCCAACAATAGACTCTCTAATAGAAGTATTATTATTAGAAAGGACTTAACATTTTCCAAAATAGAATTTCAATTAGATAACAAAGATATAGGGATAATTATTGTAGTTAAAAGAATAAAATATATTGATATACCATCTATTCCTAAATAAAAATCAAAACTATTTATAGTATAATATTCTTGTACAAATTGATATTGATTGCTACTAAAATTAAACAATATAAATATTATCATAGAAATAAATAAATTAATTATTGATGTAATTAAAGCAATTATTTTAACTTGTTTTAAATTAAGTATTGAATTGCTATTGTATGAAGTGGATACAAAGAATATACCTATGATAGGTACTAATAGTAAAAGTGTAAGTAACATGTAAATTTTTATAAAGTTTTTTTGTACTAACCGCTTTATATAGTTAAATACGTATTATGTTTTTTTTACAATATATAGATATATATATTTAATATCTTGCGGAGCATGAAAAAACATAAATAATAAAATTAAAAAAAAAATTTTTTTTTTAAACTATAAATTTTACCTATATTACTTGTAGATTAGGTTTATACTACCTTTATAGTATAATTAATTGTTGTTTACTATAAGTATATATTAATATTTTGTGTAATATATATTGTATAACTTATCCGTATATATAATAGAAGGAAAATATAGAATTTTGCATATAAATACATAAAGATAAAAATCTTGGTTTATACAGAAAATACTTTATAATAAACTGAAAATACAATCCTTTAAAAAATGTTTTTTTAGATTTATATACAACACTAAAACTATTTTATTTATATTCACATAAAAACAATATTAATAATATATATTATTAATATGTTGTATATTGAAGGGTAAATTATTAATTTATTAGTGTAATTATTAAGCATTTTTCTTCCTCCAACATAAAAAATAAATAAAAAAAAAATTTTTTTTTATAATTATTATAATATATTACAGATATATATATTTCATGCTCTGCAAGATATTTATTTTCATGCTCCGCAA
>Ga0315298_1011157_pt1 | contig 10618 bp, 7 predicted proteins | sample WHS_1_MG_FD_203077 | JGI IMG/M metagenome (GOLD analysis project Ga0315298, IMG submission 203077) | Extremophilic microbial mat communities from Washburn Hot Springs, YNP, Wyoming, USA - WHS_1_MG | ecosystem: Environmental > Aquatic > Thermal springs > Hot (42-90C) | place: USA: Wyoming...
CCGTCGGCTGTTTTGATAGGAGCAGGAAGTAGAGGAAGAGACGTTTATGGAGCATATTCGATAGAAACTGGCAAAATAAAAATTGTTGCAGTTGCAGAACCAAATGATCAAAGAAGAAATTTTCTTGGAGAAAAACTTGATATTCCTAATAATAGACGTTTTAAAGATTGGAAAGAGCTTCTATCAATTGGTAAAATCGCAGACGGCGCAATAATAGCAACAATGGACAATTTACATGTTGAACCTTCCATCGAGTTTATGAAAATTGGATATGATATCTTACTTGAAAAGCCAATGGATAGAACTCTTGACGGTGCTATAAAAATAGCCTTAATTTCTCAAAAATACAAAAGGCGGGCAATGATAGCACATGTTCTAAGATATACAAATTTTTTTAAAACAATTCGTTCTCTTGTGCAATCGAAAATAATCGGTGATTTAATGGGAATCGAGCATAAAGAAAATGTCGGATACTGGCATATGGCTCACAGTTTTGTAAGAGGAAATTGGAGAAGATCAGATGAAACGGCACCAATGATTTTAACAAAATCATGTCATGATATGGACATACTTTATTGGATTATTGGGAAAAAAACTTCCAGAATCTCATCATTCGGAAATTTATCATATTTTCGCAAGGAAAACAAACCAGAAGGAGCCGCTGATAGATGTCTTGACTGTAAAGTTGAGGAAGATTGTCCTTACTCAGCATTGAAACTTTACCTTAACTCAAAAACAGGATGGCCCCAAAATGTTATTTCTTCAGATCTGTCACCTGAAGGAAGATTGAATGCATTAAAAGAAGGCCCTTATGGCAAGTGTGTATATTCCTCTGATAATAACGTAGTAGACCATCAAATAGTTTCTATGCTCTTTAATGATATAACTGTTAATTTCACAATGCAAGCATTTACTTACGAAATGGACAGAAGGATAAGAATATTCGGAACAAAAGGAGAAATCCAAGGGCATTTTGGTAAGAATGAAATAGATCTATTGTTGTTCGGAAAATCAAAGCAAAGAATTTACCTTGAAAATCAAGAAGACATCGAAGGACATGGTGGAGGAGATTTCAATATGCTTAATGAATTTGTTAAAATGCTTTCCGATTCGTCTTATAACAGCATTTCTACATCAGCTATAGATTCACTTGAGAGTCACTTAATGGCATGGGCAGCTGAAGAATCAAGATTAAATAACATGATTATAAATATGGACGAATATAGAAATACACACGTTAAGAAAGTATATAAAGATTTGTTTGGCGGCGATTTAAATGAATAGGCGATCTAAAGAAGGATTACTTGGATACTTATTTATATCTCCTTGGCTTATAGGTTTAATAGTTTTTACTGTAGGGCCAATGGTTTTCTCTTTTTTACTAATCTTTGCAAATTGGAATTTAATAGGTCCTTTAAAATTTACTGGATTGCAGAACCTTATCGATATTACAAAATCTAACTTTTTCTGGTCTGCCCTCAGAAACACTGCATTTTTCACTTTATATGTGCCTTTGTCTGTGTTTTTGTCATTGATAGTTGCTGTATTAATGGATAGAAACACTCATGGTACTTCAATTTTTAGGCTTATCTATTTTTTACCTTCAGTAACACCGGCAGTTGCGAATGCAGCTGTATGGGTATGGCTACTTCAACCTTCTTATGGAGTTGTTGATAATACTTTAAAGAACTGGTTTCATATTCAAGGACCAGGATGGCTTACGGATCCAAATTTATATATACCAACTTTAATGATGATAAGTATATGGGGAAGTATAGGATACAACGCTGTTTTATTTGCAGCAGGTCTACGTTCAATTGATAAGAGTATTTACGAGGCTGCTCAATTAGATGGTTCTGGAGTTATCTCAACATTTTTTAAGATAACTTTACCACTTATATCTCCAAGCATTTTTTTCGTTACAGTTACTTCTGTTATATGGTCATTCCAGGTATTTGATCTTGCTTATATGACAAACAGTGGTGTTACTTCTTACTACAATATAACACTTGTTCAGTACATATACCAACAGGGTTTCCAGTATTTTCATATAGGAGAAGCTTCTGCGGCAGCATGGGTATTGGCATTGATAATATTTGTGATCACTTTTTTTGAATTACAGGCAGAAAAGAAATTGGTATTCTATCAATAAAAAGGAGAGTAGAATGAGAAAGAACAAAAGTTTAAGCGTAATTGTTTTTATTGTATTGCTTTTAGGTTCTATTCCTATGATTCTACCTTTCATATGGATGGTTTCCACTTCTCTTAAATCGTTAAGTTCGACGATGATCTTTCCTCCTGAATTTTTCCCAAAATCTCCACGATGGCAGAATTATACTGAATTGTTCAGTTTGGTTCCAATAAAAGATTGGTTTTTGAATTCAATCTTTTTGTCCGTTGTCAACTCTGTTGGAATAATAATTTCTTCCTTAATAGTAGCTTTTGGATTTGTCGTTTTAAATTTTAAATTTAAAGATGTCTTGTTTATAATATTGCTTTCTACCATGATGATTCCATTTGAAGCGATTATGATACCACAATACATTTTATTCAATTTTTTTGGATGGGTAAATACACTTTATCCATTATGGGTCCCATCTTTTTTTGGGTCTGCATATATGATCTTTTTTGCGAGACAATTCTTTAAAACCATTTCTAAAAATTATGTTGATGCTGCAAAAATAGATGGAGCAAATTACTGGCAAATATTTTATAAAATATTCATTCCTTTATCTTATCCTGTTATTGTGACTATTGGTCTTTTAACCTTCATAAATACATGGAACTATTTTTTGGGTCCACTGATTTACTTAAATACACCTTCAAAAATGACTATAGTCTCTGGGCTTAGTTTTCTTAGTGGTCAGGCATTCGGATACTGGAATTACATAATGGCCGGTTCAACTTTAACTATATTACCGATTATAGTTCTGTTTTTAATAACCCAGAAATGGATAATAAGCGGAATAGCACTTCAAGGTGAACTTAAATGATTTGCTATTCTAATTCATAGATTGGAGGGATATAAAGTGTTGAAGAAGTATTTTTCAATTTTTTTCATTGTCACTATTTTCCTTTTTGGATTATCAATTGCTGCATATGGGAAAACTACCATTACTTTTATGGATTGGGGAGATATTTTCCAAATACAAACAGATCAGAAGCTCGTGGATACTTTTAACAAGTCACAAAATGATGTGTTTGTCGTACTTCAAACAACATCTTGGGGTGCATATTTTCAAACTTTACAGAACAGAATTGCTGCAAACAATGCTCCAGATGTTTTTGTAATGGACGGTGCATATTTTGATAACTTTGCAAAAGAGGGCGTATTTTACGATCTAACTAATCTTGTAAAAACAGATTTCGATCTTTCAAAATACTATTTTGAACCTTCTGTTTGCGAATATAACGGCAATTTTTATGGCGTACCACGAGATATAACAATAGGAGGAATTATGTATTATAACAAAGACCTATTTGATAAGGCGGGTATTAAATATCCAGATTGGGATTGGACATGGCAGACATGGCTGGAAGCGGCAAAGAAATTAACTAATCAAAATGAAAATAAATGGGGAATGTATATACCTACATATGGCGAGGGCGGTCTTTATCAAATAATATGGGGAGCTGGAGGCCATATTTTAAATAGCGATAGAACAAAATTTACTCTTACAAGCACAAATACTTTAAATGGATTACAATTCATGTATGATGTAAGGTATAAGTACAATGTAAATCCTTCTGAATCATATATGCAAGGGCTTTCTGATCCATTCATGACTGGTAATTTTGGTACAGTACTTGGTCTATCTTCAAGTATAGTTGGGTACAAGAATTTGCCTTTCAGATGGGGTATTGCTCCTATTCCGAAGGGACCTTATGGTAGATACATGAGTGTAAATCAACTTGCATTTGTAGTTTCATCGAGATCGAAAAACATAGACGCTGATTGGAAATTCATAAAATTTTTGACAGGTCCTGAAGGTCAAAAAATAATAGCAGAGGCAGGAGAAGCCATTCCTGCATTAAAAGAAGAAATTCCAATTTATTTCAATAATTTTTCTAATGCATCAGGATTGTTAGAAATATTAAATAAAAGTAATGAAGATCCTTCTATTTTAAGAACTATACCTTTCACACTTTCTTGGTATGAGTGGGAAAATATGCTTGAATCTACTTTAGAATATGCATGGACAAATACTATGAGTCCTGAAAAAGCTGCTTCAATAGCACAACAAAGTTGTCAAAAGATATTAGACAGAGCATTAAAATGAAAGTAATTTTAAAGTGTAATTCTCGACCTATATTTGTATATCTTAAATTTTAGCATCATAAATTCAGTCAATATTTTTCAATTAATTTTTGAAAGCCTTTTTAAAAATTCAAATCTTAGAAAGGAGTGAAGAAAGATGAAAAAAGTTTTAGGTATTTTGGTGTTAGTATTTGCTTTCCTAATCGTCAGCGCGGTTGTTTCTGCTGATTCATCAGCTGTTTCGGTGAATCTGACTCCGTCAACAATTAGTAGTACATCTAACCATGCAACTCTCAAATTAAGAACCGACACTTGGAGTCAGTATGCCCCTTATTTTCCTAAACCACCTGTTATAAATGGGGAAATAAATTTAAGCGATGAATGGTACTTAAGTCCAAGATATTACCTTGGACTTCCGGTGGATGTGGGGTATCAGCCAGAAAAATGGGAGGGACAAGAAAAGCAATCGGCAGTTTATTACCTTGGATGGGACAATAACTACTTCTATATGGCTATGGAAGTTAACGCAACACCAGTTGTACAAATGGCAGTTGGTACAAACATGTGGCAAGGAGATCACATAGAACTCTGGTTTGACACACAACTTCAAGAGGACTTTGATCTAAAACAACCTAATAAAGCTATATTCCAGATAGGTATAAGCCCAGGAAATTTCGATTTCATAAAACCAGAAGTTTATGTTTGGACTCCGCCAGTACTTGCCAGCGAAGTTGCTAAATGTAAGTTAGCAGCAGTGGAAACTTCTACAGGTTATAACTTTGAAATAGCAATTCCATGGAAATTGTTGAATGTTGAACCCAAACCGGGCATGGTAATGGGATTCGTCGTTTCTCCAAGTTTTACAAATGAACCTGGTACTCTTTCCCAGGATGTGATGATAAGTTCGTCTCCTAAATCTCCTAATAACTGGGGAAATCCCCAATTTTTCGGGAATCTATTCTTAGTAGATCCAGTAGGTGCATTTTGAGTAATTAATTAAAATTATACTCGTCCGCTTTATTCATTTTCAAGGATAAAGCGGATGAGTTAAAGGAGGGATAAAATTGAAAAAAATATTTATTCTATTATTGTTATCTTTATCTTTATCTTTTGTTTTTGGTAATCCACTTCAAGATATAAAAAATTTTGTATTCTATTATGGAGAAGATGAGATAAATAAAATAGAAAGTTACGATCTTGCCGTTGTTCAACCTACAAATTATTCAACTACTGAGATCAAAGAAATAGAATCGCACGGTGTAAAACTTATAGCATATGTAAGTATAGGAGAATCTGACAATAAGAATGTAAATCCATCTTGGATTCTTGCAAAGAATGTTAATTGGGATTCTTACATGATAGATGTTAGAAATAAGGGATGGAGAGATTACATAATAAATGTTGTCATGAAGCATATAGCAGATATGGGATACAATGGCTTTTTCCTTGATACTTTGGATACGGCAGTTCAATTTCCTCAGACTGAAAATGCAATGATTGAATTTGTAAAAGAAATTAGGGAAGCATATCCTCAAATGATAATAATACAAAATAGGGGTTTTCCATTACTTTCTCAAACAGGACCTTACATTGATGGGGTTTTATGGGAAGATTTTGCTTCTGAATATAACTTTATAAGTGGAAATTACCAGAAAATAGATAGAACTCCTCAGGAAGTAGAACAACAAGTAGAGTTGTCAAAAAAGTACGGATATAGAATCTTAACACTTAGTTATGCAGCAGAAGACGATTACGATCTAATGAATTATATTTTTGCGATGAACAAGAAATACAATTTACTTGGTTCTATAACAAATCTTTACATTAATTCGATATATACTTATAAACCTGGTACACCTATACCTGTTCAAACTTATAGCAGCACAAATGTGTCTTCTGAATTATATTTCAGTGCTACTACAGCTACTCAGACAGATCAAAATTCTAACTCTTATTTCTATGGTGCAGGGTGGAGTAAACCAGAAAATATATTTGGAATATGGTATAGCGAGTGCAGTGGATGGGATGCTGGGGCAGTCGTGACTTTCGATAGACATGAAAATTCTTCATTTATGGTTATATATTTTGATGGAGGAATAAATGATTTCGCTTTACAGATATCTGCTTATGATGGTACAAACTGGCCAATGATAGCATCTATTTCTATTGGAAATGAAAATATGTTTAAGGCTGCTTTGGTAAAAATAAATGGTAAGTATCTTTATGATACAGATCCGTCATCTCCGGGAATTCAGGAAAAATTAGGTTTTAAAGGTGCAAAAGTAGCATACGTAGGTCAACCAGACATTATGCAATTCACGTATGGACGTTTTGGCTACAGTAACAATACATTAACTTTTGTAGTGAGGAATGTTGGATTGAAAAACTCGAAACCATTCAAAATTTATGTTTACGACAAAAATGGTAATATTTTGAAAGAATTTTCAATTGATAGTCTCGGACCAAATTCTGATTATAACGTTTCAATTAACAATGTTTACGGTTCTGATAGTCCTTTAAAAGTAACAATAGATCCTGAAGAGAACAAGGAATTTAACTATAATGCAAATACTATAATACTAAATTTCTGAGTAAATATATATGGATAACAAAGTAGAAATTTATGGCATTAATTTCAAGTTAACTCTTGACAATTCACTTAACTTTACAATTGAAACAGTTAAACCTTCAAAAGATAATCTGATTATAACTGGAAATACAGATTTCTTTGAAGATTCTATGGAAAATAAATTTACAAATTTCAATTTGGAAAAAAAGAGAATTTCTATGTTAAAAGGAAATTCCCTTTTCAAATGCTATACATTTGAAGGAATTACAGAAAATGATAAAACAAAGATGAAGAAGAGAGTTAGGATTTTATCTAAAAATGAAGACTTTTTTTTGATAACTGTTAAATATACAAATATTTCTGATAATTTGGCAAAAATAAAAAATGTTGTCAGAAACAGCATAAACATTTTCTCTGAAAATGATAAGGAGTTTTGGGCTTTTCAAGGAGCAAGTTATCCTGAAAGGCCAGATTGGATACTGCCGATCAATTCTGGTTATTACAGAGAAAATTATATGGGAATGAATTCAAATGACTATGGTGGAGGTATTCCATTTGTCGATGTTTGGTCAAAAACATCAGGAGTGGCAATAGGTCTTCTTGAAAATGTTCCAAGGCCAATTTCTCTCCCCCTTTTTAACGATAATGGTCATATACAATTGAAAATATTAGAAAATAGAAGAGTAATTTTGGAGAATGGACAAACGTATAAGGGATATGCAACTGTTTTAATACCACATTATGGAGATTTTTTTGCACCTTTAGAAAAGTATTCAAAACTTTTGAAAAGCATCGGCCTTAGGATAAGAAGGAATCGATATCCTAAAAATGCATATCTTCCTCAATGGTGTGCGTGGGGATATGGAAGAGATTTTTCCTATGAAGGTCAATACATGGAAGCAATCCTTGAAACAATTGATAGGGTAAAAGAACTTGGATTTGGATGGATTGTAATTGACGACGGATGGCAAGACAAATATGGAGATTGGGGAATTAGTAAATTAGCCTTCGAAAATGGAGAAAAAGATGTTGTTGAGTTAGTTAAAAAAATTCATGAAAAGGGTTTAAAAGCTGGGATATGGTTCATTCCATTTGCATCTTCAAAGAATTCAAAATTTCTTAAGAAAAACCCAGATCTTCTTATTTTGGATAAAGATTTAGAACCAGTAGAGATAGATTCATGGAATTCATTTTATATTTGTCCATCAAGTAAAAGAGTAAAAAGAATGACTTCAAATTTAGTCAGAAAATTCATTGACTTTTATAACTTTGATGGTTTAAAAGTAGATGGACAGCATATTAATGCCGTCCCTCCATGCTTTAACACGTCACATAGTCATAAAGATATTTTTGAGCCTTACACTTACTTACCTAAATTCATAAAAAATATTTATTCTAAAGTTCACAACTATAAAAAAGGATCAGTGATAGAGATTTGCCCATGTGGAGCGTGTGCCTCTATTTACAACATGCCATCGTGTGATCTTCCTGTGGCATCTGATCCAAAAAATTCTTTTCAAATAAGACATCGTGGAAAGGTTTTTAAAGCTCTTATGGGAAGAAATGTTCCTTATTTTGGAGATTACGTTGAATTAACAGAAACAGGTGAGGATTTTGCCTCGACGATAGGAATTGGAGGCGTTCCAGGCTCTATGTTTACTGTGAAGGAGATAAAAATTGGCCAATATCCTCTTACGGATCGCAAAGAAAAACATATAAAAAAATGGATAGATATTTACAATCGTCTTAGATTAGCGGATGGGAAATATTTAAACTTATATGACATGATCTTTGACCGGCCGGAAACTCATGTTGTTAAAAAAGGTAAAAGATTGTACTATTCCATTTTTTCTGATAAATTTTCAGGCGAATTTGAACTAAGAGGGTTAAACAAGACAAAAGAATACGAAATATTCAACTGCGAGAATGATGAGAAAATTGCGACTATTAAAAAATATGAAAAGTTTATAAATCTAAATTTTGAAGATCATATTCTTATTTGTGCTATTCCAAAGCATTAACAATGAAAGGAAAGGTAGAACATGTGGCTTGATAATACTTTCTTAAAAAATAGGGGAATATATTCTATATGCAGTTCGAATGAGAAGGTTTTGGATGCTTCCATCGAATTTGCAAAAGAAAAAGAAGACTTTTTGCTTATCGAAGCGACATGCCATCAGGTTAATCAATTTGGTGGATATACCAATATGATGCCTGAAAGTTTTAGCCAAAAGATCTTTAAAAAAGTAGAAGAAATGAAATTTAGCCCTGAAAAGCTGCTGCTTGGAGGGGATCATCTCGGACCTGAACCATGGAAAAATGAATATGCCGATACGGCTATGGATAAAGCAAGACAACTTATAATTGAATTCGTAAAGAATGGCTTTGACAAAATACATTTGGATTGTAGCATGCCATTAAGGGGAGATAATCATTTCTCGACAACGTTAGTTGCAGATCGCGAGGCAGAATTATGTGCTGTAGCGGAAGAGACTTATTCAAAATATCGTAGGGGAGATAAGTATCCTGTTTATGTTGTTGGAACTGAAGTCCCAGCACCTGGCGGAAACACAAAAGAAGTTTTAGAAGTGACTTCTGTTGAAGAATTAGATAAGACAATCGAAGAACTTCAAAAATCTTTTGACAAATTCGGCATAAAAAGTGCATGGGACAGAGTTATAGCGATAGTTGTAAGACTGGGTATAGGCTTTAAAAACGATAATATATCTGAATATGACAATGAAAAAACAAAAGAGTTGTGTGCTCATTTAAATAAACATTATCCTTCTATATACTTCGAGGCACATTCGACAGATTATCAAACTCTCAAATCTCTAAAGCAAATGGTCAAAGATGGAATAAGAATATTGAAAGTTGGTCCAGCTCTGACATATGCTTACAGGAGAAGTTTATTTTCTTTAAGTTTTATAGAAAGAGAATTTCTGAATGAAGAAGAACAATCTAAACTTTTGGAAAAAATAATCGATATAATGAATGAATATCCCAAATATTGGCAAGATTACTACAAAGGTGATGAAAGAAAGATTAGATTAGACCAAATGTATAGTTATTTCGATAGAATTAGATATTATTGGTCTTTTGAAGATATTGAAAAAGTTACAAGTCATCTTATTGAAAACCTTAAAGATATGCCCCTGAATTTAATTTATCAATATCTTCCAGAACAATATGAAAAAATAAGAGAAAATAAACTAAAAAATGATCCTAATGAATTGATAAAATATGAAATAAAAAAAGTATTAAATAATTACTATAAAAGTACCAGGCCGTCGTAAGTGTCTTCAAAATATAGTGCCTCAAGTTTTAGAATCCTGAAAAGTGTCCCATTTTCATAAAAAGTTAATGAATGAAGGTCTTTGAAAATTAATGTCAAATTGAGATAAATGAAGATGCCACCTGATTTGGTAAAATGTTACTGTAAATGTAAACACATCACCAATCTAAGGAGGCATCTTCATGGAAATTTTATCAGAAATTCAATCTCTAACGCAAATGCTTTTTTGTCGTCATCGGTCAAAAATGAACAAAAACATCGAACGAAAATGAGCAAAAACATCGACCAAAAATGAACAGATCCATCGGTCTAAATTGAGTGGTACCATCTGAATATCTCATTGTATTGGAGGTATCCAGATGTTAGAAGAAAAAACGGTCTTTGAAATCCAAATATTTCGTTCTCAAAATTTAAGTATCAGTGCAATTGCAAGGCGCCTTGGCATTGCTCCTAACACGGTAAGAAAATACCTTACAAAGGAGAGATGTCAAATGGA
>Ga0315298_1011159_pt1 | contig 10617 bp, 4 predicted proteins | sample WHS_1_MG_FD_203077 | JGI IMG/M metagenome (GOLD analysis project Ga0315298, IMG submission 203077) | Extremophilic microbial mat communities from Washburn Hot Springs, YNP, Wyoming, USA - WHS_1_MG | ecosystem: Environmental > Aquatic > Thermal springs > Hot (42-90C) | place: USA: Wyoming...
TACTCCATCGTCCAGCAGGCGACTTGTACGGTTGGAAACCCATACTCATTCAGTTTTTTAAACTCTTCCTCCATCTTTGTTTTTAAGCCGACGATCACTCCCAATTTTAAATGTGCCATCCCTCTTCAAGAAGCTGCTTACGCCTGCTGCTAATAAGTTTTTCAAAGCATTGATCAGCCCAGTCCGGCGAAATAATTATTGTTTAAAGCTTAAAAACCATCTTTAATTCTTAGAAGGTTATGAAAGCGATTATAGCAACATGGTCCTTTGGATTGAAGGCAGTTGAATCCGGATGGAGAATTCTCAGAAACGGTGGATCCGCACTTGATGCTGTTGAAGCATCCATAAGGGAAATAGAGGACGATTTCTCAAACAGGTCGGTGGGGCTAGGCGGGTATCCTAATATTGCTGGATTCGTTGAGCTGGATGCAGCAATAATGGATGGCTCAACCCTTAGAGCAGGCTCAGTCGCAGCGGTGAGAAACGTTCAGAACCCGATATCCCTTGCTAGAAAAGTCATGGAGAAAACTCCGCACGTCATGATTGTGGGAGAGGGTGCGACCAAGCTGGCTAAGGTTTTCAGCCTATACGTGGAGAAGGTTGATCTTCAGCCTGAAGCAAGGATGGAATGGGAGAGACGGTTGAAAACTGCCCTCTCCACCCCCCAAAAGGAGGGAGCGATCGAATTCTGGTTGAAAATGGCTGCTGAAGGACATTACAATCATGACACAATCGGTTGTGTAGCCATGGATGATAATAAGAATATTGTTGCCGGATGCTCAACCAGCGGCTACGCTTTTAAACTCGTAGGGAGAGTTGGCGACACTCCAATAGTAGGGTCAGGCCTGTATGCGAACAGTTTCGGAGGCGCAGCGGCAACTGGTTTGGGGGAAAACATAATGATTCACAATGTTTCAAGGATGGTGGTGGATTTCATGGAGCAGGGGCTTCCTGCAGACGAAGCTGCAGAAAAAACAGTGCAGCATCTTCTCAAAATTGGTAGAAGAATAGACCATATATCGTTTGTTTCGCTTGACAAGGATGGTTGTTTCGGAGCAGGCACTACAGAGAAATCCTTTGAGTTCGCAGCGATGTCCGAGGCTTTCTCGGAGCCTTTTTTACTCAGAGTTAGAAATGAGAAAGGTCGTTTATTATTCGAAAAGCTCTGAGGCTAGAGAATGATTCTCGAGAACAGTGTTTTTGTACGTAAACTTTAAATAATGCGTGTCCACACCTATATGGACGTAAAAATGGCTCGAGAAGAGCTTAAAAGAGGATTAACCATAAGAGCCATTGCTGTTGCAACTATCATCGCCCTTCTATACACAGTTCCATTAATCTGGTGGATGCGATATTCGTCAGCCAGATTCACGGTTAGAAGGCTTTCTCCTATGGCTATGCACATGATGTTTCTAACTTTCATAGTTGGTATAACGGCAGTTATTACGCGAAAGTCTTTGAATAGAGCATTCTCTAGTCAAGAGTTAACTGTGATATACTCTATACTGGCTGCTACCCTTCCAATACCTTGGGCACTTGGAATAGTCCAGTACTCTTGGCTCCTAACACCTTTGAGAGTCGGAGACTACCCGGGTGTTTGGCAGGCTGTGCCGGACTTCTGGCTGCCTAAGTCACTCGGGGTAGACGTCATTTGGACAGGGGGAATCGGGCTTTCGGAATTTATTCCAGTAGCCATCCTCTGGTCTGCCGTGACAGTGGTCCTCTATGTTTTCAGCTACTCAATAGGTCTTCTTCTAAGAAAGCCTTTCCTAGAGGTTGAAAAACTACCCTATCCGATGTTGACACCAGCATCCTTCCTTATTGAGAAAGCAACTACTGCCGAAGAAGGGGGATTGCCTGCAATACTTAAGTCTAAAATGTTCTGGGCCGCTTTCCTAATCGGTTGGCTGGTTAACTTCTATTATAGCCCAACTGGAGGTGGTGGACAGGGCTCCGGGTTAGAGCTTCTCCTAGGCTACCCGTCTCCAGAGCCCTACATGGCTTACACTTATCTCAGCGGCAAACTCCCGTCTCCGTTTACGAACATCGTCATGGCGTGGGATTTCGACGCACTTGGAATAGGTCTCTACCTGTTGTTCCCGCTGGACGTCCTGTTAACAGGAGTAATATTTCACGTGATTTGCTACATAATCTGGCCGATAATCCAGGTGTCGACAGGTCTGGTTAAACCGCAACCCGGTGGTGGAGAGTGGGGGGCATATGGCATCGTTAATTCCAGCGACGCCTTTGTGCCAGAGTCATTCCTGGATGTGGGTGCATACATCGGTATAGGTCTCTTGGCTTTATGGGTTGTCAGAAAGCCTTTAATAGAGTCGGTTAGATACGCTATCGAGGGCAAGGGTGACGAGAAACCATTTTCATATAGAACCATATGGATGCTAATCGTGGTTACGGCAATAATCTTAACCGGGTTCTTGACAGCGAGTGGAGCCGACATATTGTCATCTATCGTGACCGTGGTTCTTCTCGCCTTCGCTATACTGATTCTCGCAAGAGTACGGGGTGAGGTGTGGCCAGGGTATTCTAATGCTTGGTGCTGTATTCAGGTACAGAACTCAAGCACGAACCCCATGAATCCCGTTGCAGTCGTCCAAGCGGTTTCAGGTGCTGGCAGCGGCGTACCCGTGAGCACGGACGTGGCGAGGTCGATCTACGTTACCAGCGGCTTCCTGAATGTTACGAGTTACTATGGCTTATGGACACCGGCAATAGCCTCCTTGGAGTCGTTGAAGCTTGCGGAGGAAACAGGGACCAACCCTAGGGATGTGGTGATTGTTGCGGTACCCGTAGCTATTGTAGTGACCTTCCTAACATTCCTGTTCCTATCGATGAACGTTACGCAGTTTGGGGCAAGGACATTTCTCTCCGACTGGTGGACAGTCGGCCAGTTTGACCGCATAGGAAACCAGGATGCAGCGAACGCTCTTAGAAGCGGGATAACTCTGCCGACGATTGGGAGAACAGTCTGGACCATTCTCGGAGCAGTGGTTGCAATCGGATTAGGCCTGGCTAGAATTACTATAGCTGGTTTCCCGTTGAACCCATTAGGCATGATCCTGTTCTCCAACAGCTTCTATGGATTCAGCTACGGTCTAGTTGCATACATAATCAAGCTCCTAGTATTGAAAATAGCTGGTGCCAAAACATGGGAGGAGAAAGGGCTACCCATAGCGATAGGCTTATTCCTCGGCGGCTACACGGGCTTCTACCCAACCAGGGCGTTAGTATGCTTCCTGCTAGGAAGGTGATACTCCCTCGACCAAAAGATTTTTTCTCCCTCTTTTTTTTATTTTCAGCCTATTAGTGTTACTCCTGCCCATCGGTAACGCTGCTTTTGGCGTATCATCACTTAGTCGATCTGGACATATTGAGGAAAGTTTATCTGCCGGAATGAGGTTATCCAGTGTAAATTTTAATAATATAATCAGTCATTTAAAATATTTTTCGTCACTAAACAGGTATACGGGTTATCCTGGATGCGAAGAGGCCTCGAAATACATTTCAGATTACTTCAATAAAACATTAGGGTTGAAAACCTGGATTGAGGAATATGAACTCCCAATACCGTTTGACTACGGTTCCAGCATATTAATCTATCTTGAGGGGAAAACAAAGATTATAGAAGCGTATGCGCTGCTCCCCAATAACGTGCAGGTTTCCTGCGGCAATTATACTGGCCACTTGATCTATTGCGGATCTGGAACAATAGAAGATCTTAACAATGTTAAAGGAGAAATCAACGGTAGTATTGCTATAATGGAATTTAACTCGGGATACAACTGGTTAACCGTTATGCGACTAGGAGCTAAAGCCGTCATCTTCATCGCTCCCGACGATACCATACGTAGCGAAAGCGACCGTAAGAATCTTGATATCCCTCTAAAGTTCCCCAGGGTTTATGTCTCCAGAGATGACGGTGCCTACCTTAGGAACCTCACTGTTTCTGGTGATCGTGTAACCGCAACCGTAAAAGTGAATATGAAATGGATGCATGCTAAGGCGAAGAACATTATTGCGGTGCTAAACGGAACGGACCCGCAGGAGATGGAGAATACTATTGCCCTCATGGCTTATTATGATTCCACATCTGTAGTTCCAGCTTTATCACCAGGAGCCGAGGAAGCTATCGGCATTGCTTCCCTTCTTGAACTGGCTCGTTTGCTGAAGGAGAATACTCCTAAGAGGCCCGTCTGGTTCATAGCCTTCTCAGGACATACGCAGGCGATGGCTGGAGGAAGAGACTTCATATGGCATAGTAAAGAGTTGGTTGAGAGTGGGGATGGAACGTCCAAGCTGTTTGTATGGCACTACGACCACATAGGTACGACTGAAAACAAGGCTCTAGCTCCTTATGCGATAAAGATGGCTATCAGCCTTGATTTCTCATCCGATTCTGACGCGGTAGCAGTGGCTGGTTACGGAAGCTTCTATGGTTTAGGCGGCCCTTGGTATGACTGGTACAGCTATAATAAGGATCTGACAAGTTTTCTATTTACAGGAGGAAGATATGGAACCTATAGTCCCTCAGAAAATATTTATAATCTGAACGAGAATGTTTTACCGGTAAACGCGTCTCGCACAGCCTACAGGGCGTTTGGATTATGGGCGAGTCAACTAGGTATGAGTCAGTACCTACCGGGTGCGTTGACCTATGAGGCAGAAATATTTGCTAGAACAGGAATATGGGGGATATGCTTTACCACTGCTCTTTCTATTAGGCTTACTTACAATACTCCGTTTAACCTGTTTGAGAGAGTAAAGTTTGAAAATGTTATTCCGCAGGTTGAATTCTCTTTCGCGTTGATTAACGCTGTATTGAATGATGCGGCGTGGTTTGACTTTAACAAGGTAACAATCAGCGGGGGTCAAAAAGCAGGTGTTTTCTTCACTCATAAGCATAAGGATGATGCTGGAGTGGGCTACGTCGTTGTCCACGGCCGTGTTGGATTATGGAATATAACAAAAAACTGGTATGAATATAACTGGACAAGTATGGCTGGGGATGAATGTGACATTCTGCTCTCTGTGCGCATAACAAACAGAGCTGACGTGCATGGGCATGAGTGGATACAATTCGCGAATATGGATGATGGCGCGTTTATTTCAAAGGGCATGTTGCCGAGCTTAGGCTGGGCGGCTCCTCTCGCTGAATACGAGATTTTACCGTATCTCATAAACAGGGCTACAGGGGACATTGAGTATGCTCCGGACATGGGTGTGTATGGAGGATATCTTTGGCCATATGGCTACCGATTCCTCACTTTCGACGATCCCCTTATTGACGGGAGTGGAGATAAAATTGTAAATCTAAGTATGTTCAAGGCGAGCATGCTGGCCCTACACGACCTTTTTGACCCAAGAACTCTTCTAACCTCAAGCATGGGGTCTTATGTCAGGATTCTTGATACGAGCGATGTTGAATTGACTCAGTACAGTTACATGATGTCCGCTCCTCCCTCGTTCGAAAGCGGGGAGAACGTTGTACTCGGAGATCCAACTTCGGGTTATGAAGCAGTGCTTTTCGTGCCTCCAAACAGTACAATAAAAATACTTTTCATGAGCGAGCAGACTGCGCTGGGCATATTAACTAATAATGGAGATGGAATTGTAGTTTCAGAAAAATATTTGAGTATTGTTCCAACTCCGTTGTGCTTTGCACGTGATCTCATGAGTCTAGTCGACGCTAGAATTAGCAGTTTAACTGAAGTGCAGCTAACGGGAGGCGGTAGAGGTGCTTACGTAAACGAACTTTATAGACAGAGCCTTAAAGAATTAGAATCAGCTCATGAACTAGAGAGGGAGAACAAGTATGGTGACTATTATCTTGCTCTCTTAAGATCTTGGTACTATGTTCAGCTTGCCTATTCTGAGACTAAAAACATCCTAATGGATTCTTCAGCCACGGCTGTCTTCTTTTTCATCCTGATCGTACCCTTCTCCTTCCTAATCGAACGATTAATCTTCTCTAGCAAGGGTAATAAGCGGGTCTTAACTATAATCTTAATTTTTGCCACATTAATGATAATGCTGTTTCTAATTCACCCCGGCTTCAGGGCGACTCCCTTCTCAATGGTTTCTGCACTTGGCTTCATATGTTTGTCCTTAGTTGCTCTAATACTTGTTTTCATGTCGAATGAAATTGCTGGAATACTTAGGGAATTAAGGAAGAAACTCATAGGTGTTTCTTTCATTCAAGCGGATACTCTTGGATCCGTAATGGTGTCCTTCTCTCTGGCTGTTGAAAACATGCGGAAGAGAAAGTTCCGAACCGCTCTCGTTCTCTCTAGTCTAGCGATCATAACCTTTGCTTCTGCAAGCTTCATTTCCATTAGCCCTATTCAAATAATAATGAAGATTCCTATCGAGCCCTCAGGAGCTTTCCAAGCAAGGTATCAAGGGATACTCATCACCGGTACTGATTTCTTCGTTCCTATAAACCCGATGGTGAGCTCTGTTGCCAGCAATTTGGCAGGGAAGGGCGTTACTGTTGTGCCGAGGGCAATCATACCTGTAAGCACCGGGGGAAGCTACCTATACAACAAGCAGGGGAAACAGATACTTATAGCAGGGGTTTTCGGATTCGCACCTGAGGAGAAGGATGTTTTACGCCTTCAAGACACGATAATGCAGGAATATAATGGGGTTTCAGCCTTGAGGCCATGGTTTTCAGAAGAGGATAGGAATGCCTGCTACATTACTGAAGATGTTGCTAAAGAACTGGGCGTCATGCCCGGGGAAACAGTTGTGTTCTACGGTATTGAACTGAAAGTATTAGGTGTTATAAGCCAGCAGCACCTGGCCAACATTACAGATATAGACGGGATTCCTGTCGCCCCCTTCGATCCATTGACTACACGTCCACCTAGGCCAAGAGTATACTGGGGCATAATCTTCATTCCTTACAACTTTGCGATTGACTTAGGAGGAATAACATATTCGGTAGCAGTAGCCTCAAAAGACGCTTCTTCTATTCCAAAAGTGGCGGAGAAAATTGCAAAATATCTAGGTTTGACCTCTCACTATGTTTTCGCAGTTGAAGACATAAGTTCAAGCAGAAGCTTTAGATATACCTCTGAAAGGATGTTTGACGTGTCAAACTGGCAATTCTCTCTCGTTCCAATAGTTATATGTGCACTGGTGCTACTATCCACAATGACGGGGGCTGTATATGAAAGAATTAAGGAAATCTACATCTATTCAGTAATAGGTTTGAACCCAATGAATGTGGTCGGGATGTTTCTAGGTGAGTGTATAGCATACGCTTTGATAAGTGCACCGTTAGGTTATGTTTTCAGCTCCATACTCGGCAACTTTTCAAGCGTATTCGCAAACTACGCTTCCTCTTCAGTTATACTGGTAGTCCTGTCTTCGATACTGGTAATCCTGTCTTCCTCAATTTATCCGCTCCGTAAAGTTTCCAAGTTCGTAACTCCATCCTTGGAGCGAGTCTGGCGTCCTCCCACGAAGCCCAAGGGTAACACTTGGGATATTCCTCTCCCCATAGCAATGGAGACAGAAGAGGAAGCTGTTGGAATGATCGCATTTATTACAGAATACTTAAAATCATATGGAAGCGAGGCGACGAACTTCATGGTTGAAAAACTTGAACACGAGAAAAAGACTGAGGAAGGGAAAAACGTTTATCTGAGTAGAGCCATCATCAGATTAAGACCCTATGAAACTGGTCTAACTGAAGAAATGATTTTCAGAGCATCCCGTGTTAAAAACAGATATGTAGTCATGTTGACAGCAAACCTTATTTCTGGACCCAGAGTTCTATGGATAGGTAGTCACTTGAGGGTTGTCGATATAGTTAGAAAGACGATGCTTGTCTGGAAATCATTAGGCAAGGATGAGAGAAATAGTTTTCTAAAGCTTGGAGGGGAGATGTTCAGATGACAGAGAGAGAAAAGACGGGGTTAACGTTTCGTTCCGTATTAGCTATTGCCTTTGCCGCCACAATACTAATGCCTGTTACGATATGGATGCAACTGGTAGGTGGCCAGGCTGCCGGTTTAGGGTTCACTACAATCCTGCTCTTCATTTTCGTAACAAAGTATTTTGGAAGAAGTCCCCTTACTCCACAGGAAATCATACTTATAAACATCGGTATTGGTATAGCTGCCTATACTCCCTTCTTTGCGACGTTCATTAACAGGGCTTACTTCGCCGGAAGTCCAGAGGCCTACATGTTTGGCCTCACCAGGTTCATCCCTTCATGGTGGGTGCCCGAAAACCCGCTTATCCGCAACCAGGCAATAAGAACACTCCTACATATGGATTGGGTGATGCCAATGGTTGTATCGTTGCTCACCTCGGTCGTGTTGTACCTGCCTATGCAGCTCCTTCTTGGTTATATTGCATACCAGACGTACGTAGTTGAAGAGAACCTGGTTTTCCCACTCGCTAAGGCTGAGGCTGAAACAGCTATAACGCTCGGAGAGCGGGAGCCGAGTAAAACAAGATTCATGCTAATTGGATTCATCGTTACATTCTCGTATTCGCTGATCGTCTATGGACCATATATACTTGGGCCTATAATAGGTGTTCCTGTGAGTGCTATTCCAGTGCCCTTCGCAGACTTTACATCTCGGCTTGAACACTACTTGCCCGGAGCCCTCATCGGTATAGCTACTGATCCTTTCACATTCTTCAACGGATTCATCATACCCGGAAAGTCAATACTGTGCATGGTTCTCGGCTCTGTCGCGATATGGATTGTTGGCAACATGGTGGGCATCACCTATTTTAAGGATGAATTCCTGCCTGAATGGGCGTCTGGTTTCAGTCTAGCCTTAACCTATCAAAGATCCTTCTTACATACTTGGGCCAGCGTCATGATCGGCTTCTCGTTTGCTATTGCAGCGACTCAACTCGTTGAAGCTAGGAAATCCGTGGTAAAAGCGATATCTTCGCTGAAAAGAATTGGAGGGTTAAAGGGTTCATCATTCTGGTATCTTATACTCATGTATGCTGCATGCGCGTCACTATGGGTTTTCATTACATACCGACTTCTTCCAGAATTCCCAATCCTACCGCTTACTTTTCTAATAGTTGTTTGGCCTTTCGTAACAGCGCTCATAAACGCTAGGGCTCTTGGCGAAGTAGGGTATCCAGTTGCGGCTCTGCCAATGAGGGAAATGGTTTATGTAGCGACGTTAACAGCTAACGAAATACCTGTCTACAGTAATTTGGGGGTGGGTGTCTGGTTCCTCCCCCTGCCTTCTACAGTAGGCATATATCCGGCGGCTGAAACATGGGTTGGCCACTTCTACACAACAAGATATGTTGGCCTCTCCATTAAAGAGGTTGTTAAGGCGGCTGTTATGATAGCTATTCCCTTATCCTTGATCATGAGCTTCATATACACTAACGTAATATGGTCTTTCAGCCCAATTCCTTCTCAAATCTATCCTTGGGCTGCAATAAACTGGCCTGTTGGGGTCATCCAGAGTGCCCTATGGATTACGCGGTCAGTCACAGTTTTAAAGTCTGCGATAATAAACCCAGGTACACCTCCCCTTTTAGAGGGGTCCTTCATCATTATGACTCTAGCATATGCGATTGCTAAAGTGGCCCGCCTGCCTTTCTCTCCAGTAGCCTTCGTAGTGGGGGGAAGCGTCCTGCCTCCTTATGCTATAACTGCTTTAATCGGATATATCGTCTACAGAGCTGTGTGTTCAAGATTTGGAAAAGAGAATGTTGACAAGTATAAGTGGCCTTTCTACGCTGGCGTATTCATAGGATACGGCTCAGCGACCGCCATGTTGATCACTCTCACAATAGGTTTAAAAGCCATGTGGATGCTTCCATACTAGGTGGTGACAATTCTTCACAATCATAACATGCTTCACTCTAAAACTATTTTCAACGTGCATATTTCGTACGGTTTTAAAGAGAGCTTCAACCCGTTCGCGTAAACTCCTACTTCCTCAAGAACCTCATCCTCAAGAAGATTCGTCTTAAAAGCCTTTTTCAACGTCTTGTCGAGGTTTAACAGGATTTCACAACTGTTTCTCACCCCAGTATGCTCGAAGAGTCTTAACACTAGGCTTTCACCGTCCTCCGCCTTCTTAATGCATCCGATAATCGCACTCTCAGGCTTCACGCTGATGAAGGAGCCGATTTTACTTAAAACTCCGCCATGCTTTCTCTCCAAGCGTAGCAGTAAAGGGTTGGTAAACTCGTAACTTTTTTGCACAACGCTACTCGTCTTCCACTCTCCCATATGCGGGTAAAGAGCATACTTTACCACATGCCTCCCGTTATCCGTGTTGTATGATGGTTCAGTCGGGCTCCTGAGCAGGGTTAAGCGTAAAACATTATGCTCTGAATCATACCCGTACTTTGCATCACTTAGAAGAGCGACACCGTAACTACCGTCGGCTTCAGACATGTCGATCCATTGTTGAAACGGCTGTTCTTCCCCATTCGGAATCCTCGTTGCACTGCCATACGGTATCCCCACGTTCAGCAGTGGGCTAGTTATGTTTAGGGGAAACTCTACTTTAAGAGCGGTGTGAACCTCGTTCCAGTCTACCGTAAGCCTGAAATCTATGCGTCTGATTCTTGAATAAGCAGCAACCTCCTGTACGT
>Ga0315298_1011161_pt1 | contig 10615 bp, 7 predicted proteins | sample WHS_1_MG_FD_203077 | JGI IMG/M metagenome (GOLD analysis project Ga0315298, IMG submission 203077) | Extremophilic microbial mat communities from Washburn Hot Springs, YNP, Wyoming, USA - WHS_1_MG | ecosystem: Environmental > Aquatic > Thermal springs > Hot (42-90C) | place: USA: Wyoming...
CGCGGCCCTGAATCTTGAATCGGCCTGTAGGTTACTCTTTAGAACGCGCATCAGGCGGATCGCAGCAGGTCTCAGCTTGGCGCTGTTGTTGGTTTATGTCTTTTCTACACGACTGGCGCTGATCGTCCGGGTGACTGATTTCCCACAGCGTTTCCCGGTAAAACTTTTCCTCGGCATGGAAAATGACCAGGCTTTCCTCTCGCGCTCCTTGCCGGTGTATGATGCCTTCCAGTATTTGAATCGAAACAATGCCGGGCAGCATAAGGTGCTATCAATAGGGAACGAATTCAAGCTGTATACCGATTCCCAAATCAACGGCGTAATCCTGACACCTGAGGCTTACCAATTAGCATCCAGAGCAACGGATGCCGCCAGCTTGGCCGCCCGTCTGGCGCAGGATGGCTACGATTATCTTCTGGTCAATCAAGCTGAAGTAGAGTACAGCCCGGCAAGTTACAACTTTCCCGCCTTGAACCAGGATTTCTATAGCCATTACACCGATCTTGAATTTGCCTCCCACCGTGTATATCTTTATCGGCTGTATCCAAACAGCCTCCCGGCTTCCCTCCAACCCGAAAATCTGCTGCAGAATTCCGGTTTCGAACAGGCCGACGCGAGCGGACAGGCGGCTGGCTGGACTATCTCAGGCCATCCCCGCCTGGACCTCAGCGGGGGCCAGGCCCACAGCGGCCTGGGCGCGATCGAGCTGCACGGCCCAATCCCTCAGGCCAGCTACAGCCTGATTTCGCAGCAAGTGCCGGTTGAAGCCGGCAAAGCCTACACGGTTGGTTATTGGGCACGGGCCAACACGCCCGTATCGCTTCAGCTACAGATTCAATGGCTGGATGCGGACAGCAATCCGATTCGCGAAGAGGTTCAGTGGCGCCCGCTCCAGGTACAGTGGAGCTGGTATACGCTGGCCTCCCAGGCGCCAGACAACGCCAGCTTCGCACGCATATTTGCCAGTGTCACCGGCGGAGACCCGGCTTGGTTCGACGACCTGTGTTTCACCCGGGGAGGTAATTGCCCCAATGGCGGCCCGGTTTACGTCGCCCAGGGCATCCCTTCCAAGCCGTGATAAAATTCGCCCTGATTACCAGGTTGCCAATTTTGATCGAGAAATGAGCGATGGGAATTCAAGAGCAAACAATGGTATATGATTCCGCCCAACTGGCTACACCGGCCATTGAGGAGGCGAGATCCATATTGCGCTACCGCGCACTGGTGCTCCAGTTCGTCCGCCGTGACCTGGTGGCGCGCTACAAGCGCTCCATCCTGGGCGTCACCTGGACCATGCTCAACCCTCTGGCCACCATGATCATCCTCTCGGTCGTCTTCTCCCAGATATTCAAGACCGATCACACCTTCCCGGTGTACATCATGGCAGGTTTGGTGGCGTGGGGTTTCTTCTCGCAAACCACTTCCGATTCCATGTACAATCTTATCGGCGGGGTCAGCCTGCTGCAGCGCATCTACATGCCGCCCACCGTATTCGCCGTTTCCGCTATCGGCAACGGACTGATTAACCTGCTCATTTCACTGATCCCGCTTTCCCTGGTCATGCTGGTGTTGGGCGTTCCCATCCATCTTTCCATTCTGTTTCTGCCGGTGTCCATCCTGGCTCTGGCCATGTTCTCCTTAGGCGTGGGTCTGCTTGTTTCCACCCTGGCGGTCTATTTTCGCGACGTCACCGCCCTCTATCAGGTGGTGCTGACCGCCTGGATGTACCTGACCCCAATCATCTACCCCGAGAACCTGCTGAACCCTCGCTTCCGCTTTTGGGTCAGCGCGCTGAACCCGATGTGGCCCATCGTGCACCTCTTCCGCGTGCCCCTCTACGAGGGCCGCCTTCCGTCGCTGGCTGAGATTTGGCCGGCGCTTGCGGTGGGCCTGGCCGTGCTGATCCTCGGCTGGGTGGTCTTCACCTTGCGATCCAAAGAATTCCCTTATCGGATTTGAGCATGCATTTGACCGGTTTACGCCCAGGCGAGGTCATTCGCCTCGAAAACGTGTCCGTCCGCTACCGCATCCCGCATGAGCGTATCGGGACATTCAAGGAGTACGCCATCCGCTGGATGCAGCGCAAGGTGCACTACGAGAGCTTCCTGGCGCTGAAGGCCGTCAGCCTGTCGGTGGATAGTGGCGAGGTGTTCGGGCTGATCGGGCGCAACGGCGCCGGCAAAAGCACCCTGCTCAAGCTGGTTGCGCGCGTGCTCCCGCCCACCGAGGGGCGCGTGCTGGTGCGCGGCCAGGTGGCGCCGCTGCTGGAAATTGGAGCTGGCTTCCACGCTGACCTGACCGGAAGGGAGAACGTCTTCCTGAATGGCTCGCTGCTCGGCTTCTCTTACAGACAGATGGTAGAGAAATTCGAGCGCATCGTCGATTTCGCCGAATTGTGGGAGTTCATCGACGCACCGCTGCGCACCTACTCGTCCGGTATGATCGCTCGCCTGGGCTTCGCCGTGGCGACCGATACCCAGCCGGACGTGCTGATCGTGGACGAAGTTCTCGGCGTGGGGGATGAGGCATTCCAGAAAAAGTGCGCCGAGCGCATCGCCTCGTTCCGCGAGCAGGGAACGACCATCCTGCTGGTCTCCCATGATATGGACACGGTGATGAAGATGTGCACCCGCGCCGCCCACCTGGAGCGCGGCGTGATCCGCTATATTGGCAACGTGCAGGAGGCGGTGGAGAGCTACAGAAGGGAGCAAACTGCGCTCGAGGAAAACAAATTGATTGCGGAATAAGTAATTAATTTAATTATAAATAATACTTTTACAAGGGATGTATCGAATGCATGATATTTCTCAAGCACAAAACCATTTCGACTTCTTCAATACCTTCTAAAACTATAAACTCCTTTCGCCAGAGAGCCATCGATACACCCGAGCCGCAAGCACCGCGCGGGCACTTCCATACGGAAATAACCTATGCCGAATTGCTTGAAGCTTCTTAATTATTTTCCAGCTTTTTGACGAATAAATATCCGAGAGTTGAGCATTAAGGGAAGCAATTTGGGCCGCATATCCCTCGATTGTAGTAAGATTAAATAGGTTGCTTTCTCCAGCCAGCCTTATAAAATCCCTATGGGTAAAACCACATTGTTTTTCTAGTTCATGGGATAAATTCTCGTTTTCGAGTAAATTATAGATTAGCTCCAAACCCCATAAAGACATGAAATCTAACCCAGAATCAATGGCCAGCCTGGCCAGCACATATGGGATTAAATCAGAAGTGACCGGCCCATAATTCACTGCTTCAGGAAAAACACATAACAACTCTTGATAGTCTTTTATATCGAGGTAATGGTTTAAGACTTGTTTATATTCGAATCTACCCCTTGTACGCGATCTGAGGTTGTCCCCACTGGCATTACTGTCCTCGCTGATTCTTCTAAACTTTATAAGTTTTTCATCTAAGATATGTATTTCGTACTTCATACATAATCTAATCCATAAATCAAAATCGGGAATATTCGCCATGGAAGGATTCAGCCAGCCCACATCGTCATAACATTTTTTTCGAATCAGGCTACAAGGATGACAAAGGCAATTTCCTTTATAAAAAAAGTGACGCAACCACTCAAACCGATTCCTGTTCTCAACGTCGAATACGTGCAAATAGGGAAAATTCGGGTCGGTAATAGATCGCCCTGTTGCGTCTATCCACTCCACTTTTCCAAACACAGCACCAATTTCAGGATGTTGATCTAAATAGTTGACCTGCAATTCGAGTTTGTTTGGCATCCAGACGTCATCTGAGCTAAGCATAGCAATATACTTACCCCAAGAATGCCTGAGGCAATTGTTCGAAGCTATGCTTGCCCCCTTATTTTGCGAGTGGACGAATAATTTAATCCGTGGATCAGTAAAGCTCTTAATTATGTCAACTGTATGATCAGATGATCCATCATCCGTGATGACAATTTCGAAATCTTGATAGGTTTGATCCAGGACGCTCTGAATGCATTCCCGGATGTATGCTTCGTGATTATAAGACGGAATGATGACACTAACGGTTGGCATGGTATTCTAACCCTAAAGTATCGATGTATTGCATAGTTCACTACAAAGATTAAGCCTCGCATGAACAAGAGATTTGTACCATTTCTATTGTACACAAAATAATACCACTCAGATGTTATATTTGTGTTATTGCATGGGTATCTTCGAATTGAACAGGTAATTAAAAATGAGTGGAAATGTATTAATTGGATTAATGTCTTGAGGTAAGGTTGAAGTATCTAATCCTGGTACATGAAGTGCAAACAATATAGATGTTTTAAACCTTTCTGGAAAATTCTTTAACAAATGTTCTTCATTTCCATTATAAATTTGATTTCGCGCTCCATGATCCGATTGCAATATGATAATTGGAGGGTGTTGCGGATCAGCGTGAGATAATATATTTGTTATCATTTTTTCAGCGTACTTAATCGCATAGATATAATTGTCTAAATAATCATCCCAATTGGTATTGTAGTACGAAGCAATCACGAAACCATTACTGTCAAAAATAAATGGCATATGCGGTAACAAGACATGCACATATACAAATTTGGGTGAGGCCACTTCTAAATTATTCATTTTGTCCAGCGTAAAAGAAAGCATATCTATGTGGGCCTTCAGGGATGGGAACTCAATAAGCGGATCATAGAGGTTGGAAAATATACGTAGCATTGTGTTATCGATTACTAATTTATCGAAATTGTCGATGATTGTATATGAATTGTATGTGTCTGGTGCATTCCCATAATAATAGTCTGACTTTATTGGTAAATCCGTTGGAAACGCACTTTCAGATTCATCAAATGTTATCGTCGTATATCCTTTGGTTTTTAAAAACCTCATGACTCGATTGTCTGCAATCGCGCTAAAATAAGTTCGTAATTGATCACAACAAGGATATTCTTGAAAGTTTAATCGCGTCGCCAATTCATGAAGTGTTTCTTGCGATTCACCGTGACTCTGTTCAGCCACGAAAAAATGGTTGTTTTCCAAGAACTGTTTAAAATCATCTACACCCTGATAATGCCAATATTCTCGCATTGGTTCAAATCCTGAAAATTCATCCAATATTATAAAATATATATCAGGATATGTCGGGTTACGTGAAATACTCGTCGAAGGTGGAGGCATCGAAACCGGGGATAGATCCCTTCTCTTTTCTATTTCCGCTGGTGTGATTTTTATAAGATTAATAATTATTAATCCAATCATAATAAATGATGCAATATTCCAAATCCTGTGCAAATTGAAATTATTGATTTTCACAATGGCCCAAACAGAATAGAAAGTCAATAAAATAAATAAGGGCAATAAGGTATAGTGTTCTATTCTGATAAAATCCCTTTTATATAGAAAATTAAATACCATCCCATAAATATTGAAATAGAATAAGAATACAGAAGCAGAAATGGATCCACGCCAAGCATTAAATTTGTTTATTAGCAAACTGATTAGATATACCACGAGCGCCAGAAGGGCATTGAACCACAATAATCGAATCAAACTTGATAACAGTGTTATGGCAGCGTTGTTACTGTAAAGAAATAAAGAGGGATAAACTGCCAATAATAAGGGTAACATAAATGGCCTGATATTAATCCAAATTTTATTTATCATATTAATATCCTAAGCTTTATCATTTTACTAATTGAAGTTGATTAGCGGTTCTAATAATAATACTGTTTGTATCTAAATATTTCAATAATGAACTGGCTTTATGCCTAAACAATATCCCAACTCGATAAGATCCCCTTGGAATATCATCTTTAGCAAGATAAGTTGTGAAACCAGAATTTAAAAGATCAAGATGAAGATTGGCGAAAGCGGACTGAACGTCCGGTCTTGTGCTATTCACAACAGGGAAAAAATATGTTTTTGTATCGGATCGAAGCACTATAAAGCGCTCGTATATAGATTGATCTGCCTCTCCTGGTATAAATGCCCATCCCCAGAGGGTGTAAAGGTTTTGACCATGGAAAATAATCGGATCCAGTCTATCAACAGAATACATCATCTTTGCTGTGTTGGCCGGTAAAACTAAATCTAATGAAACGGGTTTGCCATCCCGCAAGATGAACCTCGAGTATGCTGAAGGGGCTATAACAACGTAGATCACCATGGCAACCCAGACCAGGATGTGAAACCAGTATTTTCGTAACCAAGTCAATTTTCTTAATTTATGGAGGAATGATTTCATATCCATCACATCAGGCCATTAATACAAATATCAGAATGAACGATATTAATATAACTAATTTTGTATATATTCTTATCATTTCTTTAAATTCCTGAGGATTTCACAAATTTTTTCTACATCTTCAAGGTTTAAACCCCCGTAAAGGGGTAAGCACAGCACTTCTTTAACTACTTTATTGGCTATGGGCAAATTATCGGGCGCTGAGGAAGGTAATTGGCGATAGCAATCATAGTCACTACACAAAGGATAAAAATATTTGCGTGTAATGATATTATATTTTTTCAACTCCAAGTGTACCTGGTCCCGGTTTAGTCCAAATTCTTCGCCAATGCGGATCATTAAATACTGGTAGCTGTTCCTTACCGAATCCGGCATCTCAAAAATTTTGATCCCTGGAATGTCTGCCAGATACCTCTTATAAGTCTCGACGATCCGATGCCGCTTTTCTCGCTCCTCTTCCAAATGCCGCAAATTAATCAAACCAATCGCAGCTTGTACTTCATTCATCTTGCCATTTATGCCCGGAATTATCACTTCTTCTTCATTTTTAATTCCAAAATTCTTCAGCAAGTCGATGCGCTTTTTTAAACTCATCTCGCGGAAGGTCAATGCGCCACCTTCCAAGGTGTGAAACAACTTTGTCGCATGAAAACTGAACATCGTGATATCGCCGAAATTGCCAATCCCCATACCCTCGATTTCAGTGCCAAATGCATGCGCTCCATCGTAGATCACGCGCAATCCATAATGATCTGCTAATTCCTGGATTTCTTTAACGTGGCAAGGCATACCGTAAACATGCACCCCTAAGATACCCGTCGTTTTAGGTGTGATCATTCTCTCGATTTTTTCGGGATCCAGAGTAAGAGTAGTCTCATCAATATCGCAAAACACTGGTGTAATATTATTCCACGTCAGTACGTGGGGAGTGGCAGGAAATGTAAAGGGGGTGGTGATCACCTCACCTGAAAGATTCAAGCTTTGGATAGCCACAAGCAAGGCAATTGTTCCATTATTGAACAACGATAAACTTTGCACCTTGAGTGTCTTTTTCAGTTCTTCTTCCAACTCTTGGTGCTTTTTACCGCCATTCGTCAGCCACTGTGATTCCCAGATATCTCTCAGTTCTTGATTTACATCATCGAGATTGGCCAGCATCGGTCGAGTTACGTATATGGGCTTATCGAAGGGTTTCATGATATGGATCTCTTTACCTTGGCAGGATTTCCATATGCTAACATAAGATCAGGAATATCCTTGACAACGACTGCGCCTGCGCCAATATAAGCCCCGCTACCAATGGATATATGATTTATCACGCTTGCCCCAATCCCTACCCAGGCCCCCCTGCCCACCTTAACGTTACCCGCTAGGTGAACACCCGGGCAAATATGCGCGCCATCGGCAATATAACAATCGTGGTCCACGCTTGCGGACGTATTGATGATCACGTTTTCACCAATCTGGCTGGCTGAATTTATCACTGCGCCAGCCGCCACTACCGTTCCCGGTAGAATATTGACATCTGAGGCAATAATCGAGTTAGGATGGATGGCGGATACTAATTTGAATCCTTTAGATGTCGCCAGCTCCGCCAACCTGAGACGTGCGGCACAATCGCCAAAACCCAAAATTATATGATCTATTCCCTGGTCGAGTAATCGATCTAACTGTTCTTCACCTCCTAAAATTCTAGCACCACAGAATTCCATTCCACAACGCTCCGGATTTATGCTATCTAAGAACCCAACAATTTCATATTCCGCCCTGAGGCGGATGATGTCTGCTACCACCTTGGCATGCCCGGAGGCACCCCAGATCGCAAGTTTTCCTGCCATCATCAATTCCTATCTTTCATCTCTTCTTCGAGGATGCGAATTCTAGGCGCGATTTGATTCTCGTAACCATACAACTCTTGTATCCTCCTGCAGCCATTTTCGGCTATCGTCTTAAGTTCAGCGGGGTGCGCATGATAGTACTTTATGGTATTCACAATTTTCGATGCATTGGGTGGTATGATGACAATATCTTTCCTGTCCGTAAATCGAATATTCATTTTTAATTCATCCGTACAAAAGATTGCTACCTTACGCAAGCCAGCCTCGGTGCAACTGGCCGTGGGAAATCCGTCGAAAGAGCCTGGCAGAAGGATAAAGGGTTTATTGGGCGAAAGGATTATATCCTTGTCTTGGTAGAAATCGTCAAACCAAGATGGATTCTTCTGGCCATAAAATGTTAGCTTATCTTCCAGGCCATCGATCGGGATATCTGTTGCATCAAAATTGCCGACGACGTGGAAGTGGATGTCACCAATTTCCAAAGCGAGCTGTCTTGCTGTAGCTATGAATATGTCGTATCCTTTATCAATTCCAGCCTTCATGTACTTATGTGCTACAAAGCAGATATCGAGCGTACCTTTATCAAAACCATAAAATTTTTTATTTTCATAATTTTTTAGAATTTTCAAGGGCGTTACCACACCATAGATAAACTCGATTTGTTTCGGCGAACAAAATTTCTTTTCAAGAAGATAATCATATGTGATTTTCTGTGTAACAATTACCTTTCTGAATTGGGGGGAACGAAATACTCTGGACAACTTGGCATCGGATTCGGGTACGTGTATAGCAAAACCCCCACCCGGATACAAAGTAAACACAAACGGAATTTTTTCTCTCTCGAAAGAGTTTAAAAATTGATAAACATTATCAAGAAAAATTGCATACCCGAGTTTCGCATTATACCGATCAAAATCATGGTTTGAGACCAACGTTCTGCCAGTGTATTCAGGATATTCACTTTCAAAAACACCGATTATTTCCTTGATTCCCCTTGATTCTTTAAACAGATGCAGATGTTCACCGGTTGTTAGAACCAATGATGATAGGAAATGATCCAAATAACTAATAAACTCTTGGAATCGAAAAGATGAAAGCGGGTGTGGAAACACTGTATCGGCAATCAGCAGATCTGTTGAACAGGCACGGTTCAAAGTCGATTCGAGGTCATCCGAACCAGATTGGGGTATCACATGGTCAAGAGTTGTAGTTGGTGAGAAGCGATCTGGGCCATCTCCAACCGCAATTGGTAAGCCGGGTTGTTTTAATAAAAGATGATCCCTATAACCAAGGAGATTTTCTTTTAATTTTAGGAAATGATCCTTGTATTTATGATTTAGTAATGCGTCATAAGTATCCAATAGCGAAAGCAGAATATTTATTTGATCGAGTTCAGCTTTACCTGTCCATGCACCTTGGCTGTGTTTCCTGTACACCGACATGGGCTCAGGCAAAAACCCGATTGGTCCTTGTTCGCCACAAGCCATGTTGAACATCCAATCCACTGTAAAGATGTCGTAAATATCTTTAGGTAGATTCTTTATTGTTTTAGATCTATACATGCAACATGAGAAATTACCGATGATATTTTCATCAACCAAATCTGCTGTGGTTATCATACCTTTTGTTAATTTGTTTTGAGCCTCAAAAGGCACAAGCCGTTCTTCATTCTCATACCGGAGTATTAAACCAGAAAAACACATTGAGTAGTCTGGGTGATCTTCTAAAAATTCCATTTGCTTTTGCAGTTTATATTCATCAAGCCAGTAATCATCTCCTTCACAAATAGCGATGTAATCTCCGCTACATGCTTCCAGACATCTCTTTAGATTTTTCGTAACACCCAGGTTGGTATCATTGGGCATCATCTTAATCAATGATGGGTGTGATATTTTATAACGCGCCATGATTTCGGCCGTTCTATCAGTCGAACAGTCATCACCCAAAATGATTTCTAATTGGAAATAGCCTTTTTGCATCAATATGCTGTCGATACATTGAGCTATATATTTTTCATGGTTATACGCAGTCACAACAACGCTAATCTTTTTATGGCGAGTGGTCATACGTGGTCTAAATCGGCTTTTTTTTTCTTTGCGTTTGCCTGTAAGAGTATGAACTTTGTTTCGTAATTTCCCGGTTAGCGGTTTAATTAATCGTATGGGACGTGACACTTTCCATGAAGTTGACTTATAAATTTCAGATATCATATAATTTAAATTATTAATATTCCGATCTCTTTCATCTACCTGTTCTCTCAGTTCCTGCACCTGCCTGGCAAGCATCTGCAATTGATTTTCTTTTTCGACTGCCTGTGCATTCAGCGTCTGATAAGCTTTTTCAATCTCGACGGCTTTTCTTTCAAGCGTCTGATAAGCCCTTTCCTTTTCTTCAAATTGGTCTTCGAGTGCCTTTGTTCTCCTATCACTCTCGGCTAATTGTGTTGCCAGCGCCAGGATCGTATTGCCTTGATCTTCTACGTGCTTGATAAGCGACGTTACTAATTGCTCTTGTTCGGTCGCTTTTTTGCTAATCTCATTTAATAGCCGATCTTTTTCTTCGATTGTTAAAGC
>Ga0315298_1011162_pt1 | contig 10613 bp, 10 predicted proteins | sample WHS_1_MG_FD_203077 | JGI IMG/M metagenome (GOLD analysis project Ga0315298, IMG submission 203077) | Extremophilic microbial mat communities from Washburn Hot Springs, YNP, Wyoming, USA - WHS_1_MG | ecosystem: Environmental > Aquatic > Thermal springs > Hot (42-90C) | place: USA: Wyoming...
ATATCGGCACCGGGAAAGGTGAGGCTTAAGGGGAGAGGATCGGTGGGTTTTACATGGACCAATTCAATCAGGGGAGAATCCTTGGCAATATGCTCGCGATAGCGCTTAAGCTTCAAGGATTTAATGGCTCCACCCCGGGTGCTGAAAAGGGCGATAAACTCATCGGTTTCCACCGGTATTTCCCTCTCCTTTAGTCCTTTTTGTTCCTGTATAGATGGGGTTATGGTACGCAAAGCCGTTGGACTTCCTGGGGAAACGGGGGAACGGTCTTCTGGTGTGGTTACCTTTTCCTGGGGTGCCGTTGTTGTCTTCGTTGCCGGACGGGGTTTTACGAAAAAGGCTTGGTAGATGTAAATTACCATAAGGGAAAGAATTATAGCCAGGATACTTCTTTTATCCATTAAATCCTCCGTTTTCTACTTTTGAAGAAGATTTCCATGCCTACGGGACGGGATCATATCCACCGGGATTGAAGGGATGGCAGCTAAGAAGCCGCCTTGAGGCGAGGATGAGGCCCCTGAAGGGACCATGCTTCTCTACGGCCAGAATGGCATATTGGGAGCATGAGGGGTAAAAACGGCAACAGGGGCCGAAAAGGCCCGAGAAGAAAAACTGATAGCCTTTTATAAAAAAAATTATGATTTTACCTATGCTCGAAAATACCATGTTTAATCGGTAACGTTTCCTTTTCTATTAAGGGTGTGGCCGACTTTAACGTTTCTGTAAGTTCATCCCAGACATCCCAGTAGGTGAGGGGAGGCATCTCCTTCTTACCTACGATGACTACATCCGTTCCCGAGGGGAAGAGGTCTTTATTTAAGCGAAAAAACTCCCTCACCAGACGTTTTATCCTGTTTCTCTTGACGGCCCTGCCCACCTTCCTGCTTACGGCTATACCTATCCTTCTTATCTCCCGATCGTTTTTCCGTAGGTAGACGATGAAATGCTTCCCGTAAATTTTTACACCTTCTTGGAAAACCGCCTGAAATTCCTTGCGCTTCCGAAGCCTTTCCTCCTTTTTTAAAGTATATAATGCCACTTAAGGAATTCCCTTGAAGTTTCCCGTAAGACCTATACAGTGAGGCGCTTCCTTCCTTTTGCCCTTCGTCTACTTAAGACGAGTCTTCCCCCTTTGGTCGCCATGCGGGCTCGAAAACCGTGGGTGCGCTTTCGCTTCAAAATCGTAATATTCGTCAGTGTTTTTTTCATCAATTTCTCCCTAAATTTAATAACCGCCGCACTTAAAACACAGTTAGGTTCAATTGTCAAGTAAGAGGTTTGCCGGAATTTAACCTTTCATAGAGCCTAATATAGGCGGCTACCATCTTGCCTATATCGTAGGATTCTCTCGCTTCGCGCATGATTCGCTTGATTTGGGGTTCTCTGATTTCTGGTGGTTTACGGTGAAAAGCAAGGCTCGTCGTAAGTCCGTACCAGAGTCCTCCGGGATCATAGTCGCGGAACAAAAAGCCGTTTCCCACATCTACCGGTGCCCCGTCGGCTCTCAGTTGGAGCTCCCTTATTTTGTCGTGGTAGCCACCGGTGTCCCGGTTCGTGGCCGTAGCCCCGTAAATATTCCCTAACTGGTCTATCTGTCCACATGGTTCGTAAAGGGAGGCGCCGAAGACGTCGTTTGCCGCTGCATAACCCAAAAGGGAAAGGTCCTCACTGTAAGGTTGATAGGTAATTTTACCTTCCGAGGCAAGGGCAATGTGGATTAGATTCTGGCGATGAACGTCAGCACCGGCAAGGGCATCGGCTACTATGGCGATCTGTACATCAGGATGTTGGGTCACGAAGGGCAAGGCTATTGCCTCTAATAATTCCACACCTTTTTGGTGAGGGTCAAGGCGGGAGGGCCAGTAGAAAAGAATCGCCTCGGGATTTTCTTTAAGACCCGTTTTCTTCTGAAAGAGCAGGAGATTTTCCCGCTTGGCCGTTAAAACATCATCGTCAGGCCCGTAATTTCTGGCAAGGTAAGGGCACTTTTCTGGATAAAGATGAGGAGAAGGGGCGTTGATGACGGCATAGGCGGCATTCATAGCATACTTTACCTTTACCTCGTTCCTGACGGATTGCGGTATGATGGCGCGGTCCAAGAAATAGTCTTCCACCACCTCCTGAAGGAACCGTTTCCCCACAAAATTGATCAGGGTTGCGTTTTTAATGGCCGTTGCCTGGCAATCGATGCATTCTTTGCCGTTTTTATAAGTAAAATAGAGGAGTTCTTTTAACTCTTCCCGCTGGACGCCGAAGAGGTAGTCGAGGGGTAAGGCGGCGGTAAAAATGTTATGCACCGTATGGAGAACGGGAATGCCCCTGGCCTTGGCATAGGCGGTGATGATGCCACCGGCCATCCAGTCGTGGGAGTGGATAATTAAACCATCATGTGCTGCCCGGATCGATTTAATCAGGTTGTTTACCACTTCCCGCTGAAATTCGGCGGCGGTAAGTAGCGTATCACCCTCATAGGCACTGGTATAATCGGCAAAAACGGCCGAGGAAACGAGGTGGATATTCTCGGGGTCCACCGTGTGTCTTAAGTGTTGCCATTCTTCCTCGCTTAATTTCGCTTCTCTGCGGAAACGTTTCTTTAAATTCAAGGTAATGAGGTGAACATGGATACCCCTTTCCGTAAGGCCTTCGCAGAGGGCAGAAACTACCTCTCCTTGTCCCCCACTTTTCCCCGAAATGTATTTTGCCAATCCACCCATCCCCTCGGGGAGACGTGCCGTTTCGGGACTGATCATTAAGACGGCCGTCTTTTCCTTCCTTTTCAAAACCATAAAACGACCGATGGCAGCTGTCAATTGATCGATTTTTCTCGTAAGGATGTGGGTCGGTAGGGCAATAGAGCCGTAAGGGTTGAAATAGGTGTGCACAGCGTGGTCATCGCCCGTACTTTCGTGGATAAAGTAGAGATGGTCAGAGGTAGTAAGATGTCGCCATTTATGGAGAAGGTCACCTCCGGCTTCTACGGCTTCCCTTTCTAACTCTTCGATATCCTTAAATAGCTCATACTGGGTAGGGTTGCCCAACCAGCCGAAGGTGTCTCTGGTGGCATCGGCCCAGGAGGAAGTGGCGAGACCGGGGATGTCTACCTCCGGTAAATCTACCGCATTAAAGGCCGCTACAATATCGGCGGGCGTGGCGACGACCACGTTGGGGTATCCTTTGAGCGCTTCCGGTAAGGCCCGCCAAAAATCAAAAATCCCCGTATCCGCCCAGAGGTGTTCCCCAATATGTTCAAAGTCGTATCCCAACAGGACCACTTCGCCATCGATCCGGGCGAGGAAGGAAGCGTAATCATCGGCCGTTATCGGGCGGTGCAGGAAGCGGAAGGCAATATCGTCACTTAACTCCCGGTTACGGGGAATCACAATAAGTCGGGTTCCCTTGGCACGAAAAACGGTGTTGGGAGAGATAGGCTTTCCGTCTTTCATGAACATATCTGCCCGCTTTTCGCACAGGATGGATAAATAGCCCATCTCTGCCACGACATCGGCTATGTGATTATTATACATGAGCTCCGTATTGCGGAAAGAGGTAGGTTGTACCCCGAACAGCTTTTGCACCTTCTCCCGATGGAGGGAAATCTGTTCCCGAAATTCCCTTTTTTGGGGATCGGCAAAAAGACTTACCAGCGAGTGAAAGTAGGTTTCGTCGAGTATCTCTACCTGATTATAGATGCTTGCCTTCTCCAAAAGCTCTTTTAGGGCATCGATTACCCGGGGTTCGTACATTTCCGCCTGTTCCAAGAAGGTACCCGATATCCCAAGGGTAATCTTGAAGGTGGGGTATAAGGTTATGATTTCGGCAAACATGGTGAGCGCCGGTAAATAACAGTTCTTCGCTACTTTAAGGAATACTTCCTGGTTTTTTTCTTCCCAGAAGAACTTGTCCTTCGCGGGATGGAGACGGAAGGGTTGGTGGAGCTGAAAATAAAAGGTGACAAGGGGCATGGGAATTCTCAATCTTTCTGCTTGAAATCAAGGATATTTTACTCTCGTAAGGTAACTTTAGTCAAGAAATCCTGCGTATCCTTAATTTTAGAATACGCCAACTATTTAAGTTTTCCAGTAAACTACCAGAAAGATCGGCATTTGGGATTTCAGGTAAATCAGAAATCCTTGATAAATATTGAGAGATTTAATAATCTTTCGCCTGCCTCGACCAAGGGGCAGCATATTAACAAATCAGGAGTATACGTGCGGCTAATTTTGGTAAGACATGGAGAGACAAGCTGGAATCGTGACAGAAGAATTCAGGGAGTTACCGATCTGGAGCTCACAGAGGAGGGCGTTCTTCAGGCCCATAAGCTGGCGCGGGCACTTGCCGGCGAGAGAATTTCGCTCATTTTAAGCAGCCCTCTCAAGCGGGCCTACGAAACGGCAAAAATCATTGCCTCTTATCATGGACTTTCCGTTGTAGTAAATAAAGGCTTGAGGGAACTCGATGCCGGTGACCTTGAAGGACTCACCTATGAGGAGTTTTTGGCGCGCCACCCCGATTTTCTGGATAGGTGGCGGAAGGACCAGGCAAATGTAACCCTTCCCAGAGGAGAATCCCTGCGGGAGGTGCAAAAGCGGGCCTGGCCAGTGATAGAACCTCTGCTTGCGCAACCCTACAATACCTGTGTCGTGACCCACAGTTTCGTAATCATGGCAATCCTTTGTAAGCTGCAAAATCTGCCCTTAAGCAACGCAAGTAAGATGAGGATTGCCGTGGCCTCCAAGACTTGTGTGGATATAGAAGACGGTAAGATAAAGGTTGTAACCTTTAGTGATACGAAGCACCTTGCTGAGGATAGTTTTGTTTAGATAGAGGATTAACGGAGAAGAAAATGAAAATCCCCGCCGAGTTATTTGCCTTATCTAACGCTTTTTTCTTTGCCCTCCACAATCTTCTTACCAAAAAGGGACTTAAATATTCCAATCCACCTACGGCGGTTTTAACAAGCCTTTCGATGAATGTAATAATCCTTTGGCTTGTCTCTTTCCTTTTTTTACCGATTAACCTCCTGACCTTTGCGGGAATTTCCATTTTTATCCTCGTTGGTCTTTTCCAACCGGGCCTGACCCGTCTCCTTACCTACAAGGGAATAGAAACGGTAGGAGTAGCGATCACCGACCCCCTCCGGGCGACAACACCCCTGTTTAGCGCCCTACTGGCCATCCTTTTTCTGGGAGAGAGGATAACCTTTCCCATCTTTGTTGCCACCCTCTTTATCGTTGTTGGGGTAATCCTCCTTTCCCAAAGGGATCGAGAGACAAAAAATGTAAAAATGCGTTATATTTTTTATCCCCTCCTGGCCTCTTTTCTCGCAGGCTCTTCGCAGATCTTACGAAAGGTGGGGTTGGGTGCCATGCCTCATCCTATCTTGGCGGCGGCCGTTACGGCCACGTCCTCCCTCGTTGTGGTTTCTTTGACCATATGGGTCACCAGCAGGCGCCGCATGGTCCTTGCCTTGAACAAAGGGTGCCTTCCCTATTATTTGGCGGCGGGTTTGGCAATCAGCATCGGTATGGTAACCATCTACTATGCTTTGGATCTGGGGAAGGTGGTGGTGGTGATTCCCATAAGCAGTACGGGTCCCTTCTTTAGTCTTATCTTTACCGCCCTTTTCTTAAAGGGGGTAGAAAAGGTAACGGCGAGGATCGTTTCGGGGGCCGCCTTAATCATCGGAGGGGTTATCCTCCTGACCTTGTGGAAATAGAACAGTCCTTTCCTCCCTTGACGACAAGCGAAAGTTTACGCTATGGTTATCCTATGATGAATATTCTTATTGTGGGATTGGGTGCTTTAGGCACGGTCTATGCCACCTTCCTCAAGAAAGGTGGTCATCAGGTATGGGCCTTAACAAAAGAAAAGTACCTTCCCTTTTTTGCCGAGAAGAAGGTCATCACATCTGGTATCTGGGGTGAGGTCAGCGCCAGCCTCAATGGTATTTCTTCCTGTATAACGCCTTGTTTGGACGTTGATTTCGACCTGATTATCCTTACGGTTAAATCCTATGACACTTACGAGGCGATTTGCCAGGTAAGGCCATTAGTGGAGGAGAGAACTTTGGTTCTGGTAGCCCAAAACGGCTACGGTAACTATGAAACGGTTTCAGATGTGGTGGGTAAGTCCCATACGCTTCTTGCCCGTATTATTTTTGGTGCCAGATTGAGGCGGATGGGAGAAGTGGAAGTCACGGTCATGGCTGATAAGGTGCGTATCGGCCAACCACACGGTGCCGTTCGGGAAGAAGCAATTGTATCTCTTGCTGAGGAGATGGACCGTTGCGGGATTCCCACGGCCTACGATCGGGATGTCTACCTTCTCCTCTGGGAGAAAATAATCTACAACTGTGCCCTCAATCCCTTAGGGGCTATTCTCGCCTGTTCGTACGGTGAATTGGCGGAAAATAGGGAGACGCGAAAGATCATGGACGGTATCATCGAGGAGATCTTTTTGGTAGCAAGGACCAGGGGGATTTCCTTGCGCTTTCGTGATGCTGAAGAGTACAGGGAAATTTTCTACGAAAAACTCCTCCCGCCTACGGCTGCCCATTTTCCCTCCATGTACTATGACTTGATGGCAAAAAAACCTTTGGAGATCGATTCTTTAAATGGGGCAATCGTAAAATTGGCCAAAGAGGCTCACCTTTCCGTTCCGGTAAACGAAACAATCTACCACTTGATCAGGGCAAAAGAGGCAAATTATCGAAGGAAAAATGATTGAGGGAAATCATAAAGATACAGTGGAAATCGTCCAAAAGGCACCGTCAAGGCCCGGCGTTTACATCATGAAGGACGATAAAGGCGTTGTCCTTTACGTGGGGAAGGCGAAAAATCTAAAAAGTCGTCTCAAGGCTTACCTTCATCGGACCGACCGGCGTTTTACCGTTCCATTCCTAATGGCCCGACTTACCCAGGTGGAGTACATTGTAACAGAGACGGAAAAGGAAGCCCTAATTCTCGAAAACAATCTCATCAAAAAGCACCGTCCCCGTTACAATGTCTATTTTCGCGATGATAAAAATTACTTTAGCCTCCGTCTCAATTGGCCTAAAGAGCAATTTCCCCGTTTTCAACTTGTCCGCCAGATAAAGAATGACGGTGCCCGTTATTTCGGGCCTTACCCTTCCAGTAATGCCGCCAAGGAGACGTTGGAATTCCTTCAGAGCATCTTTCCCTTAAGGACCTGCAGTGACCGCCAATTGAAAGGGCATACCCGTCCCTGCTTAGAGTATCAGATAAAACGCTGCGCCGCCCCCTGTGCGGGATTGATTTCAGAAGAGGCCTATACCCAGATGGTGAAGGACAGTATCGCCTTTTTGGAGGGGAGGGCAAAAAAGCTGCTTAAGGAACTTAACTTGCGTATGCGGGAAGAAGCGGAAAAACTCAATTTTGAGGAGGCAGCTCGTCTACGGGATAGAATTGAGGCCATAAAGCGGACAATAGAGAAGCAACGCATCGTCTCACCTAAGTTCGGCGATTTGGATGTTTTCGGTGTTTATCGAGAGAATGACCAAACTTCCCTCTGTGTGCTCATGGTCAGAAAGGGGAAACTCCTGGAAAAGAGGTCGTTGCCCTTGATTACGCTCCCCATTCCCACGGAAGAGATTATTTCCTCCCTCATCTGTCAATACTACGCAAAGGACGTTCCCGTTCCCGAAACCGTCTTGGTTCCCTTACCTATGGAGGAAATTTCTGTCCTGGAGGAGTACTTAACGGAAAAGGCAAATCACCTAATTAAGATCAGATACCCCAAAAGTGGCTATGGCCGCGATCTTCTTTCCTTGGCCAATAGTAATGCTGAACAGAACTTCCGGGAGGTTAGGGAAAAGAGGGAAGAGGATGAACTAATCTTAAGACAGATGAAGGATTTTTTGGGATTGAAGAATGTACCCCGCCGGATTGAATGTTTCGACGTTTCTCACCTGGGCGGTAGGTATGCCGTGGGGGCGATGGTCGTCTTTCAGGATGGGAAACCCCGTAAAGAGGATTACCGCCATTTCCGTATCAGAACCGTCGAGACCGTGGATGATTACGCCATGTTGCGAGAGATTCTTACTCGCCGTTACAGCAAGAGAGAATCTTTGCCTGATCTTGTGGTGATGGACGGGGGCAAGGGACAGTTGGGGGTGGCGGAAGCCCTTTTCCGGGATCTTGGTATCGGAGGGGTGGACTTGTTGGGTATGGCCAAGGAGGGAAGAGCCGAGCCCGAGGACCATGTCTATCTCCCCAAGAGAAAAGAGGCCGTTTTACTTTCGCGCCGGCCAAAGCTTCTTTATCTCCTGCAGCAAGTCCGTGACGAAGCCCATCGCTTTGCCCTTTCTTACCACCACAAGGTGAAGACAAAGCGAGATTTCCATTCGGTCCTTGACGAAATTCCGGGACTCGGGGAGCGTAAGAAAAGGGCCCTCCTTAAGCATTTTTCTTCCCTTGCCCAGATTAAGCAGGTTTCCCCTGAGGAATTGCAGCAGGTAAAAGGTATCGGTCCCAAACTAAGCGTGAAGATAAAAGCATATCTCTCAAAGGAACCGTTGCCATCATGATTCGTTGCCTTTCAGGAAAGGGATCTAAACAGGAGTGTTACATTACCATCACTAATCTTTCCTTTGGCGAGGTTGGGGTTCTCTGGAATTCTCAAAAAGAAATTTTGCGACTTATTTTGCCCCGGAAAGGAAGGGAGATGAGAACTTGGGTAAGGGAATGTCTGACCTCCGTGAAAGTGATGCCACCGGAGGGGAAAATAAAAGAACTTGTTCATCGTCTTTTGGCCTATGACAGAGGGAAGGAGGTGGATTTTGCGGATTTTGTTTCGTTACCACCGGGGTTTGGCGGTCGAATTCTCCAGGAGACGGGAAGAATTCCCCAGGGGAAGGTGGCAACCTACGGGTACCTGGCGATCGAGGCGGGAATACCCAGGGGAGCAAGAGCCGTAGGACGTATCCTTGCCCGTAATCCCTTCCCCCTCATAGTACCCTGTCATCGGGTGGTAAAAAGTGATGGCTTTTTGGGAGGCTTTTCCGGAGGATACGAAAATGGCTGGTTAAAGAGGTTTCTCCTCGCGCGGGAGGGGGTATTGTTCGATCCAAAGGGGAAAGTATTGGGCAACTGTATGCTGAAGACCAAAATCCGTATTTTATCCTAATCCGTTATTTTGTTCGGCGGACGCCTTTCCGGTACAATGACATGAGGGATGGTTCCCTCGTTCCAATCTTTACTCACATAGAGGTTGCAGTAACAACTACCGTATTCCCTTACATCGTCTTCCCGATAAGCGCAGGGGCAAATGATATCCCTATCCTTCTCGTAGTTACCCGTAGCCAGTCGGCAGGGACAAGACATGTACCCGTAACGTTTTTTGTTCGTGAGTAAGCCCTCGAGGATGGAGAGGGTCCATTTACGGTTTCCGTTCAAATAGAAACCGCGGGGTTCCTGAATTTTTTTTAGGACGTCGTAGAGTTTCTCTGCGTCCGTCATAGATTTAGGGCCTTTCTAATCTTTTGCTCTTCGAAGCCTATGATAATCTCCTCTCCGATGATGATGGTGGGGAAGGATAAGCGGGGGTTGTATCTCTTTACTTCCTCCAAAACTTCATTTTGTTTTTCCTTTGGTAAAAGGTCCACATCGATAAAATCGAAGGCTACATCCTTTTCCTGAAGAAATCTTTTTGTGGCATTACAGTAACCACAGGTACTTAAAGAGTAGATTTTTACTTGCGCGGCCATTTAGGGCTCCTTTCTTTCTAACAACACGGTGTTGCGTTTCCTTTTCCCCCCTCGCCCTCGGGCGTGAGGGTACAGCAGTGGGTCCCCTTCCTTTTGAGAAAACCGTTGATGATGGCGGCTGCACAGCCGACTCCTTTTTTCACCGAGAGGGCTTCTGTCGGGCAGTTCATGGCACAGGCACCGCATTCCATGCAGTAATCCCGGAAGCTTACTTCTACTTTTCCGTTGCGGCGGGTAAAGACGCCTTGGGGGCAGACCTCAAGACACATACCACAGCCGAGGCATTTGTTTTCCTTAAAGGAAAGGGTAGTGACATTCTTTAGATAAACCAATTTTCTTTTCATTTCAGACACCTACGCGGTGAGAAAACTAAAAAACCAAAGGATGCTCCCAAAAACCCCTAAAGCAATCTCGAGCGGTAACGCCCAGCGCATCTCCTTTCTTACCCCTGAGAGGGAAGTAAAGGTAGAAGCTCCCGTAAAATTCATCGCCAAATAGGTTATTGCGGCCAGCATAACTAAATTTAAAGATAGAACATTTTCTATTGTGCTGTCAATGTAATTAAGAGAGATGAGGGAAAAAACTGTAACGGCAATTATCCCCAAAAAGATACCCTTGGTGGAGAAAGCTCTGCCGGGAAGAAAGGGCAAAAAAAGGGGGAAAAGTACGGCCCCCCAAAGGACGGACCAGAGTAGGCTGAGGATGGGTAAAAATACGTTATGGGGATCGGTCATGTTAAATGCCCCTTTGTTCCTTATTAAGCCCAGGAGGAGAAGTAAGAGGGCGGCAATGAAAACAATTTGAAGTGCCTTGATCAGTTCTATAGGCACGAGGACGAGGCGTTCGAGAAAGGAGAACGTCTTTTGGCGCATCTCCGGCGTGGCACGAA
>Ga0315298_1011163_pt1 | contig 10613 bp, 6 predicted proteins | sample WHS_1_MG_FD_203077 | JGI IMG/M metagenome (GOLD analysis project Ga0315298, IMG submission 203077) | Extremophilic microbial mat communities from Washburn Hot Springs, YNP, Wyoming, USA - WHS_1_MG | ecosystem: Environmental > Aquatic > Thermal springs > Hot (42-90C) | place: USA: Wyoming...
CGTTAAGGCTTAAGACCTCCATGCCGCTTTCAGCGGCACCATCAAAGGATGAAAATTTATTCTCAGGGTAGCCTGAAAGAACTTCTGCCGGACTCACAAAGACGGGTGGCGTACCGCCCGTCGGTTTGTGCGGGGAGCGGGTGGACGACGTTTGTTCCGACGGCTGCGCGACTATGCAGGGTCGGCCGGGGGCTTTTCGGTTGCCTGCCGGACGTGTCACTGCCGCCGGACCGTCTATCACTCCGTCCCGGTTCAGGTGTTGGGATTAGCTGCTCTTTGCGCTATAATTATTATAAAAGTGGGGGAACGAACCCCGGATTGGTTGAGGAGGATGCGCTTTATGCCGTTAAAGCAGGAAACTTTGCCGTTTCAGGCGGAGGTCAAGCAGATACTCGATATTGTAATCAATTCTCTTTATACCGACCGGGAAATTTTCCTGCGCGAATTGATTTCAAATGCGGCGGACGCCCTGGAAAAGATGCGTTTCCAGAAAATAGCCGGCGGGGGGATCATTGAACCCGATCTGCCGCTGGAAATCAGCATTGATGTAAACGAGCAGGATAAAACGCTCACCATTCGGGATACCGGCATCGGGATGACCAGGGATGAGCTGGTGCAGAACCTGGGCACCATAGCCCACTCCGGTTCCAGGTCGTTTTTCCAGCACCTGGCGGAAGCGGACCGAAAGGATTTGAGCCTGATCGGCCAGTTCGGCGTTGGTTTTTATTCGGCTTTCATGGTGGCCGGAAAGGTACGGGTGCTGACACGCTCATACCGCCCGGAGGCCGAAGGATGCGAGTGGGTTTCGGACGGGGTCGGCAGCTATTCCATCGGTCCGGCGGAGGGGCTTGGCCGGGGCACCAGCATCATCCTGGAACTGAAAGACGACGCCGCTGAATTCGCCTCGGTGGACAATATTAAGCGGATCATCCAGCGGTACTCCAATTTCGTGCCTTTTCCCATCATTTTGGGCGGGGAAAAGATTAACACGGTGCAGGCCATCTGGGTGCGGAATAAAAATGAGATCAAGGAAGAGGAGTACGCCGAGTTTTACCGTTTTATTGCCAGTGCATACGATGAAGCGATCTACCGGCTGCACTTCTCCACCGACGCGCCGATAGCGATCAACGCCCTGTTATTCGTGCCCGGAGAAAACCTGGAGCGTTTCGGCTTCGGCAAAATGGAACCCGGAGTGGCCCTGTACTGCCGCAAAGTGCTGATCCAGCAGAAAGCGGAGGGGCTTTTGCCCGACTGGCTGCGTTTTTTGAAAGGCGTGGTGGACAGCGAGGACATACCGATCAACATTTCCCGGGAAACCATGCAGGACAGCTCGCTGGTGGCCCGGTTGCGCAAGGTGCTCACCGGCCGTTTCCTCAAGTTTTTGGGTGAGCAGGCCGCGAGTGATCCGGCCAAATACAGTGAGTTCTGGAACAAGTTCGGCATTTTCCTGAAGGAGGGAGCGGCTTCGGATTATACCTACGGCAAGGACATAGCGCCGCTGCTGCGGTTTGAGTCCTCCAAATCAGAACCGGGCAAATTGATATCCCTGGACGATTATGTGGACAGGATGCCGCAGGAGCAGACGAGCATCTATTTCATCAACGGTCCGAGCCGGGAAATGATTGAAGCCGGTCCCTACCTGGAGGCTTTCCGGGTGCGCGATCTGGAGGTTATCTATACCCGGGAGCCGGTGGACGATTTTGTGCTGACCAGGCTGGGCGAGTACAAGGGGAAAAAATTCGTTTCCGCCGATCAGGTCGATGTGGCACTGCCGGAGGTGGAAAAAAAGGAGCAACCGGAAGACGGTGAGCTCGATCCCGTGGAAATGCAGAATCTGACCGCCTGGATCAAACAGGTACTGGGCGATCGGGTGAGCGAAGTCCGTGTATCGAAGCGGCTGGTGGACAGTCCGGCCATGCTGGTCAACCTGCACGGCGGTATGACCGGCAGTATGCAGCGGATCATGCAGGCGGTGAGCGGGAACCTGGGCAATCTCTACCAAAAAGCGCTGGAGATCAATCCCCGGCACAGGCTGATCAAGGGCCTGGCGGCCCTGCGGCTGAAAGACGCGGAATTCGCCGGGTTGGCCGTGGAGCAGATCTACGAAAACGCCGTGATGGCGGCCGGTCTGCCGGCGGACACCCGGGGTACTGTGGACCGCATGTACCGGATTCTGGAACGGGCGATCGGTGAATAGGCAACGGACAATTTGGGGTTTTTAACGGGCAACCGGGCGGTCCGGGGCGGTTGCGCCGGATTGCCAATTTTGCCCGGCGGGTGCATTTTCGCATCGGTCGATGGGGCCGCGGCGGCCGACCTTTCCGGTCAGACGCCGCGGTTACGGGCGAAAGGGCTTGAAAACCGGCCCCGGGCATTTCCGGGAGAAGATCGTTCCGGTGTTGTTGCCTACAGGAGCGGTTGACTCTCTCCGCCGGGAAAAGTTAAAATGTTTAACATATTCAATTTTTAAACCGTCGGTTTAAAAATCGGTATTTTGCATTGACAACAACTGTCGTGCCGATTGTCCGGCCCGGCGGTTGTTTAATTTTTGCTCCTGGCAACTACCCTGTTGCGGCCGCTGTTTTTGGCCACATAAAGTCTTTCGTCGGCCGTTTTAATCAGCGACAGGGCGTCTTCCCCGTCCAGGGGGTATTGTGATATCCCCGCGCTCAGGGTTAAATTGTTGGCGTTTAAGACATCGGAGAAACTGATTTCGTTAAACATTTTACAAAACCGTTCAACTACTATGGCCGCTTTTTCAATTTCCGTCTCCGGAAGGATGATCAAAAACTCCTCCCCTCCGAAGCGGGACACCAGATCCACGTCCCGCAGACACTTGCGGGCCAGATCCGCCATCATGGTAAGTACCCTGTCACCTTCGGTATGACCGTAGTCGTCGTTTACAGCTTTGAAGTGGTCGATATCCACCATGGCGACGGAAAAAACATGGCCGTACCGTTTGCTCCGGTTTATTTCGTGCTGCAAGACTTCCATGCCGAAACGCCTGTTGGGCAGGCCGGTCAGTTTATCCGTCAGGGCTTCCTTTTTTACTGTTTTGATCAGCCGGTTGGTATGTATGGCCAGCGATGCGTATCCGGCCAGAATATTGATTATGTCCTGGTTGTTTTTGAACCCATTTGTGTTAGCCGGAGGCTCAAATAGGATGTTTATGCAGCCGAAGGCCACCCCTTCCGCAATTAACGGCGTGCAGACGTAAGAATATTGGTGTGATGAATTGAGCATTTCCGGACACGGGAGGGTGTCCTCCCCGGGAAACAGAGCGATTGTCTGACACGTTCTGATGGCTATACAGCTGAGCGGATCTTTCAGACAGAGCGTGCCGGTGTCCGTAGCCTTAAATTTCTTTTCCGTGAGCACTTCCAGTTTTGTGCGGCTGCTCGATGCGCACAGGACCCTGATCATAACCGGTCTTTGCACCAGTTTGCTCAGGATGTTTATAATGTTCAGACAGATGGTATTCTCATCCTCAATGTTGAACATCAACGAACAGAGAAAAGCGGTGTCTTTGAGGATTTTGATTAGTTTGCAGGCCTCTTCGTCATAATGTCTGATCAGAGAGTTGTAATTGTCTCTCAACTCCGCAACGCCCTGGAAAAATTTTTTTTGTGTTTCAGTGACGCTGGAAATCAGGCTGTCAAATGAAGCAAGTATCTGATGGTTTTGATAAAGCTGCATAAAAAAGAAAGCCTCCCCCGACAGCAAATAGTGACAGGTGGCGGTTGCGCTACTGGCTCCTCCCGGTTCAAGCGTCCCAAAATATAAACCGGGGTTCATTGCTCACCGTTATTATACAGCACTGTCTAATATTTGACAGTACGGCCAAAATTCCTGCTTATTTTCACCATCCGTCGGGCTATTTTTCCTTAATTTTTCGACACAATCCGAATTTTATTTTTTGGAGCGGGGACAGAATAAGAGCGGGGATAGAATGAAATGGTGACCACCTTTTGACCATAAAAATATTTGGGGGAGAACAAGTATGTGTGGAATCTCGGGATGGGTTGACTGGGAGAAAGATCTGAGCGGGCAGAATGCATTGATTGAAAAAATGACCGAAACTTTACGTCACCGGGGTCCGGATGCGCGGGGAATCTGGTTGTCGTCCCGGGCCGCCCTGGGACACCGGCGCCTCATTGTGATCGATCCGGAAGGCGGCGCACAGCCGATGGTCTATAAAGAGGGGGCCCGCACCTGTGTCATTACCTATAACGGTGAAATTTATAATTTTCGGGAACTGCGCAGGGAACTGGCGGGAAAAGGCCATAAATTCCGTTCTTATTCGGATACCGAAGTGCTGCTGCATGCTTATCTGGAATGGGAGGAAAACTGTGTCGAGCATTTGAACGGTATTTTCGCCTTTGGCCTCTGGGATGAAAACAGGCAACAGCTGTTGTTGGCCCGGGATCATCTGGGCGTGAAACCGCTTTTTTATGCCGTGCGCGGCAGTGCCGTGCTGTTTGCCTCGGAGATCAAGGCGCTGCTCGCTCACCCGCTGGTCGAACCGGAGCTGGATGAAGACGGCCTGGCGGAGATTTTTAACTTTTTCCCGCTGCATACGCCCGGTCACGGGGTTTTTCGTGATGTTTACGAGGTCCGCCCTGGTCATCGGATTATTTTCCACCGCAAAGGTGCGCAGATTACCCGGTACTGGTCGCTGCGCAGCGCACCTCATACCGATGATCTGGAAACGACTGCGGAGCACATTCGCGTGCTGTTAAAAGATACGGTGCAAAGGCAGCTGATTGCCGACGTTCCCGTGGTCACTTTGCTGTCGGGGGGGCTTGATTCAAGCGTGCTTACCGCCCTGGCGGCCGAAGAATTTCAGGAAGCAGGAAAACAGCTGCACACTTACTCGGTCGATTTTAAAGAAAGCAGCCGCTATTTTGTCGCCAATGCGATGCACCGGAGCCTGGACGCTCCCTGGGTGCAGCGTGTTGCGGAGTATACCGGAACCCGGCATCATACGATCATGCTGGATACCCCGGAATTGCTGGACAGCCTGCTGGTCCCGATGCGCGCCCATGATCATCCCGCCTATGGTCAGATCGAAACTTCCATGTACCTGCTGTTTAAAGCAATGAAACAGAAGGCAACCGTGGCCATATCGGGTGAGTCGGCCGACGAGGTTTTTGGCGGCTATCCCTGGTTTAACAATGAGGAGATCCTGAATATCCCCAACTTTCCCTGGATTGCCACATTCGGGGAAACGGAGGTGGCCCGCGGGATATTGTCCTGGCTGGCGCCGGAAGTGCTGGAAATAATCAACCCGATGGAATATATTTTGCGCCGGTACAGGGAGGCTGTGGCGGAAGTGCCCGTTCTGGAGAGTGAAGATATCCTGGCGGCCAAAAGACGCGAAGGTTTTTACCTGAACCTGACGCGGTTTTTGCCCATCCTGCTCGACCGCAAGGACCGCATGAGCATGGCCGTCGGATTTGAAGTGCGGGTGCCGTTTTGTGATTATCGCCTGGTTGAATATGTCTGGAACATTCCGTGGGAAGTAAAAGCGGCCGGGGGTATTGAGAAAGGAATACTGCGTCGCGCTTTTACCGGTTATCTGCCGGAAGATGTATTGTACAGGCATAAAAGCGCATATCCCACATCGCAGCACCCGGACTATGTGCGCGGGATATGTGAACTGATGTTGCAGATCCTGAACGATCCAAATGCACCGGTCAGGCCGTTTATTAATGTCGCCCGCATCAGAGAGCTGTTGGAGGATAAAGAGCCCGGTTTAATTCACGCTTTCAATGTAAATCCCCTGGAGCGTATAATTCAAATTAATTTTTGGCTTGAGGATTATCATGTAAGCATTCCATGTTCGGGGGGTCGTTCATAAGCGCAAAAAGGCGGAAAAATCGCGCTGCCATGTTCCCGAAAAGGTGTCGGTCCGGTAACTATCGGTCCGGCAGTTTTTATTTATTCCTCCTTGACATATACCATAGGGGGGTATACTATTTAAGAGAAAGGGGTGGTTCAATGGATGAAACAGGTAAAACCCTCTGCCCGGATTGCCGGGAAGGGGCCGGTGCCGATGAACGCAGGAGTCACCACAGTGAAAAGACGATCAATGAGCTGGTTGCCCGTTTGAACCGTATAGAAGGGCAGATTCGGGGAATCAGAAACATGATTGAGCGGCATGTTTACTGCGACGACGTTTTGAACCAGATCGCGGCCGCCCAGTCCGCATTGTACGGGGTGGCCAAATTGTTGCTGGAGAAGCATATGAAGTCCTGTATCAAAGAACAGCTGGCGGCAGGTAAAGAAGAAGTGATCGATGAGGTGCTGAAGACGGTTTTCAAGCTGATGCGTTAGTGAGTATGGCGATTGGGAGGCGATCCGATGAGCGGTCTGGTCAGGGCACAGCGGTCCATGGAACACATGGAAATCGGCGTGCAGGGTATGTCCTGCGGGCACTGCGTGAAAAGAGTGACCGCCGCCCTGGAGCAACTGCCCGGGGTGGAAGACGTACGGGTGTCATTGGAGGAAGGCCGGGCGCGGCTCGGCTACGACCCCGCGCTGGTCGGGCCGGAAGACGTGCGGCGGGCGATAGAAGAAGCCGGCTACAGTGTGGAGGAGGCCGGCGGTATGGAGCCGGGGGGAACGAGCGAGAGGGAAGCGTTTTCCCCGGCAGCAGGAGAATCCGCTCCGCCGGAAAGTGCAGAGGAGGCTTCGCCGGGCGGCACTTGCTCCCTGGAGAAAAAACAGTTTAAAATAAGCGGTATGACCTGCGCCAACTGCGCCCTGACCATTGAAAAGGGCGTGGGGAAAATGGACGGGGTGGTTTCGGCGGCGGTTAACTTTGCTTCGGAAAAACTGACTGTGGAGTTCGACCCCGGGCGGGTCGATGAGGAAAAGATTACCGCCCGGGTGCGCGATCTCGGTTACGCCGCCCGTACGGAGGATGGTGGGAGAGCGCAGTTTAAAGTGAGCGGGATGAGTTGTGCCAACTGCGCGTTGACCATTGAGAAAAAACTCGGTTCCACGCCGGGGGTGAAAAGCGCCGCGGTGAATTTTGCCGGCGAAACGGTGAGCGTGGAATACGATCCGGCGCTGATCAGCCTGAAGGAAATCTTTGATCGGGTGAGGGAAGCCGGGTACACGCCCCGGGAAGAAGAGACGGATGAAAACGACCGCGCGTCCGTCGCGGAACGCAACTGGCTCGTTTTCAGCGCCGCAATGGCCATACCGGCCATGCTGGCGATGTGGTTTTTGCCCATGACACAGCAGCTGAAGTACGTCCTTTTTGTCATGGCCACCGTGGTGCAGTTCACCGCCGGCTGGACTTTCTACCGGGGGGCCTATCACGCCCTGAAAAACCGTTCGTCCAATATGGATGTGCTGGTCTCCCTGGGCACCACGGCCGCTTATGGCTACAGTGTTTTGACCACTTTCCCGCGCGTGTTTTTTTCCGGGCCCACTTTCTTCGACACATCCATGCTGCTGATCACCTTTATCCGTTTCGGCAAGTTCCTGGAGGCGCGGGCCAAAGGCCGGGCCGGCCGGGCGTTGAAAAAGCTGCTCGCCCTGCAGGCGGATAAAGCCCGGCTGCTCGTCGACGGGGAGGAGAAGGAGGTCGCCGCCTCCGCGGTACAGATCGGTGATCTGGTGCTGGTCAGGCCCGGCGAAAAAATCCCGGTGGACGGGGAGATAATCGAAGGACGGGCCAGTGTGGACGAATCCATGCTCACCGGTGAGTCCATTCCGGTGGAAAAGCAGGCGGGCGACGCGGTGATCGGGGCGACGATCAACCGCTCGGGCGTGATCAAGGTGAGAGTGACCAGAACCGGTAAGGATACCGTGCTGGCAGGCATTGTAAAAATGGTGGAGGAGGCTCAGGGCGTCAAACCGCCCATCCAGCGCTTCGCGGATACCGTTTCCAATTATTTTGTGCCGGCGGTGGTGTTGATTGCCCTGCTCACCTTTTCCGTGTGGCGCTTCGCTCTGCATTACCCCTTTGTTTTCGCCTTTACCGCCGGTGTGGCCGTGCTGGTCATCGCCTGCCCCTGCGCCCTGGGCCTGGCCACTCCGACGGCGATCATGGTGGGCAGCGGGGTCGGTTTGAACCGGGGCATTCTCTTCAAATCGGCGGCGGTGCTGGAGGGAGTGGCCGGCCTGCAGGCGGTCGGTTTCGACAAGACGGGGACCATCACCCGGGGAACGCCCGAAGTGACCGATATTAAGGCCTACCCGCCTTACAGCGAGGCGGAGGTGCTCGCCATCGCCGCGGCGGGGGAAAATCCTTCCCTGCACCCGCTGGCGCGGGCGGTGGTGGCCCGGGCGTTGAGCGAAAACGTGGCCGCGGAAAAGGTGGACAACTACCGGGAAGAAAGCGGACACGGCATTATCTGCTCCTATCGGGGGCGGCCGCTGCTCATCGGGAATATTCGCCTGATGCAGGAACACGGCGTCGCCACCGTGCACGCGGAGGAGGATTTCAAGAGACTGGCGGCGGCAGGGAAGACCACCATGTTTGTCGCCCTGGAAGGCCGTGTGATCGGGCTGCTCGCTCTGGCCGACGTGATCAAGGAGAACGCCCGGGAGGCTGTGGCCAGGTTGCAGAAAATGGGCCTGAAGACGTTCATGATCACCGGCGACAATCAAAAGGCGGCCGCAGTGGTGGGGCGGCAGGTGGGGATTGACGAAGTGGTGGCCGAAGTGCTGCCCGGGGATAAGATCGCGATCATTAAAAAATACCAGGAACAGGGCTACCGGGTGGCCATGGTCGGCGACGGGATCAATGACGCGCCGGCCCTGGCCCGGGCCGATATCGGCATCGCCATCGGTTCGGGCACAGATGTAGCCAAAGAAACGGGGGACATCGTGCTGGTCAGGAACGACCTGCTGGATGTGGAAAGAGCCATCCGCCTGGGGCGCAAAACCCTGGCCAAGATCAAGCAAAACCTCTTCTGGGCGCTGATCTACAACTCCATCGGCATTCCGGTGGCCGCCGGGGTGCTCTACCCGGTTACGGGCAAACTGCTGCCCCCGCAGTGGGCGGGACTGGCCATGGCCCTGTCCTCCGTTTCCGTGGTGACCAACTCCCTGCTCCTGAGGGGTTACGAAAAAAGACTGCTGGATTAAAAAAGCAAAACCACCTTCCGGACGGATTCCGGGGGGGTGGTTTTTTTTCCTGCTGTTTTTCAACCAATCACATCGGAAAGCTTTAATGTACTGGCATCGACGGGGGTGGGCAGGTCCCTGGCCAGTCGGAAACCGACCAGCAGGCGGCCGGTATAAATGCTTTCACCCAATCCCTCGTTGTTTAACCTGGCGATATAAATGTTGTTGTCCTGATCCGTGCCGATCAGGCGGTATTTTGCCATGGGCGGTGAAATCACCCGCTGGCTGCCGTTCGCCTCGCGAATATTCACCGTGTCCTGATTCAGATCGTCGTAAATCAGGCAGTCCTGGTCGACCAGGGTGGCGATGCGGCCGATATTGTAGGTGTTCAGCCAGATTCTGGTCAGCGTGTGGTTGGCGTCGGTGCGGTAGATACGGCTGATATTGTTCCTGGTCACCTTCATATAAACCACGTTGGTGGCGGTGGAATAAGCCACGCTGGTGATTTCGCTGCCCGCCGGCAGATCTTTGATGGTGGTGGAAACCTCATAGCCGCTGGTCAGCGGGTTGAGCCGGGTCAATTTCACCTGCCGGCTGCCGGCGATATCGGTATATAGCCCGACCAGAGCCAGATCCCGGTCGTCAAGCCACCGGAAATAAGAAACGTGCTCATCGCCCAGTTCCACGGTGCGCATCAGTTTCTGGGCGGGCATGGCGTAAACCTGTATCTTGTCCGCGGTCACCCGGGCCATGTATTTTTTATCCCGCGAGTAGTAAACCTGGCCGCTGGTGGTGGCGTCGGGCTGGTTTTGGGCCACTTTGACCTGGAAGGGCGAGGTCGGGGCCAGCAGAACCTGGTCCGTGTATAAATATATCCCGCCCTGCAGGATCAAAGATGCCAGTATCCAGAGCAAAATCCTTTTCATAGCTGCCCTCCTTTATTGAACTATGAATGCCGTTGGGATCATACGCTCTCCCAGCAGATCGCAGGGTTTATTGATCACCTTGCCGTTGTAGAACATGGTGCTGCTGGAACCGCCGTCCAGGTTGGCCGCCACATAGGCGCCCTGCTCGTAGAGAATATCCTGCACATCGCGCAGGGTGGCGCCCAGGGAATAGCCGGGCTGGCGGCCGTCCACCACCAGCATCAAAATGGTGCCGTCCCGCCGCTGGCCGATGGCGGTGCGCGGCCCGACGCCCCAGCCGCCGTCACCGCTGGTGATCATTTTCTGGCCGTTGAGGATCAGCGGCGGCCCGAAAGTAACTCCTTCGGTTACATTCATATCCTTCATTTCCTGCACGGTGTAATTACCCGCCACCAGAGCGCCGTCGGCGGTCAGGCCGACCAGCTGTACCGGCCCTTTGATGTCGCCGCCCTCCAGGAACTGGCCGTCGTGAATGATCACTCCGTAAGGCAGCCGGCCCGTGCCCGTTCCCGACGGGTCGTCAAAGCCGCCGGCGTTGATCGCCGCCACGGCGTTGTTCTCCAGGGCGATGTTGCTGGTGGTCTCGCCTTTGAGCTGCAAATC
>Ga0315298_1011165_pt1 | contig 10612 bp, 9 predicted proteins | sample WHS_1_MG_FD_203077 | JGI IMG/M metagenome (GOLD analysis project Ga0315298, IMG submission 203077) | Extremophilic microbial mat communities from Washburn Hot Springs, YNP, Wyoming, USA - WHS_1_MG | ecosystem: Environmental > Aquatic > Thermal springs > Hot (42-90C) | place: USA: Wyoming...
TCTCCTGGTGCCACTGGTCCACAGCGGTCATGAAGGCGTTCCTCACGTTGATCTGCTCCGAGGTCCTGGGGTTAGTAGGGATGACGTGATTTCTCACGTACCTGATCCCCTTCCACTTGGCGTAGGTAAGCTGGTTGGCGTAAGTCCCGGATGCGTCTATGGACATCAATGGAGCGTATACCTTGGCCATCTTTCCACCTCCTTTCTAGGGCCACCCTAAGAAAAGACTTGCGTCTTTTCTTAGGGGCCTGGCCTTCTTAAACTCCCCCTTTTCCTGGGTCCCTAGAAACACTTGCGTATTTTCCTGGGGACCCCTTACTATTGCCACCCAAGGAAAAGGCGAAGCTTTTCCTTGGGGCCTGGCCTTCTTAAACTTCCCTTTTTCCTGGGTCCTCAGAAACACTTGCGCCTTTTCCTGGGGACCCCTTACTATAGCCACCCTGAGAAAGTCTTTCCCCCCTTTCTCAGGGATTTGGCCTTCTTAATCCACCCCAGGGAAATGTGAAGCATTTCCCTGGGGACCCCTCAAATCCCCCATTTCCTTGAGGGCCTCTATTGCTCCCACAAGAGAATCTTCCAGCTCCTCTTATCCCTCTAAGAGCTCCACCGTGGAGACCACCTGCACATCCACCAGCGGATAGAGGAGGAGCCCCGCCACATCGTTGGCCGTAGCCAGAAGAGCATCCGCTGAAGCCTCACTCTTCACCTTGGAGATGGAGAGTGATCCCGTAATCATTTTCCCCGTCTCCGGATCCGTCCCCTTGTTCAGCTTCAGGGTAAGCCTCTTTCCTATTGGGTTTTCAATTGCTGCCATTTACCCTTTCCTCCTTTCTTATGCCCCAGAAATTATTCCTTTTATTCCGGGAACTCCTATTGCCACCCTGAGAAAAGGCGCCAGCCTTTTCTCAGGGACCCGGCTTAATAACTTTCTGGAATGTACTCTCCTCTTTCCCTGAAGACCCCAGTTTTAGGGCCCCCAAGAAAACCCCAAGGCGTTTTCTTGGGGTACAGAAACAATCCCAGAAACCTCTACGCCCTTTTCAAGGACCCTAAATTTACGTCCCTGGAAGAACTTGCGCTTTCCTTGCCCCCCCTTTCAGGGCCCCAATTACCAGGAGAAAATTTCCACCTCTCCTGGGACCCTATTCGCCCTTAAGGAAAGCCTTCGCCTTTCCTCAGGGCCCTCACGGTCCTCCTAAACAAAAACAGGGCCGACTTTTGCCGACCCTGTTCAAAGCCCCAGGGAAATTTTTCACATTTCCCTGGAAAGCACTATTGCCCTCCCGTTTTTTCCATTTACTCAGGAAAGGGCTTTCACCTTTCCCGGCCCCTTAAAGGGCCCGAGGCAGAAGCTTGGGGGAGGCCAATGCTTCCTGCCCCTTACTATAGACTATCGAACAAATGTTTGTCAAGAGGGTGAGCGATATTTTGATTTTAAAAAGTAAAAATTCACAAAATTGGTATTCTAATCTTAAAGCAAATCTGCTTTTGAAGCCGGCTCTCTGAATCCCTTATTCTTCTGACTTTTTCTGCCGCTGAGGTCTAATGAACAATCGACTGAAGTCGATCTCTCGTCCGCCTAACAATCCCTTTGGCCAGTAGATGATCACTAAAATAAAGATGATGGCCATCAGGATCTGGCTAGCACCGTACACAGGAGGAATCTGGATAAAACCCAGATTTATGCCTCGCTCAGCATTGCGCAATAATTCGGATAACACGGTAATTGCAGCCGTGCCCAGGACAGAACCGCTGACAGACCCCATCCCGCCAACAACGAGCATAGTAATAATGCTGAAAGTTTGGGTGAAGTAAAACTCTTTGGGCGAAAAGGCAGTAATGAAATGGGCCCACAGCGCACCCGCAACTGCGGTAAAAAAGGCACTGACACAGAACGCCAATAATCGGGTGCGCATTACATTAATGCCCAGCGCTTGAGCTGCGATTTCGTTATCTCGAATAGCCATCATTTTTCGCCCATAGGAGGAACGCGCCAATCGCCAGACTACGTAGACCGTCAGTGCTGCCCAGCCCCAAACCCACCAGAATGTAGTATATGGAGGAACCCCTGAAAAGGTGCGTGCTCCTCGTGTCATACTATCCCAGTTAACCAGGACAGCATACACGATTACTAAGAACCCCATCGTCGCCACGGCCACGTAATTTCCGCTGAGCCTCATCAGTGATAGCCCGATTAAAAGCGCTATCAAAGCAGCCAGCACTCCACCGATCAATGTTGCTGGTAGAAATGACATTTCTACACCCGCTAACCAAGTGGGAAGGTCAGGAAGATTAACTGCTTTTAAGGATAAAGGTAGTGTGAGAATTGCTGCGGTATAAGCTCCTATAGCCATAAATCCAACGTGCCCTAAGGAGAACACCCCAGTAAAACCATTGGAGAGATTCAAACTCACTACCAAAATAATGTTGATGCCCAGGCTAATAATCACCCGCTGGATATAAGAACTGGCCATGAAGTTTATCGTTAACAACAGAGCGATAACGAGCAATAATAAGCCAACATTTATTAGGGTTTTCAGCGGAATTCGCATTTAAATTTTCTCCCTTGCAGTCGGCCCTAAGATTCCATTGGGCCGGAACAATAGCAAGATAATCAGGGCCAGGAAGACAAAGGCATCACGGAAGGGTGTTAATGTGGCAGGCAGTAGCCCTTGGAGCAAGATTTCCAGGAAACCCAAAACATAGGCTCCTAACACAGCACCGGGTAAATTTCCCATCCCTCCGATCACCGTGGCTACAAAAGCTTTCAAAACAGGGTAAAACCCCATAAGTGGGTCTACTTTGCCTACGCGGGCGCTCCACAGCATGCCCACCACTCCGGCCAACATAGAGCCAATCAAAAAGGCAGAAGCAATGACCTTATTGACGTTAATACCCATCAAACGTGCTGCCAAAAGGTCTTCTGAGGCTGCCCGCATTGAAATTCCCACTTTTGTGCGGGTAACGAACAAGGTCAACAAGACCAATAGAATTATAGCTACGCCAATGGCTATTAGATCCAGGCTGGAGATGCGCAGCGTGCCGTATTTAAGAGCAGCAGTCAGGATAGAGGGTGCAGGGAAGGCCCGTGAAATTGGGCTAAAGATTAAAATCGCAGTGTTTTCTAAGAAGATCGTCACAGCGAAGGAAGTTAATAGCATGGCTACTTCCGGCGCACCACGGATGGGGCGATAAGCCACTCGTTCCATGATTAATCCAGCAAGGGCGCTTGCGGTTATGCCAGCTAATGCTGCTACCCAGAAGGGCATCCCCGCCACTTGAACGAGAAGGGCAGTGTAACTGCCTACCATGATCAGATCACCATGTGCGAAGTTGATTAAACGCAAAATACCAAATACCATGGCTAGCCCAATGGCCATAAGCGCATACAAGCTGCCGATACTAAAAGCGTTGATCAGTTGTTGAATTAAATTTGTAAAACCGGTCATGAACTTGGTCCTCCTAAATAAAGGCGTTGGACTTCAGGATTGGTGCGTAATTTATCCGCATTGTCGCTGAGCTTTATCTGACCCGTCTCCAGTACATAGGCGCGGTCAGCCACTTGAAGAGCCTTACGAGCATTTTGTTCTACTAGAAGAATCGTAACTCCCTGAGAATGCAACTCCCGGATTACATTAAATATTGATTCCACTATCAGGGGAGCAAGTCCTAAAGAAGGTTCATCTAACATTAAAAGCTGTGGGCGGGCCATGAGTGCCCTGCCAATAGCTAACATCTGCTGCTCACCGCCGCTTAGGGTACCAGCAGTTTGGCGTGCACGTTGCCGCAGAATTGGGAAAAGAGAAAAAACCCATTCCAGGTCCTCTTGAATAACAGCTTTGTCTTTCCGAGTTACTGCTCCCATCCACAAGTTTTCCAGTACCGTAAGCCCGCCAAATACACGTCTCCCTTCCGGACACTGGATAATTCCAAGTTGCACGATGTCTTCAGGGCTAGTTTTGGTTAAGTCATGTTCCTTATAGATAATGCTTCCACTTCGGGGCCGCAGTATGCCTGAGATTGTCATTAATGTAGTGGATTTACCTGCGCCATTGGCGCCCAGTAGCGCAACTAGCTCACCCTCTTGGACCTCTAAGCTAATTCCTTTGAGCGCCTGCACATGACCGTAGAAAACGTAAACGTCTTTAAGTGTGAGCATAGGCTGTTTCCGAGGGATTCGCTTCCTCTTTTCCCAAATAAGCTTCGATTACCAAAGGATTGTTGCGGATCTCTTCCGGTGTTCCTTCAGCGATAATTTTTCCGTAATTAAGCACCTGGATGCGCTCGCATAACTTCATCACGACTGGCATATTGTGTTCCACAACAATAATTGTTAAGTCATATAGATCGCGCACCTCTCGAATGAATTCCAGTACAGTCTGACTTTCGGAGGGGTTTAGGCCAGCAACTGGCTCATCCAGCAAGAGTAATTTTGGCCGCAACGCCAGCGCCCGTATGATTTCCAACCGGCGTTGATCGCCATATGGTAAAGATGTAGCTGGCATATCTGCTCGCTCAGCCAAATTGAATAAAGCCAGCAATTCTAAAGATCGCTCAGTTAACTGTTGCTCCCGCTTGAGAGACGAAGGCCATGAAAATATGGTGGTTAAAAAGTTATCTGGGCTGTGTAATTGAAGGGCTGTCTTCACGTTGTCCAGAACCGTCATGCTGGAAAATAGACGGACATTCTGAAAGGTGCGGCCGATTCCCATCCTGGCGATCTCATCCGGAGGCAAGTAGGTGATCTCCCGGCCTGCAAAGCGGATAATACCTGATGTGGGGCGAAGGAAACCGGTAATTAAATTGAAAACCGTAGTTTTACCCGCACCATTGGGACCAATAATTCCCCGAATTTCTCCCTGGGGCAATTTTATTTGGTAGCCATCCACGGCCAAGAGCCCTCTGAAAGCCTTGGAAAGGTTTTCCACTTCCAGAAGATAAGAACTTGCAGCTTCTTTATTCCCTATTTCTCCTTTTGTGCTTTCCATTTCCGTTTATTCCTATTTTTAGTCTACAGTCAATGTTTTGGAAAGATTGCGAGGGAAATCTGGGTCCAGCCCTCGTTTTATACTTGTGTGATAAGCCACCAGCTGTACTACTACTGTGGCCAATAGAGGATTGAATAACTGTCCGGAAGCTGGTACAGAAATGTATTCATGGACATTCTTACGCAATCGCTCGCACTCCTCCGCGATAGCAACAGCGAAACCCTTACGGCAGGTGACCTCGCTAATATGATTGATCATCATTTCCACGTCATCTGGAGCAGTAATGAAAACTACAGGGTATCCCTGGCGGACAGCAGAAAGAGGTCCATGTTTGAATTCAGAGCTGAAAATACCCTCACAATGGCTGTATGCAATTTTCTTAAGCGTCAACGCCCCCTCTTGGGCTATGGGATGCGTGATCCCATAGCCCAAGTAGTATAAATCATCCCACTGTGCCAGACGCTCGGCCAGGCGCTCAGCTTGCGGGCCGGTTTGTTCAAGAGTCCGCTCCAACAGTTCTGGCAAATGTGTCAGCGGACTGGTGTCTGCTTCCGCCAGCCGGTGCGCCAGGTATAAAAATAGGATCGCCTCGTTCAGAAAAGTCTTGGTGGCAGGGACACTGATCTCGTAGCCACAGGCCAGGGGAAGGTAACGATCGGTAAGGGTTGCCAGAGTTGACCCCTGGACATTGAGCACACCTAAGGACCGCATGCCCTTTCTTCTGGCTAATTGCGTGGCGTTAAGTATGTCCTTTGTCTCTCCGCTTTGACTGACAAACACAGCTGTGGCTTGAGCGTCAACGCTATGACTGCATTGTTCGATGAATTGCATGGGTGAAAGTGGTATCACTAACTTGGAAGCGATGAGATTAAAATAATAGGCGCCCAATAGAGAAGCGTTATAGCTACAGCCACAGCCAATGAAAAAAACGGGATTTCCTTCCCGAATGCCCTCCAGAAAATGGGTAACTTCTGCCGATTCCTCCAGGAAGCGCAAGAGTTTCCTCGCAACGCTTGGCTCTTCGTGAATCTCCTTGAGCATGAAGTAGGAATAATTTCCCTTTTCTGTAGCTTCTATGTCTCCCTGGTAAAATTCTGGATCCCTTTCCACTAAAGAGCCATCGGATACTCGTCTTAGCTCAGCCCTTTGGGGTGTAAGAATGGCGATTTCCCCATCCTGCATCCGCAAGATGCGCCTGGTGAGGGGCAAAATGGAAGGAAGATCGGAAGAGCAACAGGTGAACTCATTTCCCAGACCAATGACCAATCCCATACCCTTTTTAATGGCGTAGAGTCGATTATCTTCTCGCTGCGTGATGATCAGAGCATAGTCCCCAGAGAGGTCTTTATAGGCTTGACGAATAGCTTCTACCATGTCATGGCACTGGTCGAAATAGTGTTCCACTAAGTGAACGCAGGTCTCGCCATCATTCTCGCCGCGGAAGGTGTGGCCTTTACGCATAAGTAATTCCCGCAATTGAAGGTTGTTTGTAATGTTGCCGTTATGTGCTCCTGCTAAATCACCATCGCAGTCCAAATGAGGCTGGGCATTTTCGGGTACCGGCTCGCCAAACGTAGCCCAGCGCAACTGAAGGATGCCACGCTGACCCCGCATATTATCAAAGTGTAACCGGGCGTTCACTTCCTCTATCTTGCCCACGTCTTTGCGCAAATCGATGCCACCAGCCGACACCGTAGCGCATCCTACGGAATCATACCCACGGTAAGAAAGCCTCTGGCCCGCTTCCATGAGAATAGGACCCAATTCACAGTCCCTTTCAGTGACAATACCAAAAATTCCGCACATGCTTCTTCAATTATTCGCAATAAGCTTGAAAGCTAAAAATAGAACCAATAGTCAGTTTTTATGCGATTTATCTTCCTATTTCAATTCGTACTCCCAGTTAATGCCGTCCAGATAATTGATAAAATCCACCACTGCCTTTACTAAAACTTCACGCATGGCTTTCCCTTTGGCCGGGGTAGCTTTAGTGGGGTCACCAGTGGCACCGGTATTGGTAAGCTCGCTGAATTTCCATATAAGGTTAGCGTTTGGAGGCAGTTTAGGCACAACGCCCTGAGCATATTCCATTTCCACAAGATGAGGGAAGAGCTCCAGAGAAATGCTTGTCTCGCCTTCCCCGGCATGGCCCAAACCATCCCATACTTCAAATGTGCCCGGAGGCAAAAGTTGCCCGGCGGTTATCCACCAGGCATCTAAGACAGCGATTTTCATCTCCGGGTGAGTTACTTTCACGCTGCGAGTTGCAATCTCGATGGGAGCAATATTACCGTCATGTCCGTTTAAAATGAAAACCTTGCGGAACCCCTCTCGATGTAAAGAAAGCAGGATATCTTTTAAAAACTCAATCATGGTTTCAGGCCGCAGGGAAACAGTGAAAGAAAAGTCCTTATAATGCTCGCTCATCCCGTAGTAGATGGGAGGCAGTAATAGAAGGTCATCAAAATGGGAAGCTACTTCCTTGGCTAAAGCATATGAGACTAAGGTGTCTGTGCCAAAAGGCAAATGATCACCGTGTCTCTCTAACGAGCCCACATTAAACATTACTTTGTTAAACTTGTGAGCCCTGTATTTATGGCCCGTTAGCTCTTCGGCTTGATAGATAGTCATTTTGTATTTCCCCTGTGAACTTTAAGGTGCCGGTACCTTTTGGGGTACTACTTCCGCCGCTAAGGTGAATTTGCCGTCTTTAACTAATATCATAGTTACGGCCTTTTGCGGAATCTGACTTCCTGCAGGGAAAGTTATAGATCCAGTCACACCAGGAAAGTCTTTAGTGGAAGCCAGCGCAGTAAGAATGGCCTTCGGGTCTGCGGAGCCAGCGCGTTTGATTGCATCAGCAAGCAGCTTCACTGTATCGTAGCCCAATCCAGCAAAAGCGTTCTCTGGTTCTATATTGTATTCGCTCTTATAAGCCGCAATGAACTTTTTCACTGCGTCCGTACCCTGCTGGGGGTCCATTAATGAATGTGTGGTGAAATAAACGTTCTCCGCGCCCTTTCCGGCAATTTGGATCAACAACGGGGTATCGTAGCCATCACCACCCATGATGGGCTTGTCTACTCCCGCATCGCGGAACTGTTTCACAATCGTGCCGCAATCATCTGGACCTGAGGCGATGTAAAGGAGATCTGGCATGGAGGAAAGGCCTTTTAGTTTAGTAATCTGCGCGGAGAAATCCTTATCGCCAGTCTGGTAAGTGTCCTCTAAGACAATCTGACCACCGAGCTCGGTGAAACGTTCTTTGAAGTATTTACCCAGGAGAAGTGTGTACTCCATGCCCTTATCAATTAGCAGGTAGGCAGTTTTGGCTTTGAGAGTGTTGTAGGCATACTCAGCTCCAGCCGCTGCCTGAACGTTATCTCCAAAACAAGCCATATACAGGTAACCTGGTACTTGCTCAGGAAGCTTAGGTGAGGTTGCGCCAGGGGTGACAAACACTATGCCTGCTTTAGCGGCAATTGGTGCAGCCGCCAACACCATGTCAGTGTCGCTGAAGCCGATCATGGCCACGACTTTGTCGGATTCAACCAATTGAGTAGCTGCGTTGCCAATGGTAGCTGCATCGGTCTTCCCGTCATACAAGACAAGCTCAATCTGCCGCCCCAGCACTCCACCGGCGGCGTTAATCTCTTTAACCGCTAATTTGGCCCCCTTAGAAGAGGGAACATCCAGCGAAGCCTGCGCACCAGTTAGGTTGAAAATAGCACCAATCTTGATTGGTCCAGTAGCGGGAGTGGATGCCGTGGGAGAGGGAGAAGTTGCTGAAGGAGAGGAGGAGGTTGCTGTGGGCTGTGCAGGCGCACAAGCGCTGACCACGATTGCCATACTGATCAGGAGCGTCAAAAGAAAACCCTTTTTCATTCCTTTTTCCTCCTTATTTTTCACCTTGGTTGAACACTTGGTATCCAACCAGTTTGAATTTAATTATAATATTAATCAGAGGAAAATCTGCAAATCGCCCATTGAAATTCAACGATTTCCTCCTCGACCTCTGGGTAAAAGTTGTCAATCTCTTTCTGAATCTCGATTGTCCTGGAAAGAGCAGTAACGATCTGGTAATACCGCTTTATCTCTCAAGCCCTAATCTCAGGCCTTTTCAATCTACCCCAGGGAAATTTTTCAAATTTCCCTGGAAAGCACTATTGCCCTCCCGTTTTTTCCATTTACTCAGGAAAGGGCTTTCACCTTTCCCGGCCCCTTAAAGGGCCCGAGGCAGAAGCTTGGGGGAGGCCAATGCTTCCTGCCCCTTACTATAGACTATCGAACAAATGTTTGTCAAGAGGCGAATGATTATGAGAATTCAAAGCTTGGATTCTAAATGGGTAAAAATACTCAATTACTTAACCATTGGTTTTTTCCTATAGACCCTCAGTAAATGAATTTACCTTAGCAAACTTATACCTTTGAGAGAAGGTTTTCCTTATGGTGTTCTATTTTCGAAAGGTACTCTTCGGTTTGATGGAAGAAATCGCAAGCAGAATATTCCTTGAACGGGGACAATTTCCAGATGTAAACCCTGAGGGGAAAACTACCAGAGCAGAACGTTGCCTAAATTGATAAAACTTTCATTCAAAAGCTTTAGCTTTGCCATCTGACTCAGAGATAACAAAATTAAATTTCAGTCCCAAAGCTTTTTTAGCGATCGGACTTGGATCTATTAATTGTCTTGCTTTTTGGTGTAACGCTATTGATTAATTTGTGGGTTCCCAGACGTAGCGGCCAGTATTGTCTATGTAGCCCCACTTTCCTGGTTTAATTTCTCCCACTCTCACTAAAGCCAGCCCCTCGGAGAAGGAATCGGCCCAATAGAACTGGGGGTCGATCACAATCTTTCCCGTCTTATCGATGTAGCCCCACTTATCTCCCACTTTCACTGCAGCCAGGCCCTCGGAGAAGTTATAGGCACCATCGAACTGGGGATCGATCACGATCTTGCCGGTCTTATCGATGTAGCCCCACTTCCCATTGACCATTACAGGGTACAAGGAGCCTTCTTCCGATTTGCTCTCCGGGACAATAGGATTCTCTTCCTTCTTCTCCGGGACAATAGGATTTTCCGATTTCTTCTCTAGGACAATAGGATTCTCTGATTTGCTCTCCAAGATGGTGGAGGTATTTTTAGATCCCTTTCCCCAGAGGAAATACCCTCCTAAAGCTAAACCACAGATTACAACTAGAAATAGGATAGCCCAGACCCAGGCTTTGGAGCTTTTGCGTTTCTTGGGAACAACCCCAGTTGGAATTTGAGCCTCTTGGGATTCCTTCTCCACTTTCTTCCCGCATCCCGGACAGAATTCGTCTTCAGGATCCAACTTCCTACCGCAGTTTGTTCAGTACATTCGTTCCCCTTTAATATTTTCTTGGACGGCCTTTGTAAGCTTATTCCTTCGAGAACGGGTATGTCAAACCAGTATTGTAGGGTGTCACCGCAAGGTTCGCTTTCACCCATTGAATCTTTCCAGATAGCGAGAGAGGCTACTTAGCGAGTTATGCCATGCGCAAAATCCTTGATAATAGAGAATTAAGAGCTGAAGGTAGCCCAGAATGTGCTGAGTCTGGACAGGAGTTATAGCCTTTCCAGAGCAAAGGGGGCCCACCGA
>Ga0315298_1011170_pt1 | contig 10607 bp, 10 predicted proteins | sample WHS_1_MG_FD_203077 | JGI IMG/M metagenome (GOLD analysis project Ga0315298, IMG submission 203077) | Extremophilic microbial mat communities from Washburn Hot Springs, YNP, Wyoming, USA - WHS_1_MG | ecosystem: Environmental > Aquatic > Thermal springs > Hot (42-90C) | place: USA: Wyoming...
GCCCGGCGACCAGGATCAGCGCGCGGGCGCCATTTCCCGCCGCCCGCGGGCGCGTGACCATCGAGATCGAAAAGTGCATATTCTGCGGCATGTGCCAGCGCCGCTGCCCGGCCGGCGCTATCGCCGTGGATCGCGCCGCCAAGCGCTGGACGCTCGACCCGTTCGCCTGCATCATCTGCGGCGCCTGCGTCGAGGCCTGCCCCAAGAAATGCCTCCGCCTGGACAACGCCTGGCGACAAGGTTCGCCCGGAAAAGCGGCCGAGGTCTGGCGCCAGGAGACCGGTCCGGAGCCGAAGGCAGCGAACAACTGATGCACGAGTACGGCATCACCCGCGGCATCATCGAGGCGGCGACGGAGGCGGCGGCCAGGGTCGGCGCCAGGCGCGTGACTGCCATTAAGCTGGTCATCGGCGATCTCGCCAGCGTCCTCGATGAGAGTGTTCGCTTTTACTTTGATATTTTGGCCGAAGGCACAGCGGCGGCCGGGGCTGAATTGATGTTCGAGCGCGTGCCGGCCGAGCTGGTCTGCGCGAACTGCGGCAAAGTCTTCCCGCTCGCCGGGCGGGATTGGACGTGCCCGGCGTGCGGCGGTCGCGGGCGGATCAGCGACCGGGCGCGCGAGTTCTACGTGGAGAGCATCGAAGTCGAGTAAACGGACCGACGTAGCCAATCCCGATATTCGCTTGAACAAGGCGAGGCCGGCAGGGTATCCCGCCGGCCCGTTTGCTCGTGCCGCAGCTGTCGCTGTTCGACGTGGACGACGGCCATCCCGAAATGGAAACTGATAGGCCCGGGAACCATAGGACCGGCACCTCACAAAAAGCAGGGGGTCATTTGATTGAAAGTCGAGATGCTCACCAACATCCTCTCCGCGAACGATCGCTTGGCGGAGGAAAACCGGCGACGGTTCGACGAGCGGGGCTACACGGTCGTCAACCTGATGGGGTCGCCCGGCGCCGGCAAGACGAGTCTGATTCTGCGCACCATCGCTGCGCTGCGCGATCGCGTGCCGGTCGCGGTGATCGAGGGCGACATCGCCTCGCGCATTGATGCCGACGATGTCGCCGCCGTCGGCGCGCCGGTCGTGCAGATCAACACTGGCGGCACTTGCCACCTCGATGCCAACATGGTCAGCCAGGCCGCCGCGGGGCTGACGGCCGAACCGGGATCGCTGGTGTTCATCGAGAACGTCGGCAACCTCGTCTGCCCGGCTTCGTATCGGCTCGGCGAGCACATCCGGGCGGTCGTTCTCGGCGCCACCGAGGGGAGCGACAAGCCGTTCAAGTATCCGAAGATGTTCGTCGATATCGACGTAGTCGTCGTGAACAAGCTCGATCTCGCCGGCGCCGTCGATTTCGAGCGGGAGGAGTTCATCCGCGGCGTGCGGGCGCTGACCGAGGCGGAGATCATCGAGGTTTCCTGCCGCACGGGAGAGGGGATTGACGCATGGACGCGTTGGCTGACCGAACACTTGGCGCGGGCGGTCGAACGCGGCGCCTGATTCGCATCGGCGGGCTCGTCCAGGGGGTCGGTTTCCGTCCGTTCGTTTACCGCGCGGCCGTGGCGCGCGGGCTGACCGGCTGGGTCGCCAATGAGCCGGCCGGGGTCGTGATCGACGTCGAAGGCGACACGGACGCCGTTGAGGGTTTTCTGGCTGGCCTCCCCCGCGAGGCGCCTGCCCTGAGCCGTATCGAACGCATCGAGAGCGTCCCGCTGCCGCCCGCCGGCTACGAGTCGTTCACCATCCGCACGAGCGTCGCCGAAGGCACGCGGACAGCCTTGGTCTCGCCGGATCTGGCGACCTGCCCCGACTGCCTGCGCGAGCTGTTTGATCGGCGCGACCGTCGTTACCGCTACCCGTTCATCAACTGCACCAATTGCGGGCCGCGCTACACGATCATCGACGGACTGCCCTACGACCGACCGCTGACGGCGATGCGGTCGTTCACCATGTGCAGCGAGTGCGCCCGCGAGTACCATGATCCGGCGGACCGCCGTTTCCACGCACAGCCGGACGCCTGCCCGAAGTGCGGGCCGCGCGTTTGGTACAGTGGCGCTCCCGACGCCGAACCCATCCGGGACTGGGCGGCCATCGAGGCCACCGCAGCGGCTCTGCTGCGGGGCGAGATCGTGGCCGTGAAAGGCCTCGGCGGCTTCCATCTGGCCTGCGACGCCGGCAATGAAGATGCCGTGCGGCGCCTCCGCGCCGCCAAATACCGTTCGCGCAAGCCGTTTGCGCTCATGGTTCCGGATCTCGAGGCGGCGCGGCGGCTGTGCCGCATCAACGAGGCGGAAGAGGCGCTGCTCACCTCGCCGCGGGCGCCGATCGTCCTTTTGGACAGGAGGACAGCACCGGAGGAAGCGGGGTCCGGCGTCGCCGCGAGCGTGGCCCCGGATCAGTTGACCCTCGGCGTGATGTTGCCCTACACGCCGCTCCAGCACCTCTTGCTGCGCTTGGTGGGGCGCCCGCTGGTGATGACCAGTGGCAACGTCAGCGATCAGCCTCTCGCGGCCGACAATGACGAGGCGGAACGCGATCTGCGCCCGCTCGCCGCCGGGGGGTTGCTCCTCCACAACCGCGACATTCCGCACCGCTGCGACGACTCGGTCGCCCGCATTGTCAGCGGGCGGCAGATCGTCGTCAGGAGGGCCCGCGGCTATGCGCCGGCCCCGCTGCCGTTCAGCGACGGCGGTAAGGGGGGCGGCGACATTATCGCCGTCGGCGGGCAGGAGAAAGCGGCCTTCTGCGTCACCAAGGGCAACTGGGCTTTCCTGTCGCACCATATCGGCGACCTCGACAGCGCCAAGGCCAATGACTTCTTTCGCGAGTCGCTGGCGCACTACCGCAGTCTGTTCGCGCCGGCGCCGGCGGTCGTGGCCTGCGATCTGCACCCCGATTACGCGAGCACGCGATTGGCGGCGGCGCTGGCGGCGGAGCCGTTGCGCCTGGTCAAGGTGCAGCACCATCATGCCCACATCGCCGCCGTCATGGGCGAACACGGCCTGGAGGGCCCGGTGATCGGCGTCGCGTATGACGGCACCGGTCTGGGCGAGGACGGCACGCTCTGGGGCGGCGAGATCCTGATCGCCGACCGGCGCGCATTCCGGCGCTTCGCTCACCTCAGGCCGTTCCCGTTGCCCGGCGGCGAGCTGGCGGTGCGCCGGCCGTACCGGACGGCCTACGGCATTCTGGCCGGACCGGCGGCGCGGGCGGGCGGGTGCGCGGCTGCCGAACACGCCATCATGCGCCTCGCCGGCGCCATGCCACCAACAGAGCGGGCTGCGCTGGACTTTCAGCTCGCGCGCGGCCTCAATGCGCCCCTCAGCACGAGCATGGGGAGGCTGTTCGATGCCGCCGCCGCGCTCTCCGGCTTCGCGGGCGCCTGCAGCTACGACGCCGAGGCGGCCATTTGGCTGGAGACGCTCGCCGGACCGTACAGTCCCGGCGACGCTGAGCCGTATCCGGGGGAATTCGTCGACGCGGCGCGGCAAATCGACGGAGCGGCGATCCTCTGCGCGCTGGCCGCGGACCTCGCCGCCGGCGCAGCGCCGGCTATGGCGGCGCGGCGCTTTCACGCCACCGTCGCGGCCGTGACGCACGCGCTCTGTCGGCGGGCGCGCGCCGAGACCGGAATTCGGCAGGTCTGCCTGGGTGGCGGCGTGTTCATGAACCGTCGGCTGCTGGCGGAGCTGATCGAACTGCTGGAGGTGGACGGGTACTCTGTCTATGTCCCGAGCGAAGCGCCGATCAACGACGGCGGCCTGGCCTACGGGCAGGCCGTGGTCGCCCGCGCGCGGCAGCTGGCATGCGAAGCGAACAAGGAGCAGTGAGAGAACGGAGGAGTTGGCATGTGCATCGGCACTGTCGGGACAGTGACGCGCCTCGACGGGCGCTGGGCCGAGGTCGACTTCGGCGGCGTCCGCGCGAATGTCAGGACCGATTTCCTGAGCAATCTCGCCGTGGGTGAGCGGGTGTTGATCCACGCCGGCTTCGCCATCAGCCGCCTGGGCGACGATGAGGCGCGCGAGTTGGAGCAGGCCTGGTCCGAACTGAGGGACGCGCTGGCCCGCCGGGCGGCGGGGGAAAACCGAGGATGAACCGGTACATCGAGACGGCGCTCTCCTACGACGGGCCGCAGGTGACGTTCATGGAGGTCTGCGGCACGCACACCATGGCGATCGCCCGGCACGGGATCAGAAATCTGCTCCCGCGGGCTGTCCGGTTGATCTCGGGTCCGGGCTGTCCGGTCTGCGTGACCGCTGCGGCGGATATCGACGCCGTGCTGGCGCTCCTCGACGCCAACCCCGGGCTCACCCTGACCACCTTCGGCGACATGCTTCGCGTGCCGGGATCCGACCGGCGCACGCTCGAGCGACTGCGGGCGGACGGCGCGGACGTGCGAGTGGTGTATTCAGTGACCGCGGCGCTCGCGCTCGCGCGGGAGATGCCGGACCGCGAAGTGGCTTTCCTGGCAGTCGGCTTTGAGACGACGGCGCCCGGTACGGCGGCCGCACTAACCGAGGCATTATCCACAAATGTGGACAACTTTCGCGTCATTTCCCTGCACAAGCTGGTGCCGCCGGCCCTCCGGCAGCTGCTGACGACGCCGGGCGCGCGGATAGACGGCTTCCTCCTGCCCGGTCACGTCTGCGCCGTCACCGGGAGCCGTCCCTTCGAGTTTCTCCCGGCGGACTTCGGCATCGGCGGGGTGGTCGCGGGCTTCGAACCGACCGATATCCTGACGGCCATCGGCATGCTGCTCGCCCAGTGGCGGGCGGGGGCGCCGGCAGTGGAGATCCAGTACCGGCGCATCGTCTCGCCGGACGGCAACACCGCCGCGCAGGCGGCGTTGGCGGAGGTGTTCGCTCCCGTCGCCTCGACCTGGCGCGGGCTCGGCCAGATCCCGGCCTCCGGTTTGCTGCCCCGTCCGCAGTTCGCCCGCTATGCCGTCGACCTTGGCGAGGCTGCCGGCGCCGCCCTCGAGAAGGCGGCGCCCGCGCTGGCGGGGGCGGACGCCGGTGGCTGTCGCTGCGGCGATGTCTTGCGCGGGGCGATCGCTCCCTCGGATTGCCCTCTTTACGGGAGGGTCTGCACGCCGCGGAGCCCGGTCGGACCGTGCATGGTCTCGAGCGAGGGCGCGTGCGCGGCAAGTTATCGCTACCGGGGGGTGGCCGTATGAAGGCGTTCGCAGACGGCGACCGGATCCTGCTCAGCCACGGCGGCGGCGGCCTGCTCAGCCGCGAGCTGGTCGAGCGTCTCTTCCTGCCCCGCCTCGCCAACCCGGCCCTGGCCGCCCTCGACGATGCCGGCGTGGTCGCGCTCGGCGAACAGCGACTCGCCCTCACAACGGATGCTTTTGTCGTCGCCCCGCCGTTCTTTCCCGGGGGCGACATCGGGCGGCTGGCCGTGGCCGGGACGGTGAACGATCTCGCGGCGCAGGGCGCGCGTCCGCTGGGCCTGACGGTGGCGTTCATCCTCGAAGAGGGCTACCCGCTCGCCGACCTGGCGCGGGTGACCGACTCGCTGGCCGCTTGCGCCCGCGAAGCCGGAGTCAGCGTCGTCGCCGGCGACACCAAGGTCGTGCCGCGCGGCCAAGCCGACGGCATCTTCGTCAGCGCGGCCGGCGTCGGCCTCATCCCGGCCGGTCGCTGCCCGACGGGGGCCGGCGCTCGCCCCGGCGACCGCGTCATCGTCAGCGGTCCGCTCGGCGAGCACGGCCTGGCCGTCATGCTGGGGCGGCAGGGGATCGCGTTCGCCGGCGAGATCAGGAGCGATGTCGCGCCGCTGAACGCGCTGGTCGAGGCGGCCTATGCCGCTTGCGCCGATCCCGGCGCCATCCACGCCATGCGCGATCCGACGCGTGGCGGCCTGGCGGCTGCCCTGAACGAGATTGCGGCGGCGTCGGGCTGTGCCATCGCGGTCGACGAGGCCGCGACGCCGGTCAGTCCGGAAGTGCGCGCGGCGTGCGACGTCCTCGGGCTCGATCCGCTGCACTTGGCAAACGAGGGCAAGATGGTGTTCGTTGTCGCGGCCGAGACGACCGACGCGGTGCTCGCGGCCCTGCGCGCTCACGAGCGGGGCCGCCTGGCCGCCGTGATCGGCCGCGTGACGGACGGCGCCCCGCGCGTCACCGTGCGGACCGAGTTGGGGACGGAGCGCCTGCTCGACGTCCCGGTGGGGGAGCAACTGCCGCGCATATGCTGAGTGTGGCGCGCGGCAGGTGCGGTGTCGCAGGCCGGCGAAATGACATGCCGGGCCTTGCGAATGCTATTTCATGCGGCGCGCGCCGCAGGGGAGATGAAACGGGTGTCCGAGACTGGTTCTGACGTTGCTGCTGTCATTCTGGCAGCCGGCTACGGCACGCGGATGAAGTCCAAGGTGACAAAGATGTTGCACCCGCTGGCCGGTCGGCCGCTCGTCGAATACAGCGTCCGGGCCGCCCGGGCGGCCGGGGCCGATCGCATCGTGCTGGTGATCGGACCGCGACAGGGCGAGGCTATCCGCGCAGCCCTCGGCGACGCTTGCGAATACGCTTTTCAGGCCGAGCAGCTCGGCACGGGCCACGCCGCCCTGCAGGCTGCAGAGGCGCTGCGCGATTTCCATGGCCTCGTCCTGGTCATGTTCGGCGATGCGGCGATGATCCGCGGCGAGACGCTGACGGATCTGATTGCGTACCACCGCACCAAGGGCGCTCGTGCCACCCTGCTCAGCGCCCGCTTGCCCGATCCGACCGGCTACGGTCGCGTGATTCGCGACCCTGTCAGCGGACGCGTCCTCCGCATCGTCGAGACAAAGAAGCCCGGCGACGCCACTCCCGACGAGATGAATGTCGACGAGGTTTTCACCGCGGCGGCTTGTTTTGACGCGGACAGGCTCTGGCCCGCCCTGCGCCGGCTGTCCAATGACAACGCCCAGCGCGAATACTACTTCACCGATGTCTTCAAGATCATGGCGGCCGCCGGCGAGCCGGTCGAGGCCATGGTGGCGCCGGATTGGCGTGAATCGCTCTGCCCGAACGACCGCGCCGAACTGGCCGAGGCCGAAGCCCTGATGCGCGCCCGCATCAACCGCAGGCTGATGCTCGACGGCGTGACCATCGTCGACCCGCGCACGACTTACATTGATGACACCGTCACCATTGGCCCCGACACGGTCATCTTTCCGAACACGTTCATCAGCGGCGCGACGTCGATCGGCCAGGACTGCCGCATCGGGCCGAACACGACGATCGTGGACTGTCGCATCGGCGACGGCGTCGAGATCCTCTATTCTTACCTGCGCGAAGGCGAGATCCGCGACGGCGCAAGTTTCGGACCGTTCGCCCACTTGCGCCCGGGGACCGTTATCGGCCCGCGCGTCAAGATCGGCAACTTCAACGAACTCAAGAATTCCACCATCGGCGAGGGCACGAAGATCGCTCACCTCAGCTACATCGGCGATGCGACGGTCGGCAGCGAGACGATCATCGGCTGCGGTGTGATCACCGTCAACTACGACGGCGTCAAAAAGTGGCCGACGAAGATCGGCAGCCGGGCGCTCGTCGGCTGCAACACCAATCTCGTGGCGCCGGTCGAGGTCGGCGACGGCGCCTACATCGCCGCCGGCTCGACGATCACCGAGCGCGTACCGGACGATTCCTTCGCCATCGCGCGCGAACGCCAGGTGACCAAGGAAGGCTACATGAAGAAGAAGCGGGAAAAGTCCGAATAAGGGCTTTGAGCAGGGATTTTGCCACGGCGTGCGAAAGCATGAGCGGTTGATTTTCAGGGATAAGGGGGAGCGGTTGTGGCCAGCTACCACGACTCACGACTGAAGATCCTCACCGGCAATGCCAACCCGGATCTGGCCAAGGCCATCTGCGCCAGCTTGGGCATGCCGCTCGGGCAGGCCGAAGTCGGTCGGTTCAGCAACGGCGAGATTAAGGTCATCATCAACGAGAACGTGCGCGGCAATGACGTGTTCATCGTCCAGTCGACTTGCCATCCGGTCAACGACACCCTCATGGAGCTGTTGCTGCTGATCGATGCGGCCAAACGCGCGTCGGCGCGCCGCATCACGGCGGTCATCCCGTTCTACGGCTACGCCCGGCAGGACCGCAAGACGCGCGGGCGCGAGCCGATCTCGGCAAAGCTGGTGGCCAACCTGATCACCACCGCCGGTGCGACGCGCGTCCTCACCATGGATCTGCACGCCGGCCAAATCCAGGGCTTCTTTGACATCCCGCTCGACCACCTGACCGGCATCCCGATCATCGCCGACTACTTTGCCGGTAAGCACCTCGAGGATGCCGTCGTCGTCTCGCCGGACCTTGGCGGCGTCAGCCGGGCGCGCATCCTCGCCGAACGGCTGAACGTTCCGATTGCCATCATCGACAAGCGCCGCCCGGAGCCAAACGTGGCCGAGGTCATGAACGTCATCGGCAAGGTTCAGGGCAAGAACGTCATCATGATCGACGACATGATTGACACCGGCGGGACGATCGCCCTCGGCGCCCAGGCGCTGCTTGACCTCGGCGCGAAGGACGTCTATGTCGCCTGCACCCATCCCGTGTTCTCCGGTTCGGCGGTCGAGCGGCTCGCCGCATCGCCGATCAAGGAGCTGGTCGCACTGGACACCATCCCGCTCACCCCTGAGCAGAAGCGCGATAAGTTCACCATCCTGTCCGTGGCGCCGCTGCTCGGCGAGGCGATCATCAGGATCCACGAGGACTTGTCCATTTCCAAGTTGTTCAGCGATGACCGCAGGTAAGAGGCCGCTGCAGAAGGCTTCACTCCATAATGTTTGACATCGTCCCCGTGACCAGGTACCATATAGGATAGACTGTCTTCACTCGAGGAGGAATTCGCCCATGCAGCAGGTTGCCCTTAAGGCCGAGCCGCGCGAGTCCGGGAAGGGTTCCGCCCACCGCACCCGCGCTGAGGGTTATGTCCCGGCGATCCTTTACGGCAAGAACACGCCAAACGTCAGCCTCAAGGTCAACGGCCGCGAGCTGAGCCGCGCCCTCCAGACGGGCGCCGGGCGGAACAATCTGTTCCGCGTTGAGCTGCGCGGCGAAGAGCCGCGCACCTGCATCATTAAAGAAGTCCAGACCGATCCCGTCTCCGGCCGGATCCTGCACATTGATCTGTTCCAGATCTCGCTCAAGGATCGCATCCACACCAGCGTGGCCATTGTCATCCACGGTGAAGAGCTGGTGGAGAAGGCCGGCGGGATCCTGCAGCACGGCCTGCGCGAACTGGAGGTCGAATGCCTGCCGACCGACATCCCCGAGCACATCGTGGTCGATGTGTCCAAGCTTCGCATTGGCCAGCACATTACCGCCGGCGATGTCAAGCTGCCCGAGAACGTGCGCTTGGTCAGCGACCCGGAGGAAGTTGTCGTTGCGGTAGTTGCGCCCAAGCATGCTGAGGTCGAGGCCGCCGAGACCGAGGCTGCCGCCGGCCCGGCCGAGCCAGAGCTGGTCAAGAAGCCGAAGGCCGAGGAAGAAGAGAAGAAGTAGAGCTGCCTGCCCTGCGGAATTTGCCGCAAAAGCGGGTGACGCGAATCATGAAACTCATTGTCGGCCTGGGGAACCCAGGCCGAACCTATATGCGGACGCGGCATAACCTCGGCTTCCGCGTCGTCGACGAACTGGCGGCCCGCCACAGCCTGCGCTTCAGCGACCGCCACTTCAACGCCGAGATTGCCGACGGGGTCATCGCCGGCGCGCGCGTCCTCCTGGTCAAGCCGCAGACGTTCATGAACGCCAGCGGTGAAGCCGTCGCTCCGCTGGCCGGGTACTATCGGATCTCGGCCGAGGACATTCTCGTCGTCCACGATGATCTCGACCTGACGCCGGGCAAGATCCGCCTGCGCCGGCGGGGATCGGCCGGCGGGCACCGCGGCATTGCGTCGCTGATTGAGCGGCTCGGCACACAGGACTTCGCGCGGCTCAAGATCGGCATCGGTCACCCGAGCGGGCCGATCGAGGTGGTGGACTACGTATTGCAGGCGTTCGGCCCCGATGAGGCGCCACTGATGGAGCAGGCGGTCGCTCGCGCCGCGGACGCGGTGGAACTGTACCTCGCCGAGGGGCTGGAGGCGGCGATGCGGCGGTTTAACGTGAGCGGTTCTGTAGATTGAAGATTTATGGCGACAGCGGGGAAGCCGGGCATTGCCACTGGCGATGCCCGGCTTCACGCGCTCTATGCGACGCCGCCTGTGCTGCAACCATGACTGGTGGGCTAACCCCAGCTCCTGATCATGCTTCAACGGTCGGCCCTGGTGCGACCTAGCACATGTCACGACTGGTGATGAAATGTAAGTCCGCGCTGACAGCCTAGGCATCACGAGTCCTTCAGGGCCAATCTTTGTCCGGTATTCAAGGGCTCTTGGGTCAAGCACGATCAGAGCTGGCCAGTATATGACGCAGGAGTTGCTGAAGTGCAGCAGACTCTTCTTCAATTTCTTTCTCGTCGAAAATCGTCACCACATCAACGACGAACCTATCGTCTCCAATCTGCCACATGAAATCTGGGCCTTGCTTCATCAACAAGCGTGGGGTGGAACATCGACCTTTCCCACGGATCGGCTAGAGGCCGCACGTTCGTCGTCTTGACTTCGCAGC
>Ga0315298_1011171_pt1 | contig 10606 bp, 10 predicted proteins | sample WHS_1_MG_FD_203077 | JGI IMG/M metagenome (GOLD analysis project Ga0315298, IMG submission 203077) | Extremophilic microbial mat communities from Washburn Hot Springs, YNP, Wyoming, USA - WHS_1_MG | ecosystem: Environmental > Aquatic > Thermal springs > Hot (42-90C) | place: USA: Wyoming...
ACGATAAAGTGTCACAAAGTGATAGACTGATAAAGCTCAATCAAATTGCAATTCAACAAATAAGAATACTATCTGATGTTGAAAATCGGAGATATTTAAAATAAATTATCGTTGTAAAATCCCTAAAATTCGGGAGGGGCTAAAGAAGAATGAAAAAAAAGAGCTTACTGAGCGTAGCCGAAGTGACACGGATTACAAAACAGCACCAGCGGGAGCTTTGCGGAACAGAGGAATAACGGGAATAGAAAGGAACAACGCATCAAACTGTGGAAGAAACGGTTGGATGCTAAATAAATAGTCGTTACGAAAGAGTAAGAAAAAAATTATAACCTCATATATAGAAAAATGTATATTGCTGTAGTAGGAACAGGTTACGTAGGTTTAGTATCAGGGGCTTGTTTCTCCGAAATGGGTATAAATGTAACATGTGTAGATGTAGATGAAAACAAGGTGGAAAAACTTAAGAATGGTATTATTCCAATACATGAACCGGGGCTGGAAGAAATAGTTCACAAAAATGTTGCGAGTGGGCGTTTGAGTTTTACAACTGATTTGACTTCCTGTTTGGATAATGTTGAAGTTATTTTTAGTGCCGTAGGGACACCACCCGATGAGGATGGAAGTGCCGATTTGAAATATGTTTTGGAAGTTGCACGTACAATAGGACGAAATATAAATAAGTATGTTTTAGTGGTGACAAAGAGTACCGTTCCTGTTGGTACGGCTCAAAAAGTTAAAGATACTATTCAAGAAGAATTGAATAAAAGGAACTTAGATATTGATTTTGATATAGCATCAAATCCGGAATTTTTAAAAGAGGGGAATGCGATTGATGATTTTATGAAACCTGATCGTGTTGTTGTAGGGGTTGAAAGTAAACGTGCTCAATCTATTATTGAGAGCCTTTATAAACCCTTTATGATGAATAACTACCGAATGATCTTTACCGATGTTCCTTCGGCAGAAATGATTAAATATGCCGCTAACGCTATGCTTGCCACTCGGATTTCGTTTATAAACGATATTGCCAATCTTTGTGAGATTGTTGGAGCTGATGTAAATATGGTGCGCAAAGGTATTGGAGCAGATAATAGAATTGGCACTAAATTTCTCTATCCCGGATGTGGATATGGGGGATCTTGTTTCCCTAAAGACGTGAAAGCGCTCATTCATACTGCTTCACAGAACGGTTATGAAATGCGTGTGTTGAAAGCGGTTGAAGAAGTAAATGAAACACAAAAAACCATTCTTTACGAGAAGCTCGTAACCCATTATCAAGGAAATTTAAATGGAAAGACAATAGCTTTGTGGGGTTTGGCGTTTAAACCGGAAACTGATGATATGCGCGAAGCGCCTTCCTTAGTATTGATAGACTTTTTATTGAAAGCCGGTTGCAAAGTGAAAGTGTATGATCCGATCGCAATGGAAGAGTGCAACCGAAGAATAGGAACCTCAGTTACTTATTGCACCGATATGTATGGAGCAGCATTGGGTGCGGATGCTTTATTAGTCGTAACGGAGTGGAATGAATTCAGGGTTCCTTCGTGGGGTGTTTTACTTAAAACAATGAATCAAGCGGTAATGTTGGATGGACGGAATATCTATGACCGGCAAGAACTCATTGAAATGGGATTTAATTACTATCGAATAGGATAATAAAATGAAAATACTTGTAACAGGGGCAGCAGGTTTTATTGGGTTTCATTTGGTAACCCGTTTATTAAATGACGGATATCAAATTGTAGGATTGGATAATATAAACAGTTACTATGATATAAATCTGAAATATGCCCGCTTAGCTGAAACAGGCATTTATGCCGTTGACGAAACGGATCATTCAGGCGGGAAAAACCGACAATATAAAGAAATTTCTTTTGGAGATATTATACAATCAGTTATTTTTCCAGAATATCGTTTTATTCGTCTGGATCTTGAAAATAAAATTGAAATTAATCAATTGTTTTCTACTGAGCATTTTGATTATGTGGTCAATTTAGCTGCTCAGGCCGGAGTACGTTACAGTATCGAAAACCCGGAAGCCTATATCCAGAGCAATATTGTGGGATTTTTTAATATATTAGAAGCCTGCCGCCATTATCCGGTGAAACATTTGGTGTATGCTTCTTCTTCTTCTGTATATGGTTCTAATGCTAAAATACCGTTTAGCGAGGATGATAAAACGGATGAGCCTGTCAGTCTGTATGCTGCTACCAAGAAAAGTAATGAACTGATGGCCTATACTTATAGTCATTTATATAACATACCTACTACAGGCCTACGTTTCTTTACCGTGTATGGACCCTGGGGACGGCCGGATATGTCTCCGATTCTTTTTGCCAATGCCATTACACAAGGTAAACAGATCAACGTGTTTAATAATGGCGAGATGGAACGGGATTTTACCTACATTGATGATATCGTGGAGGGATTAGTGCGTGTTGTCGGAAAAGTGCCGGAAAATAAACCGCCATACCGAGTACTGAATATTGGGAATGGCTCACCTGTCAATCTGATGACCTTTATTGAAACAATGGAGCATGCTTTAGGGGAAAAGGCCGAAAAGGTTTTTATGAATATGCAACCGGGAGATGTAAAAAGAACATGGGCGGATACCCAAAAATTAGAATATATGGTTAATCATAAACCACATATTGAGATAAATAAAGGATTAAATGCATTTGTGAATTGGTATCATTCATTTTATGAAAATATTTAAGTTAAATGATTGTTAAATTTACAGATTAATTATATTGACGTTTCTGTTTTTTTTTTTAAGGTGTTTTATAGTATTTAACCATGGAGGAGGACTGGATGTGATGCCTTACCGTTTTGTTAAATGGATATTGAAAGGTACACCTATTACCCTTTATGGCGACGGCACACAGGCACGTGATTTTACTTATGTGGATGATATTGCTCGGGGAACAATATTAGCAGAAAAACCATTGGGTTACGAAATAATAAACCTGGGCGGTGGAAAAGAACCGGTGACGATCAATCAGTTTATTGCATGGATTGAAGAATTAACAGGTAAAAAAGCAATTATCAATTATCAACCGAACCATTCTGCAGATATGATTGAAACGATGGCGAATATTGAAAAGGCAAAGAGATTATTGGTTTGGGAACCAAATGTAAATACATTGAAAGGGTTAAGAATACTAATTGAGAACAAAGAATTATTGAGATTTAAAGTATAAATAATGAAAAATAAATAATAATTAATAGATATTAATTGAGGGAAAACAATCTGAATGAATAGTTCTACAAGACTGGTATTTAATACCAGCATACAATACTTCCGATCCATTATATCCTTATTTATTTCGTTTTATACTGTAAGGTTGATACTTGACGCGTTGGGTATAGAAAATTATGGTATATATTCGATAGTTAGTGGAGTAGTCTCAATGTTATCGTTTATTCAGTCATCGTTGGCACAAACCACGCAACGTTATCTTTCATTTCATCAGGGACGTGGAGATTTGACAATGCAGAAAAAAATCTTCAACAATAGTGTTATCACCCAATTATTAATAAGTATAGCATTGGTAGCAATACTTGCTGCATTAAAACCTGTATTGTTTGGAGGATTTCTAAATATCGAACCAGATCGGTTAAATGCGGCCGTTGGGGTATATTTCTGCATGTTGGCAGTATTATTTTTTACGATGCAATCTGCCCCATATATGGCCACCTTGATTGCTCATGAAAATATTTTATACACCACGATTGTGGAGCTTTTGAATATTTTCTTAAAAATTCCAATAGCATTAATGCTTTATCATGCACCTTTTGATAAATTAATTTATTATGCAGTGTTGAGTTTAGGCCTACAAGTGTTAAATTTTCTTCTGTATTATATTTACTGCAAATTAAAATATCCCGAGAGCAAAGATTTTAATTTCAATCAATTTGATAAACAAACATTTAGAGATATTTTCTCATTTATGGGTTGGAATATTTATAGCACCGGATGTATTGTAGCAAAGAATCAAGGCTTTGCAATTATTTTAAATAAAATGGCTGGTGTTGTTTGGAATGCGGCATGGGGTATTGCAAGTCAAGTTGCGGGACAAATAAATTTTATTTCAGTTTCAATGCAAAATGCCATACGACCACAAATCGTCAAAGCTGAAGGTGCTGGTGATCGCAAACGGATGCTAAGGCTTTCAGAAATCTCAAGCAAGTTTTCGTTTATGCTATTGGCTATGGTTTCCATTCCTTTATTTATCGAAATGACTAAAATTCTCCCATTTTGGTTGAAGGAGGTCCCTGAGGGTACGGTATTGTTCTGCCAGATGATATTAATTGTTAATATAGTAGATCAACTCACTTCAGGATTGGCACAAGCAAATCAAGCGATTGGTGACGTCAAAAATTATTCACTCTTATTTTATACTCCAAAGTTACTATTACTACCTGCTACATATCTTATCCTTTTTTACTATGATAGTAAATTGAGTGTAATGTTTGCTTTTGTGATGATTGAACTAATTGTGGCACTACTTCGCTTGCCATTTCTTAAATCAACTGGAGGTTTATCTATCAATGAATTTGTCAACAATGTATTTATAAAGGAATTAGTCCCATTTATTCTAACAGCTATCGCTTGTTGGGGATTTTCCCAACTATTTGATTCGCTTTGGGGTATTTTGGGAACATGCATTATTTCTTTGATCATTATGGGCATTACTACTTACTATTTTGGATTGTGCAATGATGAAAAAATAATTATTAAAGCTTTATTGGAAAAGACAAACTCAAAATTGATAAAAACCTTGTACCATTAAATGCTTATTAGAAATGGGAAATAAAGTAACACTACCAAATAAATATTAAATACTAGCAAAGTATGAATAGCGAAAATAGTCCTTTAGTTAGTATTATTACAATAACACATAACCGAGCAAATTTAATTCATCGATGTATAGAAAGCATCCAAAAACAAACCTACACTAATTATGAGCATATTATAATTGATGGAGCTTCGACTGATAACACTGAAGAAATTGTAAAGTTATATAATGATATTCATATCAAGTATGTAAAATTAATAAATAAAGGGCCTCAAGTTCAGATGAGGGCAGGAGCTGATATGGCGCAAGGAAAGTATGTAACTTTTCTTGACGATGACGATGAATACTTGCCTTCAAAAATAGAAAAGCAAGTCGGCTTATTTGAGACGCTTCCTGAAGATTACGGAATAGTATATTGCTGGATGTCTTATTACAATTTTGATGAACCAGACAAAGTTATCAGAATTCATAAGACACAACTAAAAGGATTTGTAGGAGATATTGCTCCTTCAAAACCTTTGATTTCTGGAACTCCAACCATGCTTATTCGCAGAAATGTTTTCGAGGAATTTGGTGGAACTTTTAATGATAGCATAGGGTATCTAATGTCGGATTGGGAACTTTGTGCCCGTATATGCCAAAAATATAAAGTAGATTATGTGCCAGAGTCTTTGGTAAAGGTGTATGTCAATCACGGGCATGCCAGATTAACTACAGATTTCTATTCAGCAAAAGCTAAAAAGGGAATCCTTTATCACACTCATTTTTTGAATGAATTCAAGGATGTTTTTGAAAGGCATCCAAATTACGCGAATTTGCATTATTTTAATTTGTCACGTTGTTACGCTAAGTTAAAGCATAGAAAAGAGGCATTTAAGTATCACAAGTTATTGTGTAAAACCAGACCAGCTCTAAATCAACGAGTTAAATCTTTAATCGGAATTATCATAGGAAGATAACATATGAATATTGATAAACTAGAAAATAAAGAAAAAATAGCCATTATTGTGGTGGGCTATAATCGTATAAAGTCAATTAAACGATTATTAGGGTCGTTGGTTAAAGCTAATTATTCGACTAAAGATATTCCACTGGTTATAAGCATTGATTGCAGTGGTGTTGAAGAATTGTATAAATATGTAAGAGATTTTGAATGGCCTTATGGTGAAAAATATTTAAATATTCAGAACGTGAGATTAGGGTTGAAAAATCATATTTTTCAATGTGGAGATTTGACTAAGCATTTTAAAGCTGTTATATTGCTTGAAGATGACCTGTATGTTTCGCCATATTTTTATAACTATGTTGTCGCTACTGTTGATAAATATGGGAATGACAATAAAATAGCAGGGATTGCTTTATATAAAAATGAAATTAACGGATATATTGGACTTCCATTTCATCCAATAAATAATGGTGCTGATGTATTTGCTTTACAAGAAACATGTACCTGGGGACAATGTTGGACAGCAGAAATGTGGAATAATTTTAGAAGCTGGCTAAAAGACAATGAAGATGCATATATGCAAGTTGACATGTGGGATACGATTAAAAATTGGTCAAAAGCATGGTCAAAATATTATAATGCATATATTGTTTCTACAAATAGATATTTCATTTTTCCATATATTTCTTTAACGACCAATTTTAGCGATGCAGGAGTGCATGGCAAGACAAACAATACTATTGTTCAAGTTAATCTTCTTAATGGAGAGAAAAAATATGAGTTACCTAATTTCTGTTCACTTATTAAATATGATATTTATTTTAACAATAAAGAATTATATAAATATGTCGGATTAAATGAGGATGAATTGTGTGTTGACCTATATGGAACCAATATAAATTATAGTCGAAAACGGTATTTACTTACTCCATTGCAACTCCCATATAAATCTATTCATGATTATGCATTAAATTTGCGCCCGCACGATTTAAATATAATGCTAAATATATCTGGAAATGAAATTCATTTATATGACACTTTATGTCCTACTGGTAATAAGCGAGAATTTAAAATACCTATTAAATGCTTAAATTATCACTTCAACATAAATAGGAAATTTGCCGTACGTATTTTGATTGACCAAATAAAAAATTTATTGAAGCAAATATTTTAAAAATATGGAATATATAAGATCAATATTCTTTCATTATATATATGTTATAATTAAATGGTATTTTGAGAAAAGATCTCATAAAAGTTTAATTAATGGGAAAATAATTGTTTATCATCACGTTACTGATGAGGAGATTGATGAAAAAAGTAAATCTTGTATATGTTCTCCATCTGTATTTAGAAGAACTTTAGATGATCTCAAAAAAAACAATTATGATTTTGTAACTATTGACGAGGCAATTAATAGAATCGACAAGAAATCATCTAAAAAGTTTGTAGTAATTACTTTTGATGATATTCCCCAAAATGTTTTTACAAATGCTTATCCTATTTTAAAAGAATTAAATATTCCCTTTATTGTTTATATTACTGTCAATTATATCAACAAAGAAGGTTTTATTTCAAACGAACAATTAGATATTTTAAACAATGAGCCGATATGCACAATTGGGTCACACACAATATCTCATCCGATGTTGAGATTTAAGAAAGATAGTTACTCTGAAATATTTGAATCAAAAAAGTGGCTAGAAAATAGGCTAAATAGAAGCATCGACCACTTTGCATATCCTTATGGACGGCCTGGTGCAATTAGTTTAAAAAATATCAGGGAAGTAAAAAAAGCAGGGTTTACTACTGCCGTGAGTACTATCTTTTGTGACATTTCAGACTATACTGCTCAGTATAAATACTACTTACCAAGAATCTTTATTAACCTATGATCAAACCTTCTATTTCTTACTTTCTTCGTAGAGAGTGGCCTTTGCTGATTATAATGGTATTGGGTGTCTCTGAAATATTTGGTGCATTTAGTTTGTATATTTTAATATTGTTATTGCCGCTTTTGGTTTTCAATAGTAATTCAATAAAAATATTAAAAGATTCTTTAGTTTACTATATTTTGGGATTTTCAATTTCCTATGTTGCATTACTTTACTTAAATAAACTAGATAGAGGTCCATCTTATTCAATATACACATTGCTCTATCCGATAATATTTTATCTTATTGGAAAGCGAATTGGTAAATATAACAGTAAATATATCCTAATATTTTTTCTTATTCTGTTTGTGAGTTTTGAATTCATCACCATTTTATTCAGTATTATAAGCATAAATAAAGGTGGAATTATAAATACTTCCAGAAGTTTTATTGACATAACAGGTTTCGACTTTAGCGCTACATTATATGGTGTAAATGTTTCCTTAGGATTAGCAGGATTACCCCTTATATTTGTTACTTCAACTAACAAAGCTGAGAAAGTATTTAAGTATATGTTTTTTTTATTGGGCATTTTGTCCTTAATGGTAAACATTCAGTTATTAAACCGCACAGGAATAATAATTGTGCTGGCAAATTTTCTTTTATTGATGATGATATTTTTTAAGAATAAGAAATTCTCATCGGGAACAATAGTAACAATTTTAATATTTTTAATAGCAATTATATATATTATACATTTAAATCCAGATATAATTAACGCTTACGCTAAAAGGAATGAAAATACATCAGAAACATTGCTAAATGGTGGTGATAGGTTTAATAGATGGAGCAATGCTTTAGCTGACATATACAAACATCCATTTGGTGGAGGAGTTTATATGTATAATGTTAGATTTTATGCTCATAATCTATGGTTGGATGTCGTTGAAATATGCGGTTTTATTCCATTCACATTTCTTTTTATTGGTACGATTAAAGCCATAAAGCTAAACATTAAATGCGTCAATAATCAGAATAAATATTCTTTCTTTTTCCGCTGTTATATTGCAATGCTTGGCCTTACATTTTTTCTGCAATGTTCGATGGAGCCAATAATGGAAGGAGCATTATTATATTTTTGCTTATATATGTTATTCTGGGGGATTATACGAAGCTCTTCTTTTCGCTTTGTATCTAAAAATAATTCTATTTAATTCATTTACTCTGAAAATTGAAAAATTTAATAGAAGTTAATGTATGATAAATTTATACTATATTGGAGCTGATGAGGATTTCGCTAGAAATTCAGCAGGAGCATTAAGAATCATAAATAATTGCAAAGCAATAAGTCAAAATCCTATATATAATATTAGAATTATAGGATACAGTGATATTGAATATCTAACTAAAGATTCCTATGAAGTATTTAATACAAAAAGAGGAAAAAATGCGTTACAAAAATTCTTTTATTATCTAGTACGCTCCTTTTCTATTATAAAATTGCTTAAACGATTTCTTGAAAAACCAGATATCATTATTTATTATGGTACTTCTGCACGAATATTATTCCCTTTATTACAATATTGCAAACACAATCAAATAAAATTGATTGAAGATGTTGTGGAATGGTACAACTATTCACATTTACCATTTGGTAAATATGGACCTTTAGCTATAGATGTTAATCTTGCCATGACCAAACTCATTCATAAATGTAATGGAGTTATTGTAATCAGTACTTTTTTACAAAATTATTATAACTATAAAGTAAATAAAATATTAAAAGTGCCTATTCTTATTGACAATGTAATACAAACATTACCAATCAATGAATCAATATCTTTTGATTCAGATTATTTAAATCTAATATATGCAGGATTCCCAGGAAGGAAGGATTTATTATTTAATGTCATTACAGCTGTTGAATATTGTAGTTCTATAGGTTTTGCAGTTAAGCTACATATTTTAGGCCCTACCAAAAATGAATTGGGATCATTTTTTAAACATCAATTTTCTAATTCAATTATTTTCCATGGAAAAGTTTCTCAATCATTGGTTTCAGAAAATCTAAAAAGAGCGGATTTCTCTGTTCTTTTAAGACCAGATGAACGATATGCCCATGCTGGATTTCCAACAAAGTTTGTTGAAAGTCTTAATTCAGGATTACCAGTAATTGCTAATATAACAAGTGACTTGGCAAATTATTTAATAGATGGATATAATGGTTTTATTGTTCCCGATAGTTCCGTAAATTCATTTGTTGCCGTATTAAAAAAAATTCTTTCAAAAGATAAAAATGAATTTAAAAAGATGAAAATAAATGCTCAAAAAACAGCTAAAGAGAATTTTCAGTATCAATTATTTTCTAAATGTCTTTCTGATTTTATTCTTGACATTGTCAACGAAGGGAACAGTTCATAAATGAAAATTAAAAATGAATAGTTTTATGAATAATTATAGAGGAAATTTTAAAGGTCTTTTTTTTATTTGTTGGTTTCGTTTGTCCCATAATTTCACAAGAAATATATTTTTGAAAATTATTGGATTTCCCATTCGAATAATTTATAAGTTAATATTTAATTGGATCTTAGGAATTGATATAGCAGATTCAACTAAAATTGGTAAAAATTTTGTTGTTTATCATGGAATAGGTTTGATTGTACATCCAAAAACAATAATTGGAGACAATGTAATTCTAAGGCACAACACAACAATTGGAAGCTCAAAACATAATGGAGGCGCTCCAATATTATGCAATGGATGTGATATTGGCTCAAATAGTGTCATTATTGGTGAAATTACGATAGGAGAAAATGCAAAAATAGGTGCAGGATCTGTTGTTGTAAAAGACGTTCCACCATTCCTGTTTTCAGCATTGGGACACCCTATGAAAAATTGACGATTTTATAAAGTTCCGCCTGTTCATCATCCATTTGTAAAAGAATTGATTTAGTATGCTTGGATTGGGGAAGCATATAACTTATTTG
>Ga0315298_1011172_pt1 | contig 10605 bp, 8 predicted proteins | sample WHS_1_MG_FD_203077 | JGI IMG/M metagenome (GOLD analysis project Ga0315298, IMG submission 203077) | Extremophilic microbial mat communities from Washburn Hot Springs, YNP, Wyoming, USA - WHS_1_MG | ecosystem: Environmental > Aquatic > Thermal springs > Hot (42-90C) | place: USA: Wyoming...
ACCAGGAGTAATGCTACCCGTACCTTTTACATTTATCAGATCTTCCAAGTTGTGTGAATGCAAAAGGCTTGCGTTACTTGACGAACCTGCTGTAAGCTTGTTTAAACTATCAGCATTAACAGAACCCGCTACGCCTATCAATGCTTCTGGGTGGTGAGAATGCAAGAGATCCGCACTACTTGTTGATCCTGCTGTAAGAGTGTTTAAATTTGTGTAGGTTACATTAGTTGAGGCTGAAGCCAGAGCCCGATTAGTATTTGCTAACAGATTATCCGTTAGAGGAAGCGGGCTTGCGCCTACGTAAAGTGACTGCACCAACAACGGACTAAGGACTGAAGGAGCACCAATCGATGAAGGCGACACAGAATAAAGAGCGAAGCGTTGATTTGTTGGATCCCAATACAAACTTGCGTATTGTCCCGGATACGAGAACGTACCTCGTTGTATTCTAAACTCGCCTGCGAAGTCCGAAGGGCTGTTCTGTACAAGGGTGAAGGTACTTCCAAAAGACTGGGTATGGGTATGATACTGATCAGCATTTGAGCTTGGGCCAGCTGTTAATGGGGGCGTTGGAAGACTCCAGTTCGAGGGAATTCCATTTATAGCCTTACCAAGCTGATTACGAATATGCCTCAGGTTGTCAAGTAAGCTACCTGTTGTAGGAACGGAAGCCGCTGTATCTTCCACTAGATCGGCTCGTATTATCTCAGGAGATATTGTGAAGAATCTTCGATAATCGATAAGCGTTCCTGAAACTATATCTGTATTATTAAACTGCACAGAGGCTAAAAGATACAAATTCGGATACAGAAACGGAGAGGTTTGAATGTTCGGATAATTGGATACAAGATCCAGCATAGTGGTAATATTCGGCCCTGAGGCACTCGCTAGTACATACACGACGCCAGAATAGACTCCAGAAATTGGAGGTGTTACTGTAACCGGCGGTAATGAGGATGTGTAAACGTTCCCACCGACAACTAATACAGCACCTGTTGGAGGAGCAAATGATATATAAGCATTTGCAGTTCCTACTTGGTAAGTAACAGAGGCAGAATAACTATTAAACGCCGCGGAGGAAAGAGTAAGCGGAACTATACCTGGAACGTGTGACTCCTCTATGTGCTTTACTACATCGCCAGGAGTATAGCCGAGATCCGCAAGAGTTAATCCGTGCGGATTGTTAGAAGCAGGGGTCCCTGAGCCTGTTGCGTTTACATGTGCTTGTACAGTCTTTTCAAATCCTGTAAGAGAAGTTGGAGTAAGAGAAGGATCGAGCACAACAGCATCTGCTGTTGTACGTACTTTCGCGTATACTCTTGCATCCCACACATTCGTAATCTCCGTACCGTTGAAAGAGCCTGAAGCCAACAGTATTTGAGAGGAGGTTGGCGGATTGGTATCAACAGAAATAAAGTAACTTTCATAATAACGCGTCGGGTGGGAAACTCCGTTTATATCTGTTTTTATAGCGCCGGAGGTTTCTTGGTAAGATAATTTTACGTAGAAAGTTCCGAGTTGCGGATTAAGCCACGACCATGACGCGCTAGAACTTCCTAACGATATCGTAACCATACTCGGTACGTTTATAAAATTACCGCTCGCATCTTGTGCTATTCCTGGAGCAACGGTTATCTGCGTGAGTGATAATTGGGAAACATAGCAGTTTTTTGTTAGATCGTTAGCTTGACTCGGATCCCCGAATATTCCACCCTTATTAGCAAGAATTGCAACTGATCTCTGTTGAAACTCTTGATTGGATGCGGAAGCGAGATTATTTAGGTCGTCGCTTACAACATCTTGAGTATCAAAAAATACACTTCTGTTCATTCTTTACACCTCTAATAGATTAAAATATATTTTAGAGTCGTTTACATAGACTACTTTTACTGGAATTCCATAAAGTTCTTTACGCTTCTCAACAGTAGAATCAAATAGCGTATTTGCATCCGGACTGTATACATCGTATGTATCTCCTGGTTTTCCAAAGACTTCAAAGAAGAGAGCGAGTTTGTCCTCTTTTGGTACTGTATCAGCATCATCGTTCTCAAATGCTAAGGACGGGACGCCTTCATTATCATCGCTAAGTCTACCTTTTGCAGCATCGCTTGATAAAAACGTATTAAACTCCGAATCATCGTCAGCAAACTCAGACTTCAAGGCCGATGCAAGTGCCTGCATAATCTTCTTATCAAACGACATAAACAATGAGCGGTCAAATTTGACTGTGTAAGCTGGTCTTAATAATTCTTCAACTGTTAATTTTTCGTTAGCCATCTGTTATCTCGGAAACACTGGTAGTCTTTGTGTATTATACACACCATTTACACCGAATTGATACAGCATCTGGTCTGATAATCCTATCATTGAAAACTGATGAAACTCCAGCTCCGCGCTAGCTGATATATTTCCTAATAAGCGATACTGCCAATACTGCTCAACACTAGAAGATGGAATGCAAAGACTCGTAAGCCTTGGTTTGTATTGTTGGAAATCCTGTTGCGCCCGTAAAGGAGTTAAGAAGTAGTTGGCAACAAGTGCCTCGTCCATTGTAATCGCGCTACCTGTTATCGCCATAATCGCTGTAGTTGAAGTTAAACTCGGTAACACAACACCGCTTCCTGAGGCAACAATCGCACCATCGATATATAAATAACTTTCATTTGCAGTTACAGTAAATGCAATTTGATGATATCGACTTGGGAGTTCGTTGAATATCGAAGGAGGCCCTCCAGCGAGCGTACTGAGATAAAGCAACTGAGTTGTACCGGAGTTTACAGTTAAACTAAACTGCTTCTGTGAGGCATCAACGAGAAGCATCAATCCCGACGATGACAGAGAAAAGGTATTATCTGCCACAGCGCACATCTTATACATCCATTTCGTGGTGGTTGACAAACCTGAATCGACTCCGTATAACCAGAATTGGCCTCCTATATAAGGCGTAAGGCCAAAATTAACTGAAGCGGAATACACGGAAGAACTATTAAACGTCGCCGCAAAGTCTCTAGCCCTTCGAGCGTGACCGTAAGCAGCTCTTCCTCCACTTATATAACTCAAAGTATTTTTATTTGGAGTGACATCAAGAATGCTCCCTGAATTGGTAAATAACCAATGCGCACCTAATGTAGTAGAGGCGGGCATTGTTATATACGGGATCTCCTGTGGATTGTAATCCCTATAATATACAGTTGATGGTATCGAAGCACTGGCATAGCTTCTGAGCTGCATTGTATACGAACTACCATTTCGAGTGAGAACAAGCCAATCCAAGTACCAGTCCAACGACTTGTAATTACTTGGCAATTGTAATGTTTGTGCCGGATCATAAAGATATTGGCCTGGACCATAATTTGTAGTATCTGTCGTTATGTAGCCACCGCTTGCAAATACGTAGACCGAAGATGAACTACTTGGTCTTGAAAAGACATAATCTTGTATAAAAAAGATATTTGTGTAAATATCTCCTCGCAACACTTTGTTAATCGAGCTAGCATAAAGCGGTTGCAATGAGCCGGTGATGGTACTTGTAGCAGGTTGGAAAATAGTAATTGCGCTATACTTGTGTTTGTTGCTTATAACCTCTGTATCGCTACCGAGTCTCGAATAAGAAATAACAAATCTAGATGCAGTTGCAAAACTAGTTACATTACAAGGGATCTTATAACCAAAATTCGGGATATATGTATCGGAGACGAGATAATCAGGACCTAGCGCAACGATATTACCACTCAATATCGTTAAGTTCCAGTAATTTCGGTCTAACTCGGGTTGTATTATTATGGGACTCATGCCTGTAAAGGCTTGACCTACTCTCTGGATCGCTTGCTTTACAGTTCCTGCAAAATCAGCTTCATAGAGCAGCCTCAACTGCTGCCTGTAGCTATTTAAAGTAGCCCCACTATTGTATTGATCGTAATACTGCCCAGAGACCCTTTGCAGTTGAAAATACCAGGCGAAATTGTCATACAGCTTTGGGGTTGAACGATTGGCAACAAGAGTCGTTTCGACACTTTGTAAAGCTATATCGAGCCAAGCTTGCCGAGTAAGCATCGAAGCAGTAGCAAGCTGTTGCGCATACATCTCAAAGATATCAAAAACAGTGGAGCTAACAATCTGTGTAGGATAATAACTCGCATCTAATGCATCGAGCATCTGTGCGACAATCAGGTCATCTGGAGGTAAAGAATAAATCTGTCCGCCAGTAGGAAGAAACGCACTTGAAGACGTTAGCATTATACTTACACCACTACGTTAACGGTTATTGTATTCGCGACTGGATAAGCCATCGACGGGAGATTCAGATTATTGAAACTGTCAGGTAGAATTGTACCGTCATCACTCTTGAACACATCAAACGGTGTTTTGCAGTCTGTAACTCCCGCTGTATTGAGGATGATTTCCTCAAGAGCTGATTGCTTAACAACAGTTCCGATTGTTAATGAAGATATATAGTTGCCAAGAGCTGTTTGCACATTCGTAATTACTGAACTTTGATCAAAGCCTGAAGCAATTCTTATACTCACAGTAATATCTATCAATACCTCTACTGCGGCATGTACTAGAACTGAGCAGTTTTGCAACTGTAATTGGTTTAAATTGTTTTGGAGATCTGATATTAAGCTATTGTATTGGTAGGTAATGAAAAGGGATCCGAGGTTGCCCGTCGAAAACGTAATTGAATCCAGTCCCACAACCGAGCCTGCATAAGCTGCTTGATCATGATTGAGTTGGTATGAACTACCTGGCAACGTACCGCTTATACTTGAAATAACAGAAACAATATCTACAACGGGCTGAGATTTAAAATAATAAGGATTTGTAAAGACAGGCACAACATCGGTAACTGTTGTTAACGTACTGCCTTGCACATAAATATCGATCGCTCCATGGTAGTCTCTTGGTGACTGCCCATTGCCAACAATGTATGTACTTATCACACGATCATCAGTTGAAACAAATGTTGTTAAGCCATCAAGAGTATCTAACGCAGTTCCTAATCTCTTCGCTGCTATTCTTGCCCGTAACTGTTGTGTACTCTCCGCTTCCGCACCTCCTACTGTAGGGGCACTATTATAGACTCCGTCTATTCCTATAATAGGTGCAATAAGAGATGATATTGTGTTGGCGCCTACATTACCCTTACTACCTGCGTTAACTGCCTGTATTGGTACAGCAATCTCGTATGCTTTCGTTGTCGTGTTGTAATACGTAGAGCTAAGAGTTGCATACATAGTAACAGTTGTCGTTGTTACAAACTGAATACCAGAAGATGCATTTGAGGGACGAGTAGAGACAACGGTACCTGCGGGTATTGTGATATCTTTTGTAGGTGGCATCCAAGTAAAGAAAATAACTGATCCTTGCGCGGCTACAGCAGATTTACGTAACAGTCCAGAATTCTGTGCAAGGAGATCCATCCCAGCATCGCTTGCACTATCGGGACTTTGATCGAGAACTACTGTATCAAGATCATCTCTATATTGAGCTATTTGTTGTGCAGGTGCTTCAATAACAATATCGCGTACAATTGTTCCCTCTTGGGTACTGATCTGCGGGTTTTTTCCCTGAATAAATTGCTGCATAGCAGCGACTATTTGCTGAAATCTCGATTGTGCCACTGTTTCTACCTCGCCCTATTTTGTAGTGAAAGAAATACAGGCGGCAGCTTTAGCGCTGATTGTGTCATAACACCAACAGATATATTTACTCTACGCGGATCGGTGCTATCTGCTCCGACTTGTAAGTAGTAAATCCCCGCTATTCGCGCGTCAGTGGGTGTATAATAACCACGCCGCGCACTATCTTGCTGCAACTGCTGAAGATAAGAAATACACCTTTGCACCTCCGCCTTTATAGCGGCGAGGGCTGCCGGCGATACTTTTGTTAACAAACTGTAGTCAAATCCATAACCGCTAGGTCTCCGCCTTGTGAGAAATATTTTTTGCAGCTGTTGCATCAACTCATTAACTCCTGTAACAGTCTCTGCATCTCCGCTGCTGCCGTCAACCGCAACACCGTAATAAATCCCTGTTCCCTTACATCGAGGGCACTTGTCTTGCGTATATGCAGTAGGAGGTACTCCTAATATGTGCGTGCATACAACGGTCGAAGCTATATCCAAATGATCAACTCCTCTGTTATGAAGGTAGTTCTAATGTTTTAATCGCTTCTATGTAAGCAGAAATTGTAGCAATCTTATCGTCAACCCAACTATTCTGGTTTTTTATTAGATTGTTCACTGAAGTTAACTTTTGTACCTTAAAAACAATATCTTCCAATTGTGTCTTAAACTCACGATAGCTCGTAACGCCGGAAAAATCAAACTCCTGTTCAAGTCCTAGCGCCTGCAGCGTCTTTGCAACTGCGGGCGGCATTTGTATCGAGATCGAATCGAATAAACTATTCAAGAAGAAGCTTTTACATTCCATTGATCGGAGGTCACCTGCAATTCCATCGATCGGCACAATCTGCATCAATTGTTCAATGGGAGCAAGAATTTCGTTAATTGCTCCTATTACTGTGTTATACTTAAGAATTTTTGACTCTTGCAGCTGCGCTTGTGCTAAGATGGCCTGTTTAATAATCTGGAGTTGTACTAAGTATGCATGTAACACATTTGACAACGCATTTCGCGTACTCTGTGTTAACGTCATTAACACACTGACAACGCAGGGTAATTGTGCTGCAAAAGAATCTGATACTTTTATCCCCTGCGATTTGAGGGTGGATACAACACCATTTGCTATGGCATCTGCTGCCGGTTTACTTGTAATACTCATACGTGTATATTAATAGATTGCACGTTGTGAAGATCTCTTCAAACTATTCTATGTAATTTAAGAGTGTTTAACAAACGGAGAGGTGTTATGGTTTCAAAGCCGATATTTAAGAAAACGCGCAAATTTATCATTGAATTTCTACGCAAGGCCGAAGGCAAGCCTACTATGCTGGCCAATAATTGCCTATACTATTTAAGAGCCGAAAAGGGTAATAGGGATGTCACTGACGAAGACTTTGCAAATACTGTACAATATCTGGAAAAACAAGGTGAAATTGTAAAGCATCCCCAATTCGGCTACGTACTCAAAGGCATCGAACCCGTTATAATCAATGAGCCGAATAAAACAGTTGATGACAAGCAGAGCGAGTCAAGAGATGTCAAAGAGACCCTAAAAGAGATAAAAATGATGCGCAGACGTCGCCGTTAAACAGAACACCACTGTAGCTATTTTGTAACTACAGTGGTATGTATAAAAAGGGTGTTGACTCACTGCTTTGAAGGTTCAGGGGCAATAACTCCCTGAGAATTCGTGAAGAAGTTCTTAAGAAGGTATGCAGCGCCGTTAAGTACTGCGGCAACTGATATTGTTTTCAGTTCGACCGATGTAGGAAATCTTCCACTCTCAAGAATAGGTACGAGCGACATTAGCACACCGCTTACTATCGTCTGGAATAGCATAAATAAAAGATCTGATAATCCGAGACTAAACAATGGTGTACCGTTTGGCGCACCCTGGGTTGCCAGGACTTTTAAGAAATACGTTGCTGCTGCCGCTAATCCTACGGCGAGCATCATTTGTAACTGAGAAAATCCAGGAAATGTGCCAGCCTGCAGTATAGGCAATAGAAGTGACGCCATTGCTCCAAGTACTGCGAGTAGTAGGCCGTGACCCCAGACTTTCCAACTGGCGAATAGCTGCTTAAACACTACCGTTTACTCCTCTCTTTTTGTTATTTCTTTTCTTTAGTTGAATCGACCGCACTAGGCACTGCGCTCAGTGTCTGTATATCCTGAATTGCTTGGAAATAGCCCGCTATTTGCTGGTTCTGGTTCTCAAGCTTTGTAATCTCCGCCTTATAAGCGGTTATCAGCGAATCATTCTTTTGGTACTGCATTCGCAAAGCCTGTATCTTCTCCTGAATTGGAGATACGTTACGCTCAGGCTTCGTCTGCGCGAATGCACTTGTGCTGAGGCTCATCAAAAGTACTGATGCAGCTATGAATATTGCACGTTTCATTTAATTTGCTCCTATTTTTTTTGTTTAACATTACATCTCTATATAAATTACACATACTTTTAGTTGGTTACAACAACGTTTACAGTAACACCATTTATTGTTAATGGTCGATAATATAATGGGACTCCGGTAGAAGTTTTTCCAATTTCTTGGCTTCTTGGTCCCCAGCCACTCGTTGGGAAAACAGGCTCATTATTAACTTTTAGCGTATCAAAGCTTGCTGTTTTTGCTGTTACTGTTCCCTCCGTCTTTATATCACCTAAGACCGATATTCCCTTGTTCTTTCCTAAAGATACAATGTTGTCAATTTGCAGCTGTTGTTCTTTTACCGCATTTATCAGTAAGGCCGTTAGCTTGGAGTAATCAAGCGCTTTGTAACCACTATCATCAGTTGTTACGACCTCCGGTACGATTGGTTCAACCCACTGCGCAATAAGCCCAATTTGACGTCCTTTAGCAAAGTGCAGATCGGGATATTTAGCACTATTCCATTTAAAAGTTACACCAGTAAGCTGCATAACCTTTTCCAGCGCATTGGTTATTGGTTTAATATCAGTTTTTAAACGAATATCAGAACCGCTGATCCATGATCCGTTGGGCGCATAACCGTTTCCGCCGCGTACGGTGAATATGTTACTACCTGACCCTGCTATGACCGCAAGTTCCGCACCGTTGTAAGTATTTATCCAGTGAAAGTTTCCTTGATATTCACCAAAGTATGTATTATTCCCATAAGTACCCGTTGAGTAAATGTAGTGATTTGTGTCACTTCCTGCTGTATAAAGACGATATATATTGAGCCCCAAATTATTTCCTACAAGAATACTCCCAAAACTCCCGCTGCCATTTACAGAAAGATTACCATAAATATTAGCATTGCCATAGTCTGTAAGGGTGTTTGTCTGGAACGTATTTATTCTTGTATCAACATTACCCTGACCAAGCTTTATATAAGATGTAGGACCATTATAAAGATATAAGCCGGCATCATTCAGTTCATACATCGGTGGTTGTTTGATAACAGAGACGCCATCAAAGTAAACAGCGCTAGCATTTAGCGCTGGCAAACCGAAGTTGCTATAAACTACCAATCGCACTGTGTAATTGCCGGTCGAAGCTGGCTTGAAGCTGGGCAGTACAAACTGTATCCAACCGCTTGAGGAGGAAAGATACCAGGTATTTGTAGAGACTTTATTGAGGCTCGAATCAAGTATATCCATCTCAACAGCGATTTTTGTATTAACAATACTGTACATATAGAATGAAGGACAGATCGTCGTACTTAGATCGCTACTCGATACAGTAAATGTTTGTGATATTGTACCACTCGCATTTGTATTTGCGGGTATTGAAAATTTTGCCATAAAAGTGGAATTGTAAGGATTAACAGATCCATCAGGGCCTTCAATTATTGACCAAGAGCCTCCATTTGACGAAGCAGACCAGGGCCCCCAGCCTCCAGCATAAGCATCGAAGTTACCATTCACTACCGCTTGTGTACCCGACGGAGGTGTTCTAAACGAGGATTTGTTTGTTACATAAACAACATTAGTACCGCTTGCATCTTTTATTATTAATCCGGAATTACCTAATCCGTCAATACTATTTCCCAGAACAACTGCATTGTTAGCTATACTAATGAGATTACTTCCAGCATTTAATACAATATTAGTTCCATTGTAAAGTGTAGTGCTACCAATAGTCCACCCAGCAATGAGAGCATCGGCACTTGGCGATACGGAAAATATCTTTGTATTATTATATGAATACATTGCGAGCCCATTTGTAGGATCAAACTGTAGACGAGTTCCTCCAGCTGTACCTACTCTGAAATTACTGTTACCATCTAACCAAATACCATTTCCCGTTGTATAATTTGAAGCTTGACCTGTACTTATAGATCCAGGAGATGCTCCGTTTAGTGAAACAGAACCAACCTTTATATACCCACTTCCACTACCCGATATCGTAACGCCAGTGCCAGCATAAAATGTAGCGTCACCACCGGAAAGTACTATTTGACTTAAAGCTGCTGATGCTATAACATTGGAGATGTTTACATTGTTGTTGTAAATATGATTACTATCAAAGTACCATCCTGCTATAGTAGCGGTACCATTTGGTTGTGCAGAAAGAATCAGATTGCCTTGAGCATACATTGCAAGCCCATTTGTAGGATCAAACTGTAGACGAGTTCCTCCCGCTATGCCTACTCTGAAATTACCACCGCCATCTAACCAAGTACCAGTATTAGAAGAATATCCAGTAGCACCAACTCCGATAGATCCTGAGCCTGAACTAGAAATAGATATGCTACTATTGTAAATACTTGTGCTGCTAATATTCCAATTAGCTATCTGACCGGAAGTAGCTGTTAAATAACCTGCTGAAGTGACACTAAAAGTATTTGATAATGATAATCCTGAAGTACCAAAATACATTGTACCTGCAGTATTAAAAGCTCCGGTTGATAATGAAGATGAACTAATATTCCAATTAGCTATCTGACCGGAAGTAGCTGTTAAATAACCTGCTGAAGTGACACTAAAAGTATTTGATAATGATAATCCTGAAGTACCAAAA
>Ga0315298_1011174_pt1 | contig 10604 bp, 10 predicted proteins | sample WHS_1_MG_FD_203077 | JGI IMG/M metagenome (GOLD analysis project Ga0315298, IMG submission 203077) | Extremophilic microbial mat communities from Washburn Hot Springs, YNP, Wyoming, USA - WHS_1_MG | ecosystem: Environmental > Aquatic > Thermal springs > Hot (42-90C) | place: USA: Wyoming...
CCATTGCGTTTGCCAAAAAGAATAATTGCGAAGCAGGTTATAAAAGACAAAATAAATGAAAATAAAAAGGTTCCCATCTGCCTTCTCTAATTATTTAAAACTTATTTTATATTATCTATCAGCAGCTTATTTTATTTAAAGCTCCTGACCATCATAGGGTTTCTGGTGAAGCCTTTTTTTCGAGGAATCCTTGATAAATGTCTATTCGGTATCGAAATGGATAAAATGATCACGAACGGCCGGCCGCAAATGCACCCACAGAAGGCCCCTATATTGTCCAAAGATTGGGGTGCACCTCGGCTATCTTGGCCACGGCCTTCTCGCCTTTGACCGCGTCCAGTGCCACATTAGGCTTAAACGCTGCTTGATACTTATGTCTTTTCATAATGACCACTTTACCATACCTCCTTTGACGTTATGGCAGGCCATTTTGCACCTTATTGCCATATCCAGTTCTTCGGGAGCATTTCAAGTTGGGCGCTGAATCCTCATTAAAAATATTGCCGTTGCTCGGGCCATAAACTGAAATCGTGCTGAAAAAGATAATTCTTTTTGCCCCAGCCCATAAAGCAGCTTTTACTACATTTTTTGTCCCATCCACATTTATTTTTTTATATAAATAAATTTGTTCATTGGTAGGATTATTAATATGTAATAAAGCAGCCATATGAATAAGGGCTTCGACATTCTCCATTGAGCGTGACAAATCTTCTAAATTTGTGATATCTCCAATTGAAAGTTTTATATCCCCAGGAAGAATTCCTGGTTCTGGTTTATCTAAAGCAAACACCTTTATAGATGGAAAACCGTTTTTATATAATCCCCAAATTATGCTAGGTCCCAGCGCCCCGGTCGCGCCTGTTACTAAGATCATTGTCTTTTTAGCGCTTTAGGTTAATAATTTCCTCTAATGTCTTTATAAACATATTTACTAATTTTTTCTGACTAAATTCTTCTTTAATAGCAATTAACGCATTCTTGCCCATCATTTCTCTTTTTTCTTTTCCCATATCAGCAAAAGCGAGTATTCCCTTGACAACACCATCTACATCTCCATGGTTAAATCTAAGTCCTATTTTATATTTATTGATAATATCAGAAACATGAGAATTCTCAGGGGCTATTGCTATAATAGGGCGACCAACAGCCATAGCTCCATAAATTTTACAAGGATGAACAATTCCAACCATAGCTTCTCCCATAACTACTACATGAACATCGGCTGCAGCTAAAGATTCTCCTAATTGAGATAATGGTTGATATGGCAGGCTTAATATATTTTGGGCTCCATTTTTAATTGCATGCTCAACTTTTTTCTTCTCAATTCCTCCTCCTACAAATAAAAAGACTATATCTTTCCTATGCTCTAATTTTTTGGCTGCTTCAATTATTGTATCAAGAGGATGAACCCAAGAATGATTACCAGAATACATAACAATAAATTTATTCTCAAGAGCATATTCAGCACGGAATTTCGTTCCATTTGAATTGGATTTTTTTAGGGCATCTTCATGAGGCCAAGGTGGAATTATGATTGGTTCTCTTTTCAAAGTTGCTTTATTTTTAATCCTTCTCGCCATATTGGAATCAAGAACAATTATTTGATGTGAATTAGAAATAGCAATTTTATTCATGAAATCAAGCAGGATAGCCATTATTGAAGATTTCTTAACGACACCTAAAGCAATAGCTTCATCCGGGTTTATGTCCATAACCCAATAAGCAAGTTTTGATTTTCTTAATTTGGAAACTATATAGGCGGATATCACCCCTAATGGTGGCGCAGTAGTTATGAGAATAATATCTGGTTTATGGTCGAAAAGTGCTTTATTTAAAGTTTGGAAAACAAAAGATATTTGACCTATTAAGCGAACAATCATGCTGCTTTTGCCGAATGATGACCATCTTAATCTGATTATCTCCAAGCTACCATATCTTTCATATCTTGGAAATCTAATCGATGGATTATCATAACCGCTGTCCGCAGTTAAAACACGCACAATATGTCCCCTCTTCGCTAAAGCCATCGCCACATCGGATAAATGTTGCCCGACGGCTGCTGGGTCAGGTGGATAAACAGCTGTTAATATTAAAATCCTCATCATTAACTTCTAAAATTTCCCGACTTCTTTTTAGAGCCTTCTTAACGCTTAAATTGTTTTTCTACCTGCTGTTTTATCCACCCATATGTTATTTCCAAACCTTTTTTTAATGGGTATGATGGTGCCCAGCCCAATTTATCTTTTATAAGTTTATTATCAGAATTCCTCCCCTTTACTCCCAAAGGACCTGGGACATGTTTAATTGAAAGCTTTTTCCCGGCAATATCCATAATTATTTCGGCCAATTGATTTATTGTAACCATTTCTTCAGAACCGATATTCACGGGGCCTGTCCAATCAGAGCGCATCAATCTTAAAGTTCCTTCTATGCATTCATCAATATATAAAAAAGATCTTGTCTGATTACCATCGCCCCATATTTCTATATAATCTTCTCCCCTCAAAATCGCTAATGCCACTTTGCGACATAATGCAGCTGGAGCTTTTTCCCTGCCGTCATTCCATGAACCTTCGGGACCAAATATGTTGTGATATCTGGCAATCCTAACTTCCATTCCATAATTACGATGGAAAGCTAAATAAAGCCTTTCACTAAACAACTTTTCCCAGCCATATTCGCTATCGGGGAAAGCTGGATATGCACTATCTTCGGCACAATTAGGGTTGTTAGGATCTTCTTGATTATATTTTGGATATATGCATGCAGATGATGAATAAAATATTCTTTTTACATTTCTCCTATAACAAGCTTCTAACATATTAATGTTAATAAGAGCTGAGTTGTGCATTATATTTGCATCATTCTCTCCGGTAAAGACATAGCCTGCGCCGCCCATATCTGCCGCGAATTGATAGACTTCATCAAATTTTTGATCAACAACCTGTTTGCAAACATAAGGATCTCTCAGGTCACCAAGAACAAAATCATCAGCCTCTACTGGGCTAAATTCTGGGTACTTTAAATCTACGCCTCTCACCCAAAAGTCTTCCTTCTTCAGTCGCCTTACCATATGGTGGCCAATAAAACCACCAGCCCCACAAACTAATGCCTTTTTCATTATATTCCTCCCTTTTAATTTATTTAGCTATATTTGAATATTAGGTTTTCTTTTCTCTTTCATTAATTAATTTCAACAAAATAGAGAATTTCCTTAATTATATCTTGTATAGCTTTTCTTTTACTCGTCATCAGAAATAATTTTTCTACTCAAAAGGATAAATATCATGAACTTAAATATTTTACAAATACAATAGATCTTTATTCACGGCTGACTCAAAAAAGATGTTTCGAAATCATAAATCCATAAATTCATTTTACATCTTGGTGCCACTGTTATCACTTCGGTCTACATCGCTCGCCACCGTAACATCTAGTCTTGATAATTTTTATCTTTATAACATTATTCCATGTCTATGGGCGCTATTATCTCAGCTTAACTAATTAAATATCAATATAATTACAAATAAATATCTGCTCATTACATTGCTCATGAATTTATCGGTCCTGATAGGATAAATCCTGCTTACCATCAGTTTACAAATATTATCCTGAAGGATTCACTTTTTGTGCTTCTAACCATATCATGGCCAATAAAACCAATAATTGCACATACTAATGATATTTTTATTTTTAGACTCCGAAACCAACTTTATTATTATGTAATAGTGTTTCAAAATATTCTCTTTCAAGGATTTCGCCAACCTTTTCGCATGAATATTTTTCTTTAATGAGGATATAGGCGTTTTCTTCAATATGTCTTTTCTTAATGCTATTTTTAAGTAGGAACATAATTTTATCAGCAAAATCTCTTTCGTTATCTGTTATTATTATATGCTTATTATTTTGACATTCGATACCTTCGCATCCCAAAGTCGTTGATACAATTGCTTTCTTCAAAGCCATTCCTATCAGATTTTTTATCCGGACTCCGGAACCTATTCTTATCGGACAAATCAAAATTGATGCTTTCCTAATAATTTCTTTATCATCCTTTACATTCGTCAGCATAATAATATTCTCTTTTTTCAAAAATTCGATATTTTTGGATTGGCTTTTACCTGCTATATAAAGCTTAATGTTCGGTACCGTTGACGTTATAAACGGAAATACATTTCTTATAAACCATTCAATCCCCTCTTGATTGGGAAACCAATCTAATGAGCCTATAAATAGAAGGGAATTAACCTCCGAATTGTTAGAATTCGTTTTATATTGATCCAAATCAATAGAGGCAGGTAATATTTTAATATTGGCTTTCTTATTTAATTTTTTCAAATAAAGCGCATCTAATCTCGATATAGCAAGGCATTTATCAAAAAAGCCAATTGTTTTAGATTCATAATTATGCAGTTTCTTATATTGAATAAATGCATAAAGCTTTTTTATAGGATTTCTTAAATATTTGTAATAATAATACCAATTAAGACATTCTACATTATGTTCTCTCAATATTATAGGTACTTTATATTTATTTTTTATATAAAGGCCATATTGGGCCATCTGCAAATGATCGATATGAACAATATCTATCTTTTCTTTATTAAATATTGAATCTATAAGTTTAAACATACCTTCATTAAAATATTTCCTAATAGAAAAAGGCATAGAATCTAAAAGGCTGAATCCGAGTTTCAAATAATTGACCGTATTGTCATTTTTTAGACACTTTAAAATGGAAATATCACTTAATAAATTACCCGATTCTATTGCTTCATAATTAAAACCGTTTTCATAGAAACCTAATAAAATTACCCTATGACCTCTTATAAATAAGCTCTTTGTAATCCCATATATCCCTATCTTTCCGCCATCATCTAACGGGAATGGAATTCTCGGAACTATTTGTAATACAGTCAGGCTGCGCATAATTCTTCTCTTATTTTAATTTTTAACGAATTGATTTGATATATTTTTTAATACGAACTCATAATCTTTATATTTATTATAATAAAATTGCTTCCTTAATAGGATATATTTAATAAAATAATACACCTTTCTTTCTATTAACGCTATTTTCAAGAGATTATAATATTTTTTTATATCCTTGTTATATAGTTTATACTGGAATAACTTTGATTCGAATAATTTTAATAAATATTTTTTACTTTCTTTTCTATAAGATCCTTCCCCCTCAACATGAACTATTTTAACTTCAGGGACAAGTACCGCTTTTAAACCAATCTTTGTTAACTTATGACAATAATCAGAATCTTCTCCATAAAAGAGAAAAGTTTCGTCAAATCCGCCCACTTTATTAAAATACTCTTTCCTAGTAACCATAAATGCGCCGCGAATATAATCTACAGATTTTGGTTTATTTAAAAATGAATGACTTTTAAACATATAACCTAATAATCTTAAATAGAGGCTATCAATGAATAAGCAATAATAAATGGCTTCCTTTAAAGAAGGAATATAACCATAACTCCTCTGCAATCTATAATCTTTGTATATTAGTTGAGGACCTACAACCCCCGCATCTTCTTTGCTTATTTCATAAATTAAAGGAGATAGATCCTGATAGGGTAAAAATTCTATATCATTATTAGATATGATGACCAAATCGTTTGATGATCTAGACATGCCTATATTTACACTCTTCGAGAAACCATCATTTATATTTTTAATAAAATCGATTTTCATGTTTTTTATATTATATATAAGTTCAACGCCTAAATTGCCCTGATTATCTATAATTATAATTTCATTAATATAATATTTTATTAAGGGAGCTTTATCTAATGAATATAGTAAATTATTGATTAGATCGATGCTTCCAAAATGGATAATTACAAGAGATGCTTTATTCATTAAAGCTATTTATATTTTTGTATTCCAGACTAATTTCTTATATGCTAATAGGTATTTTCATAGATTTGTTGTTCTTCATTATTGCGCTTTTTTATTTCTGAGACCAGTCCCAGTAAGATTCCTAAAATTGCTGAAGAAGAAGTTGATGCCATCCACATAGGTGCTCCCAAAGAAGCTATCATATATGAAAAAATTATTAAACTAATTATATAATTGATATTATTGTTTTTTATTTTCTTGTATATTTTAATAAAAATTATAATTATAAATATAATTCCAATAATTCCTGTATCAACTGCCCACCATAATAATGCATTATGAATATAATATGTTCCAACGTAATCATATGTCTTATTAACATCATAGTATAAATCATCAAATATAGATCCAAACGGCCTATAATTTCCTCCTAATCCTACTCCTAGAAATGGGTTTTTTATTAAACTTTCTATTGCATATTTATATTCTATTTTTCTATGTTCAAGGGATAGATCATAATAATCCTTTTTTAAATAACCCAAATACCATTCTTTTAATTCATCATTATATGGCATTATAATATATATAGATAATATTAAAACAAATAATAATAAAAATATAATAGTTTTAAATCTCAATTTGCTTATATTTGAAATTATAATGAATAAAAAGAATATTACTAGGGCTACAAATTGGTGTCTTGCAAGCTGAAGGAAAAAGCCTATCAAAACAATTACTGAATAAAATATACTAAGTCTTCCAAGGTTAATAATTTTTAGTCTTTTTTCTAAGAAATGATAGCTAATTATTAGCAAAGTGGACACCAATAATAAATCTTGTGCAGGAGTTCTTATAGAATATATACCTGATAATCTTTCTTTTATGAAATCTTTATTAACGATATATATATTTAGGCCTTTAGAAATAAATATGTATTGTAACATTATAATTACACTAGAAATTAAAGCTACTAATAATACCCTCTTAATGATTATTTCATCTGCTTTTTTATATTTGTTTTTTATAAAAATTACAATATAATAGAAAAATAATGAATTAATAGCGATAATAAATTGTCTTATCGCATTAATCAAAAGAGAACCTCTTAAAATAGAAAATATAAAACTTAATAAACATATTAAAGCGTAAATCCTCATTAATAAATCTAAATCATAATGAAAATTATTTTTACGAAATTTTATAAGAATAAATATAAAAATAAATATAAATATTATATCCTGAAGCTCTATTGAAAAATAATTCGTATTAATTCTAGGTATATAATCTGCAGATGTAATTGCGCTAGAAAATGTTAATAAAAGAAATATTAATAAAACATTTAATCTAAAAAATTTCATTTTATAGCAATATTATAAAATTTTTTTTGAATACTCAGCTTATCAAATATTAATTTCTGGCAGCCTACAATGCTGGCTTTTAATTAAAGTTTGCTCTATGCTTTAGTTTTTTTTATTAATCGAAAACCTGTAAAATATGGTCATCTTCAACCACATGGATTATTATTTCACAAGTTTGCCTTATTTTTTCAAAATATTTTTTTTTATTTCACCTACTTTTATTAATTCGTCTTCTTGAATATTTTTATAATAGTTAATTATAATTTGAGCTGCTTGTAACAAATTGTCCGCATAAAAATCAGGTTTTATAAACGAATTATTTCCAATTAATACTGTATTAGCTCCTATACGTTTCCCTGCTTCTATATCTCTCCAAGAATCTCCAATAACAAATGACCTATTAAAATCAATATAGAGGAAATCCTTTTTTGCCTTTTTAAATAAGCCTATATTAGGCTTTCTATTATAAGAATCTTCTTCGACATCGGGTGAAAAATAATATGCATCAATATGTGCCCCTTCTTTTCTTAACTCATTTTCCATTTTATCCATTACTTGCCTAAAATTCTCATAGCTTATGATTCCTTTCCCCACGCCTCTTTGATTGGTTATCACAATAACTAAAAAATCATTTAAATTGAACATCCTGATAGCTTCAGCAGATCCATCAATTAGTTTTAATTCTTCAGGACATTTAACATAATCGCCTTCTTTTGGTTTTTCATTTATTACGCCATCTCTATCTAAAAATATAGTTATTTTTCTTTTCATAAAATTATTTCTCTAATAATTTCGGCAATAGGTTTAGCATTGGAAATTAATTGATTTGCCGCCCTTTTTAGCACGTTTTTTATTAAAACAGGATTTATATAAGCTTCTTTAAGTTTAACATACACTGCGTCAAAATTTATATCTGTCTCCTCTTTATAAAACTGATCCTTTGATATTCCGAATCTGAATGAAAATTCTATAAGACCACATTTTCTCATTAAGCTTTCAATTTTCGGACCGTAGCTAATTGCAACTATAGGCGTTTGGCTTAAAATTGAAAATATAACCGAGTGATATCGCATTCCAAAAACAATCGAAGCGTCTTTTATAATAGCCCTAGCTATTTGAGGGTCGTCATAGACGTCTATAAGTTTGGTCTTGGAAATATTATCAATTAAAGCAATAATATCTTGAGAAATCTCTTTATCATCAGGGCAAAAAAAGGGTATAAATACTAAATTCAAATCCGGAAATTCCATCAAAATATTTTTAAACATATGAGAACATTCAGCAACGAATCTTTTATACCTAAATTCTTTGTCTGGCTCCTTAGTGATATCCCATGGTTTAGCAATAGATACCGCTATATATGGATATGGAATAATTTTATCTGTCTGCTTTTTTAGGCTTATTTCAGTGTTCGGAAGAATGAAAACAGGGTCGCTATATATAAATATTGATTTTTTTATATTGCAGTTTTTCAGTTCATATCTTGATTCTTCGTCTCTAACACTTATTATATCAGCACAAAGTCCTAAAATTATTTTTAAGATAACCCTAGAAAACGAGTATCTTATAGGATCAATTCCAATGCTATAAATTATTACTTTTTGCAAGAATAATTTTGCAAATATAGCTATATAGAAAAACTTCAATAATTTTATTGGATTATCAAAAGGTAATAATCCCCCCCCTCCTATGATTAAAATATCGTTTTTTATTAGCATCTTAACCACAGAGATAAGATTTCTTTGTTGAATGCATTTTATTGCAAACCTATCATATTTTTTTTCTAAAACTTTTGGGAAGCAAGTTAGAACATATATTTTAGCCCTCGGGAATTTTGTCCTAATCGAATAAAGCATTGATTCGAGAATAGCATTATCTCCTAAATTATTCCCCTGAAAAAAACCTTTTATAATTATACGTGGTGCTATATTTCTATGATCTTGTTTCATCATTAAGCTCTTTTATCGCTCTATAATAATCTAATGGTACCCCAATATCGATAAAATAACTATTAAAAGCAAGCCCAAATAAACCTTTATTTATATAATCCGGCAATATATCTTTTTCGAATGATAAAAACATGCCACTGTTTATCTTTTCTATAACATCGTAGTTTAAAATGTAAATTCCCCCATTAATAAGCCCCCCTTCTTTAATTCCTTTTTCAAAAAAAGTAATTATTTGACCATCCTTATCTAATTCTACCTTTCCGTATCTATAACAATTTGCTTGGATCTTTAGTGCTACAGTAATTTTTGCTTTTTTTAAAATATGGAATGAATAAATCTTATTAAGAGATACTTTAAAGAGCGTATCTCCATTAAGTACAGCAAATATAGTGTCATCTATAAAGTTTCCTGCAAGCTTTAATGCGCCTCCTGTCCCTAACGGTTTTTCTTCTATAGAATAAATAAGTTTAATACTTTTAAAATTATTGCCAAAATAATTTTTTATAATCTCATGTTTATATCCAACGGCCAAAATAACCTTAGAGATTCCTTCATCTTTTAAATAATCTAGAACATATTCTAAAAATGGTTTGCTATTTATATCTATCATAGGCTTAGGCTTATTTCGGGTTATTTCACCAAGCCTAGTTCCTCTTCCCCCCGCCAGAATGATAGCTTCTTTGATTTTCATCTTATTTTATGCCAACATATAAAATATAAAATTATCATAAATTATCATAATTCTGGAACAATTGATATTCAATAATTTCACATAAGATATGACCGATCAGTAAGTGCATTTCTTGAATACGCGGAGTTTTATGCGAAGGAACATTAATACACAAGTTTACAATATCCTTTAATTTGCCGCCTGACTCTCCCGTCAAAGCTACTGTATAAAGGCCCAAATCATTTGCTTTTTTAATTGCATTGATAACATTTATAGAGTTCCCGGATGTAGACAGGCCTATCGCAATATCTCCCTTTCTTCCTAATGCTTCTATTTGACGAGAAAATATATCTTCGAATGAGATATCATTAGCAGTAGCAGTTATAATTGCCGAGCTTGTTGAAAAGGCAATTGCAGATAACGGTTTTCTTATACTATAAAATTTCCCGACCAACTCAGCGGCGATATGCTCAGCTTGAGTAGCAGAGCCTCCATTTCCAAAAAGAAGTATTTTTTTGTCCGCTTTTAATTTCTTAATACAGACTTCAGATAAAATGATTAACTTATCTCCACACGAGTCCAAAATAAAATCTAAAATCCTTCTATTATCTTCAAGCGCTTCTTTTATTTTTGTCCTTATACTATAATTAGTATCCATTTTTAATCTCCCAAGAGGTAGCACCATCCTCAACAAAACTAAAAGGCATTATTTGTACCCCCAATTCTTTGAGCCTATTTATAACCTGGATTTTTTTATCAAATTCAGTATAAAAA
>Ga0315298_1011175_pt1 | contig 10602 bp, 9 predicted proteins | sample WHS_1_MG_FD_203077 | JGI IMG/M metagenome (GOLD analysis project Ga0315298, IMG submission 203077) | Extremophilic microbial mat communities from Washburn Hot Springs, YNP, Wyoming, USA - WHS_1_MG | ecosystem: Environmental > Aquatic > Thermal springs > Hot (42-90C) | place: USA: Wyoming...
GCTACGAAGCGGTAAAAGGCTACCCGATGCCGGGCTTTTCTCTGTCCGCAACCCTAACGCTGCGGTTCGAAAGGACAAACCCCGGACAGAACTGACAAAAAAACAGAACGATTGGCTCCGCACAAGAAAAAATTGGGCTATTGCCCATTTTGAATATGCATGAGGAGGTTGAGTATGAACAAGCTGTGGCAAAGGATCAGACGTCCGGTTCTGATTGCAGGGATGATCGCGCTGCTGCTCGCAGGATTGACGGGCTGCAATCTGTTGGTAGCACCGCAAGGCTCAAGCGCTGTTGTCTTTGCGGTAGATTCAGCAAACGGCAATGTGTATGAAATCGATGCCGACAATGCAGAGAGCGCCGCAGTGCCGCTTGTCAGCACGAAGCAGAATGCAACCGGCAAGATGGTCATCAGCGGGACGAAGGCATTTCTTGCAGTAGCAAGCTGGAAGAATACAAGACCAGGTCTGTATTGGTTCGATCTTTCGTCCAAAACGCCGGCAGTCTCGCAGATAGGCCAGGATATCAGTGCACAGTACATCTGCATTGCTTCCAGCACAAAAGGGTATGTGAGCTCGGCGGACTGGGGCGGCACCTATGAAAACGCTGTCTATCCATTCAACCCGAGCAATCCGGCGGCAGGCCTTGGCAGTGCGATCAGCGGCTTCGACGCCGGCTTCTTTCCGCAGGATGTCGCATATGTCGATGACGGCAATGGCACCGGCCGCGTGTTTGTTGCAGATAATGGCAACGGCAAGGTTTACCGGCTCAACGCTGAAGGCACAGCTGTCGAAAAGAGCTTTGCCACATCTGCGGGCGGAACCACAGGGCTGCTTGCCGGCGAATTCGACAGCAATGGCGACGGGGTTAAGGAACCTGGCGTGTTCGTGGCAAATTCCGGGGGGTACGATGCGAACTGGAATCCGCTCCCTGGTTCGATCGATTTCATTCCGCTTCTCGCTGTGAGTGTTTCCAATGTTGTGCCTGTTCAATCCAGTCTATCGGCCAGCGCGCTTGCCTTCTTGGATGCTTTGGATGCTACCCATCTCGCCGCGACCAGCTACGGACACACCTGGCTCATCGATCTGTCCAAGCCTGTAGGTGACGCGTCCCGCCTGACTGAAATCAAAAATAGCTCTGGCGCCTCCTTTGGCTCAATGGATATTGCGGTGCGCGATGGCTATGCCTATGTGCCTGACGGGGCGCAGACAGTCTATCGCTTCAAGCTGAACAGCCCGACGACTGCAATTCCTACAGGGAAATCAGGCGAAATGATTACGAATATCGCGGTCAGACAATAGCCGCAGGGGTGTCGGATCTATTTGGGAATCCGATATTCGACAGGTATGAGGAGCGAAACGGCGGCCTCCAGCCTGATGTGCAAGGGGAAAATGCTTCTGACAAGCTGGAGTGCCGCCTCATCGAGAATCGCGCTCCCAGACCGGGATTGAATAGCCAGCGAAGCGAGGGTGCCGTCCGGCGCAACCTGCAATGCAATCCGAACAGTGCCTTCGCTTTTTCTTTTGAGGGCTGCGGCGGGATATTGCTTATGAGCTATAAGCCTGTCGGTGATTGTGGCGGCAAGAGACTCCACAGTGTCAAAACTGGCCGGTACAGGCGCCGTTGATAGAGATGGCGGCGGCTCCGACTGGGCCGGCTCTGCCCTGGATGCTTCTAGGCTGGATGCCTCTATGCTGGCAAGCGGCAGTGCGCCCAGGTTTGTCGAAGATGACTCGGTGCTGGCAGGCTCTACGCTCGCTGGCTCCGCTGCGACAGGCCTTGTGGCGGATAGCTCGGTGCTGGCAGGTCCTATTCTGGCCCCCTCTATGCTGGCAAGCCCCATTTTGGGCTCATTGAGCAACTTTGTTTTTGCGGTAACAGGCTCCGCTGGTGCGAATGCGGCCAGAGGCTGCTTCCCTTCGACTGGAGGTGTTTCTGCATGTGCCGAATAACCAGAAATGCCTCCTTTGGAAGCTTCCACCGCATTTTTTTCAGAGCGAGCTCCCGGCGAACCAGCAGAAGATGGCTCTGCCCCGCCCTGCGGAACGGATTGCAACTGGCTTTCATGAAAGCTGGAGGGAACCAAGGTACTTCCCGGTTTCTGCTCTGCCTGAAAGCCAGTCAAGCTGGCGGACTTGCGCTTTGCAAGAAAATCATTCGCATGCTCGGCACGAATTTCTTCGGCATCATCATGGGATACGCCTTCTTGCGAAGCTGCGCCCGCTGAAGATTGGGCTGAAGATTGGGCTGAAAATTGGGCTGAAAATTGAACCGCCTGCATAGAAGGGCCGGAGATTGTTCTCTTGGCCTGGTCCTTGCCGCTTGGCAAATTGCCTGCAATGCTTTGCGGAAGTGCTATGAGACCCGAGGCGAGGCTCTCGCGAGAAAGCGTCAGCTTCGGCTTCGCGGGCAAGGATTTTTCTGCTTGGGAAACAGATAGCGCTTGGCTAGAGGCAGGCTGCGGCGCATCCGCTTTGATGTCTGGAAATGTCGGCTCTGCTGAGCTCCCAGCTTGGGGTGCAGCCAGGGCAACTGCTGGCGCCTCCTGGGATGCCGGTCTCGCAGGCGGCTCTGCCGGGAGTACTGTCTGTGCTCCTTTTGCCGGTTCTGCTCGCTGCTCTGCCGGCGCACATTGCTGCATTTCAGACGTGGCTATCTGAGCCATAGGTTGTTCTATCGGCGCCACAGGTTGTTTTATCGACACTGCAGACATCGACGGCATTGTCAGCGCTGGCCCCGGCCCTTTTTCCAGCACTGAGGGCCCATGGCTTTCAGAAGCGCTTTCCTCTTGAGCACCCGGCGATTCCTGCAAAGATCCCCTCGCCTCCACCGTCTTTGCATCGGCAGGCATATCAGGGATATGCGAATCAGGCGCTTCTGCCTGGGGCACAATCGCCCCTTTCTCAAAAGTCTGCTGATTTGTTTCGGACAGCTCTGTCTGCTTCGAAGTCGTTCCCCCTTTGTCTTTTTTTACCTCTCTGATATGCCCGATGGGATCGTGAACCACCTTCGGCGCCTCTGGAAAAAGCTCGCTGCTTTTCCGCACTTCATCGACATTCAAAGCAACGATAAAAGGACGCTCTACAGCGCGCATTCCAATTGGCAAAAAAATAATGAGCGCATGAATCGCCAACGACAGCACCAGCCCCGCGGCTCGATAGACAAATAGCTGATTCCTCCTCTGCCTCATGCCGTTTTCCGATGAATAAGCCTTTTGATCGCCGCTTCTATCTTGTTTCTGAAAACAATACCCAGAATCATCGCGATTGCGGTTACAACGGCAAGCACCACCACAAGACCGAACTTATCCTTGTAAACTGCGCTTCCCGCCAGCGTTGTACCGATGATGCCCGGCATCCGCGCAAGCATCGATGCCACAAGGAATGGCAGAAACTCTCGTCCACCAGCCCCGGCAAAATAGCACAGCACATCCTTCGGAATCCCTGGGATCAGAAACAAGAGAATCAGCCCCGCAAAGGTTCGCGCGTCGTTTGCATAGCGCTGGAGCTTTTCATACTGCTCTCTGGAAAGAATAGCCATGAGAAATTGCGGACCCAGTACTTTCCCGAGAAGAACATTGATTGCAGATCCGATACCGATTCCAATAACCGTCAATGCCAGGCCACCCCAGAAGCCGAAAATGAATCCCCCAGAAATCTGCATTACTTCGCCAGGAATAATAAAAATCACTACCTGCAGAATTTGAAGTGCAATAAACACAAGCCATCCATATGCACCAAATCCCAGCACCCATCCGCGCAAGGCTTCTTTTTTCGATAAGAGAGGCGCAAGCACGCCGCGGAGCAGAAAGCCTACCGCAACAAGCAGTACAAGCAGAATCGGAAACGCAAGACTACCCAAGCTCAGAGCCTGTTTGCCCTTCGGTTCCGGCTGTTTTTTCTGCGCTTGCGGCTGCGACACATGCGGCTGCAATCCTTTCGATTGCAAACCAGCCTGCTTCTTTTGCTCTTTCGTATTGCTCATAATCGGCTCTAAGATACCCTCGCTTTTAGGAATCGCACAAGTCAGGAACAATTTGACGGAATCCGACTATCGCTTCTTGCCTGTATCATGCAATTCTTTCTGCTATTTACGATTTTTGCAGAAAGCTGCGCCGAGGTTTTGACTGTTATTCAATTTTCTGATATGATAGCGTACCTATGCCAAACGACCAGACAACAGAATTCCAAATCGACCAGCGAGTCGTCTATCCGAGCCAGGGCGTCGGCCGCATAATGGAAATACGGGAAAAAGCATTCAACGGCCAGAAAACGCTGTACTACATCATCTATCTCGAATTTTCCGACATGACGGTTATGGTGCCGGTCGACAAAGTCGAAGCGCTCGGCATACGACCCCTCGTCTCCAGAGAAGAAGCGGAAACAGCGCTTGAATATATCTCTCAAGCAGCATCCACTATTCCCTCTGATTGGAAACTGCGCTACCAGATGAACCTCGACCTTCTCAAGAAAGGTTCGATTATGGATATCGCCGCAGTCGTTCGCTCGCTCTATCAGCGCTCGAAAATCAAGGAACTGCCGATTCTGGAACGCAAACTCTATGAATCTGCACTGAACCTCCTGCAGGACGAAATTGCCTTTGCGCTCGATCGCCCAAAAGAGGAAATCGTCAAGATTATCCGCGCCAATCTGGACAAATGAGTACCTCGCTTTCAAAGCCCATCCCTGCACCTTCGCTCCCTCTCGATGGGCGCGCATTTGCCCTTATCACCGCGGCGGGTTTAAGCACGCGTTTCGGAGGTCAAAAAAAAGAGCTCGAGCAGCTTGAAGGCAGGACGGTGCTTGAACACGCTATCGAGCCATTTATCGAGACGTGTTCCGGAATCGTTGTGACATGCCCGCCTGGTTTAAGAGCCGAATTTGAGGCATTTTTTGCCAGGTCTGCCATGAGTCCTTCTATCGTGCGTCTCGAACGAGGTTTTGCGATCGTCGAAGGCGGCTCGACGCGCCAGGATTCTGTACGCCTCGGCATGAGGGCACTCAAAGAGCTTGGCTGCAATCGCGATATTGTGCTCATTCATGATGGAGCGCGTCCATGGATATCAAGCAATCTTGTGCGTTCGATAATTGAGCAGACGCGCATGCATGGCGCATGCCTTCCCCTTGCGCCTCTTGCCGAAACACCGAAGATAGTCGAAGGCCAGCTCGTTCGCACACACCCTTCCCGTTCACATGTCATGACGGCTCAGACGCCGCAGGCATTCTCGTTTCCGGAAATCCTTGCTGCTCACGAGCTTGCCGCGGGCGAAGGCTATGTCGCTACCGACGATGCAATGATCTGGGATCATTATGTCGGCCCAGTTTTCTGGATTGAGGGAGAGCGCCGGAACCGCAAAATCACCTATAGAGAAGACCTGACTGCATCGCCAGACAAGCCGCAGGCACAAGTGTCAGCTGCTTTGGCTGCTCGAAGCGGCATCGGATACGATATCCACCCATTGATTGCGGATCGCCCTCTTCTCCTTGCTGGAGTACAGATCGAAAGCGATCGCGGTGAAGCAGGCTACTCGGATGGCGATGTCCTTTGGCACGCCCTGATCGATGCGCTATTGGGCTCGGCTGCCCTTGGCGATATCGGCATGCATTTTCCGCCTGGCAAGCCTGAATGGGAAAATGCCGATTCCACCGAGCTTGCGCGCACGGTCGCTGCGATGCTGCACGAACATGAGTGGCATATCGTAAATATCGACTGCACGGTCATCATCGAAAAGCCTCGTCTAGGCCCCTATCGGGAACAGATTTGCAGCGCAATCGCGCGCACCCTCAATATCCCCCAAGGCTCTGTTTCCTTCAAAGCAAAGACAAAGGAAGGCTTCGATGCAGTAGGGCGCGGCGAAGCCATAGAGGCATACGCAATTGTATTGATTACAAAGTAAGATATTAGCCCCTCGACGCAGCTGGCTGTTTTTCATGCACCCTGCTGATTCGCTGAAAAGCTCCCTTTTACAGAGAAATCAAAATAATGGAAACACTGATTCCCAGAAAAGCCAGGATCTGCTGAGGATGCAGCGGCACCGACGAGACAAAATATGTCGCAACAGATGGATAGAGCACGAGCAGCCCATAAAAGGAAGGTGCGACTGCCGACATTTTCCCCCGTTCGAAGGCGACCTGCTTAATCAAAAAAGAAGAGATGCCGCAAAAAATGTAGACATAGAGATATGGCGAAAAAATCCAGCTCATAAAATCAGAACCGCGAGTTATGCGCAGCGCTTCCAGTGCGAGTACCATGAATCCCCCGAGTGCCCCTGCGGCGCTTCCCAGAAAAATGCCAACTTGCGCAGGTGTCATTTTCCTGTTTCCGAGCAGCACAAGCATCGCAAAACCCGTAGGCAGGAAAAAGGCGGTCCAGAATGCCTCGACCTGAAATTGCTTCGATGATTCCTGACCGACAAAACCCGCGAGCGCAAGGGATCCAGCCATCAAGGCTATCCATGGGATCTTCCCCGCAGGAATTCGTTCGCCAAGCAGGAAATACGAGAGGATGATCGTGAAAACGATGTTCGAGCCACCGATCGCTGCCACAATATTGGGTGCAATCTTGCCCAGCGCCAAATAATTGAATATTGGCTGCAAGTTCATGAAAGTAAAGCCGCTCAACCACCCTATGATTTCGCTGCGCTTGATGCGCACGCCTCTGCGCTTTGCCGAAAGCCAGCTCACATATTTTTTCTGAAGAGAAAATCCAAGCGAAAGTATAAAATTGCCAAAAAGCGCCAGAAAATACGCTGCAAGGCTCGTCATAATCTGCTTGCCACCTGCCGAACTGAATCGAATAGCCATGAATATTCGCTCCCTGCGCGATAGAAAAGCGCAGGAGCGCCCGATGGTGCATGCACTGTGACCCTGCCCGAAGGATATATCCTCGAAGTCCAAAAATGAACCCATTCACCTTCCGGCAACACAAGAGAAACCAGTTCGCCTTTTTCTTTCAAATTCGGCGCGAAAATCATATCGGTGCCTGCCATCAACAGGTCGTTGCGGCTCTCGAGCGCCGCATCCTGAGGATACAAGAGCGAAGGATGCAGGAGCGCCGGTATGCCCTCTTCACGCCATTGCCTGCCGCAGAACTCCCAGTATGTTTCGAGTCCGGCACGTATTTTGGCGTAGCGGTTCTTCAACCTTGCTGGCAGGATATCACCAAGCGATAGAAAGGCATTGCCAATTTCCCGTCTGAATTGCGCAGGCAGCACGATATCGGGCTGACAGAGCATCAAATTGACATATTTCCAGATTGTCCCTTCATGCACTGCCTGAGCAACTGCAATATTGATCTGCTGATAATCCTCAGGCCCTGCGCCGGAAAAAGAAAGCGAACCCAAAAGCCCTGCAGCTTCCTGCGGATTGATCCCAGCATATGCGCGCGCCGCTCGCGTGCTCTGGGTCTGGCTTGCTTCGCGCTGCACAATGCCATGGGATTCATCGGAATTTCCCAAAGAAAAATCAAGACTGCCAAACGAATGCCACCATAATCCGCAAGCTTCTGCCGGCGCGCGGGCATATCCAAAATGGACTTCACAGGGCAGATCCAAATCGAAACGCATCTCTGCATCGCCGAAACGCAGCTTTCTTTCCCCTTCGGAGGAACAGAATACAAAGCGGCCATCCATTGAAAAGCCAGCGCTCCTCGTGCGTAGGGGCAACACAATCGTCCCACGCGCTAGGTGCTGTTCCCGCGGGCCAAGACCATTCCAACGTGCATTGGGCATATCGTGGAAAGACAGCCGCACTGAATCGATTTCTCTGTTCAGAGAAGAAAAATACAAAGAAAAGATAGCGGTGTTGTTGGTATGAAATACGTCGACAGCAGGGGCGGCGGATTGCAGATCACGCATTTCTTCTCGCATGACGAGGCCGCTTGAAAACCGGAACAATGCACTGCGTCCGGATGCCATTGCGGGCAGGCAGTTTCCCGCCGAGCGCCATGCTGATCGTATCTCCCCGGCTCTATGTACAAAAACTGCCGGCCTTTTTGCGGAATGCCACAAAAGTCTTTGGCCGGCAACAGTAACAAGAAAGCCCTCTTTCCAGTTTTCGAATGAAATCAAAGGCAGACTCCGATAACTATTCGATAACCTCCCAGCCAGCGATCTTTGCCGCAATTCTGAAAGGTTCGATATAGTTACCATATACGACAGAAGCGTGATGAGCAACACCTCTGCCAATGACTTTATCGAGAACCTGCTTTACGGGAACATCGAATTTTGCTTTGAGATAGGTGCCTTTGAGCTCTTTCTCCATGGGAATCGCGCGAGCTCGCTGAAGGAAAACGCGGTATTTGCCTTCCGAAGAATCGAGCCTCAGAACCGAAAGCTCACCTTCCTTGAGCACAAAATCGGCAGTAACTCCTTTGCCGCCCGCAAAATAGGTGTCGAGAGAGCGCACACAGCGTCCATCCCAGAGGTTGCAGGGTGCGACACCGCAATGCCAGAAAAGAGCAAAATCCTTTTCGAAATCAACCTGCGAGAAATCGAATAGGAAGGGTGTTTCCGCTCCAACCGCCTTATGCATGAGCATCGAGAGCGCGCCTTCCACATCGCCTTCGCATGCGAGAATGCGGTGCTCGCTCTGAAGAAGGCTCATCGCTGCACAGGGTGAAATGCCATATTCTGCGGCGAATTCTGGCCAGCATCGAATAGCGAGCGCATCGAGCGCATATTTATCCAGAAATCCCTGAAGCTTGACTGCCAGCATGGCGACCTTGTGCAATTGCTCTGCGGTAATGCCGGAAACATCGAAAATGCTGCAAAGCTGCGCAGTACGGGCCTGAACTGCTTCATCCGGAGCAGGAAAATTCCATACTTCCGAAAGCTCATAATGATCGATGAGAATGCCCGTCTGGCGATAGAGCGCAAGGTCAGCCACGCTCAGGTTGAAAAATCCGTGCGCACGGTAGCCCAGAATACCGATGTGTGAACGGGAAAGTACTTTCAGCGCGCGGATTGCGTCGACCCAGTTCATGTCGATATGCTCGCCTATCGTCACATGGTAATTCTGCACGCCCGACTTGTAGAGGTTCGATGCATTCAGATTCACGCCGCAGACCGAATTGAGTCGGATTTTGCCGCCATTGTAGGGAAGTTCCGGCAGGCCCCAAAGCAGGACAGGTACATGCACTGTTTTGACAAGCTCGAGGGCCAGATGGCCCAGGTGAAATGTACCGGAAATAATGACAAGCCCATCAACCTGCGCGCGTGCAAGCTGCGAAGCAGCTGCTTTTGCCTCGTCGACCTCGAACACAAGCGCGTCAGGTGCAACAATGCGGACATTCTCTATTGCCTCGAGATCGCTGCGAATTCCATCCCAAAGCTCTTGAGCGGCTGCATAATCGAAGGTTGTGCGTGCAAGGCATACAACACCGAGCGTTATTGCTTCTTTCATGAATTACTCCCTGCGCATCGAGAGTCTTGATGCAAATGCCCAGACAAATGGGCGTACTGCTCTCCCCCCAAGGCGCATTTATTTTCACTGAGTAAGTAAATCACAGCCCACGATATGTGTCAACAGCGCAAATATTGATGGTCATTTTTGCATTGCATTCTCGCATAAGTCAGTGTATAATTTTGATGTCTCAACTTTCATTTCATGCAGAAAATACTATACAGGAGGTAAACAAGCATGAAGAAGATCTTCGCTATGGTTCTCTGCTTAGTGCTGGCTACCAGCGTATTTGCGCAGCAGCGATTCCTTACCATTGCCACTGGCGGAACAGCAGGAACCTATTTCCCCCTCGGCGGCGCACTCGCGGACATTTGGAATAAGAATATCCCAAAGATGAATGCAACCGCACAGTCCACAGGCGCTTCTATCGCAAACATCAACTTGCTCAAAGGCGGCAATGTCGATGTCATCTTCACTCAGAATGACGTAGCCAACTATTCCTACAATGGTACCGAGCTTCTGAAAGATCAAGCCTACAAAGATCTGCGCGGCATGGCTTGCCTCTACAACGAGACAATCCAGCTTGTGGCGCTCGAATCCTCAGGGATTAAAACGCTTGCCGATCTCAAAGGAAAAAGAGTATCAGTCGGCGCTGCCGGATCCGGAACCGAAGCGAATGCCCGCCAAATTCTCGAAGCGGCCGGTCTTACCTATAACGACATCAAAGTGCAGTACCTCTCCTTCGGCGAGTCTGCCAGCAACATGAAAGACGGCAACATCGATGCAGCATTCAACACGGCCGGCATACCGACTGCCGCTATCCAGGACCTTTCCGTTTCCAGAAAGATGGTCCTTGTCCCCATTGACAAGGAAGCTGCGAGCAAGCTTATGGCCAAATATCCATTCTATGCGGTGCAGGTCATACCCGCTGGAACATATCAGGGTCAGACCCAGAATGTAACCACGGTCGCCGTCAAATCCATGCTCGCGGTCAGCAGCAAGTTGCCAGCCGACCTCGTCTATGAACTGCTTGCGACCATGTTCGAGCACACCGACAGGCTCATCGCCGCTCATGCCCAGGGCAAGAACGTCAAACTCGAAACCGCGCTCGAAGGCATGTCGATTCCTCTGCACCCCGGTGCCGAGAAATTCTACAAGGAAAAGGGTGTCCTGAAATAATCGATCTCTGCATCTGGATTGAGA
>Ga0315298_1011178_pt1 | contig 10601 bp, 7 predicted proteins | sample WHS_1_MG_FD_203077 | JGI IMG/M metagenome (GOLD analysis project Ga0315298, IMG submission 203077) | Extremophilic microbial mat communities from Washburn Hot Springs, YNP, Wyoming, USA - WHS_1_MG | ecosystem: Environmental > Aquatic > Thermal springs > Hot (42-90C) | place: USA: Wyoming...
ACAGCGTGGCCGTCGACGGAGCTTGCCTCACCGTCACCAGGTTCGATGCCCATGGGTTCAGCGTGGGGCTGTCGCCGGAAACGCTCCGGAGGACGACCCTGGGAGACCTCAAGCCCGGGCAGAAGGTCAACCTGGAGCGCGCCCTGAGACCCATCGACCGCATGGGCGGGCACTTAGTCCAGGGTCACGTCGACGGTGTGGGTACCATAGCGGAGCGGCGCCGCGAGGGCGACTCCCTTCTGCTGCGCTTCGCGGTGCCGCCGGATGTCTCGCGGTACGTGGTGGAGAAGGGGTTCATCGCCGTGGACGGCATCAGTCTGACCGTGACCGGGTGCGGCGATGGGTGGTTCTCCGTGTTGGTGATCCCCTTCACGCAGCAGGTGGTGACCCTTGCCGACAAGGGAGTGGGTGAGAGGGTCAACCTGGAGGTGGACATAATCGGAAAGTATGTGGAGAGCTTCCTCGGCTCGAGAGAGATGCGCCGGGGGATCACCGCGGGATTCTTGGCCGAGCATGGGCTAGGGCTGAGGACTGAGGACTAAGGGCTAGCTCGGTCATCGTGTGGGGGGAGAGAGATGCCTCTGTCAAGTGTGCCTGAGGCCATAGAGGACATCAGGCAGGGCAAGTTCGTCATCGTGGTGGATGACGAGGATCGGGAAAACGAGGGCGATCTGGTGATCGCGGCGGAGCACGTGACTCCGGAAGCCATCAACTTCATGGCCCGGTACGGACGGGGGCTCATCTGCATGCCGATCATCGGAAAACGTTTAGATGAGCTCCAGATCCCCATGATGGTGCAGCACAACACCTCCGGGTTTGGTACCGCCTTTACCGTTTCGGTGGAGGCCAAGCACAAGGTAACCACGGGGATATCCGCCTACGATCGGGCGGCCACGGTGAAGGCGATCCTGGACCCGTCCACTCGACCGGAGGATCTGGCACGGCCGGGCCACATGTTTCCCCTTCGAGCCGCCGAGGGCGGCGTGCTGAAAAGAGCCGGTCAGACGGAGGCAGCCGTGGATCTGGCTCGCCTCGCCGGGCTGTATCCGGCTGGTGTGATCTGCGAGATCATGAACGAGGACGGGACCATGGCTCGCCGGCCCGACCTGGAGCTGTTCAGCCAGCGCCACGGCATCCGAATCATCAGTGTCGCCCAACTGATCGACTACCGTCGCCATCGGGAGAAGCTGGTGCGGAGGGTTGCGGAGGCGCAGCTCCCGACTCGCTACGGCGAGTTCGTCATATACGCTTACGAGAGCCTGGTGGAGAAGGAGGAGCACGTGGCTCTAGTGATGGGCGACGTGCGGGATGGATCTCCGGTGCTGGTGCGGGTCCACTCGGAGTGCTTAACAGGAGACGTGCTGGGCTCTCTGCGTTGCGACTGCGGCACCCAGCTGCAGTTGGCCATGGAGATGATCGGCCAGGAAGGGCGTGGCGTACTGCTGTATCTTAAGCAGGAGGGGCGCGGTATCGGCCTGCACAACAAGGTGCGGGCCTACCATCTCCAGGATCATGGGCTCGACACGGTTGAAGCTAACCAGAAGCTGGGCTTCCCGCCGGATAAGCGGGACTACGGCATTGGTGCCCAGATCCTGGTGGACCTGGGATTGTCCAAGATCCGCGTGATGACCAATAATCCCATGAAGATGGTGGGGCTTCAAGGATTCGGGCTGGAGATCGTGGAGCGGGTGCCGCTGGTCAGCCCGCCGGCGCCCACCAATCTGAAGTATCTGCTGGTCAAGCAGGAGAAGATGGGGCACCTGCTGGGGCTGGAGAAGAACTACGTCGAAGAGGAGTTTCCCGATGGGAAGAGTGTATGAGGGTGAGCTACTGGGCCGTGGGCTGCGCTTCGGGGCGGTGGTGTCCCGCTTCAACGAGTTCATTGGCAGGCGGCTGCTGGAGGGGGCGAAGGACGCGCTGCTGCGTCACGGCGTGCCCGAGGAGAACCTGGACGTGGCCTGGGTGCCTGGCGCCTTCGAGATCCCCCTGGTAGCAAAGAAGCTGGCCCAGACCGGATCCTATGCGGCCGTCATCTGTCTCGGAGCGGTGATCCGAGGGGCTACCCCTCACTTCGATTACGTGGCCTCCGAGGTGGCCAAGGGCATCGCCCACGCGGGGATGGACACGGGCGTACCCGTCATTTTCGGGGTGGTGACGACCGACAACATCGAGCAGGCGATCGAGCGGGCGGGCACGAAGGCGGGCAACAAGGGTTTCGACGCGGCCGTGTCCGCTATTGAGATGGCCAACCTGATGCGAGCGATCCGCGAGGAGCGGTAGCCCGACCGAGGATCCGAGAAAAGGCCGGTAGGGGCGTATCGCGCACGCCCTGACCCTGCCGCGCACTTGGGGCGTTGCAAAACGGTCCCTATCCTTGGACACGCTCCCCTAGTCTCCGCTCGGTGCCATTAAGCAGCCTGCCGATGTTATCCCGATGGCTAGCAACCACCAGAGCGCTGCCGGCGACGGCGAAGAGCAGGTGAGGAAGGGGCTGGCTGAAGGCCAGGACCATCACCAGCACAGCTATGGGCGTCACGCACGCCCCGATGACGGAACCCAGCGATACGTAGCGGCTGATGCCGATGACCGAGACGGCCACCACGGCGACGGCCAGCATGGCGACGGGCGCCATGACAGCCAGGGAACCGAGCCCTGCGGTCACCCCTCTGCCACCTCTGAAGCCGATGAAGAGCGAGTAGTTGTGGCCGAGAATCGCCGCCACACCGGCCAGCACGTCGGCCACTGGATCGCCGCCGGCCAGCAGGCGGGCGATCAGGACCGCCGCCACCCCTTTGGCGAAATCCCCCCCGAAGACGATGGCGGCGGCTCTCCATCCCAGGGTTCTGAGCACGTTGGTGGCACCGGTCTTCTTACTGCCCTGCCGAAGGAGATCCACGTTCGGGTGCATCCGGGCCACGAGGTAGCCTGTCGGTATCGATCCCAGTAGGTAGGCCGCGAGAGCAGCTACGACATATAGAAGGACCTGCACCGGCATTTCCCTCATCCTCCTCGCCGAGGGCTTGTTGTAGATTCCTCGCTCCGCTCCATGATAGCATATGGTAGGTGGAGGCAGAAGGTGTCCGAACCGATATGCGTGCTGAACGCCGGCGGGTGGGGAACCGCTCTCTCCGTGTTGCTGGCGGCCAAAGGATGCCAAGTGCGATTGTGGGCGCGGCGGCCGGAGTTGGCCCAGCGGATCGCTGCGATTCGGGAGAACCCTGACTACCTGCCCGGTGTTAGTCTTCCGTACAACATCCACATCACCTCGGATTTGAGAGAGGCCGTGGCGGGTGCCTCAGTGGTGGTGGTGGCGTCCATCTCCCGCTTCATGCGGTCGTTGGCCGAGCAGTTGGGACCCGTGGTGTCGGCGGAGCAACTGGTGATCCATGGCAGCAAGGGACTCGACGAGGAAACCCTGATGCGCTGCTCGGAGATGCTGGAGGCGGCGCTGGGGCCTGCCCATCGAGGCCGGGTGGCAGCCCTCTCCGGCCCGAACCACGCCGAGGAGGTCAGCCGTGGCGTCCCTACTGCTACCGTGGTCGCCTGCAGAGACGAGGAAGTGGCACGCCGACTCCAGGAGGTGCTGGCCACCCCAACCTTCCGCGTTTACACCAACCGTGATCTGGTGGGGGTGGAGCTGTGCGGCGCCGTCAAGAACGTGGTCGCGCTGGCGGCCGGCATGTCCGATGGCCTCGGCTATGGGGACAACGCCAAGGCGGCGCTGATCACCCGGAGTCTGGCTGAAATAGCCCGTCTGATGGCAGCCGTGGGCGGTCAGCCCTCCACCGTGGCCGGCCTGGCCGGCATCGGGGATATCATCGCCACCTGCACCAGCCGTCACAGCCGCAATCGAGCGGCTGGCGAGGCGATCGCTCGCGGGCGGGACGTGGTGCAGGTGCAGGCGAGCTCGCCCATGGTGGTGGAGGGGATTCCGGCTACCCGTGCCATCATGAAGCTGGCACGGCTCAAAGGGGTGGAGATGCCTATCACCCGCCAGGTGCACGCCGTCCTTTTTGAGGGAGTCACGCCCCAGCAGGGGCTGGCCCAACTGATGACCCGAGAGTTCACCTCAGAGCCCTGGATGTGATTCCGGGCCAGGATCTTGGCACCGGCTCCCCGGAACCAACTTCCAAAAACACCTCCTACTAACCTCTTGACATTGCCCATATATTGGGTTCAGAATGTGCGCGGCACACAACATATTGTGGGTTCTGTCTAGTAGACGGAACGCCACCGGCTGCGGAGTCGGTGGCGTCGCTATCAGCAGCCCCGCTCGACATACCCGAATGGATGGCGGACGGCGCGCTGATGCGCCCGACAGTGGAAGGAAGAGATATGGCTCAGGTGATTGGCCCCACTCAGGCTGGCCGGTGGAGCGAATCGGCTATTAGGGTGCTGCGGGAGAGGTATCTGGTTCGGGACGGGGACAGGGTCGTGGAGACGCCCGACGAGATGTGTTGGCGAGTTGCACGCGCCATTGCCGCGGCGGAGGCGAGCTTCGGGAAAAGCGAGGAGGAGATTGCAGCGGTCGCGGCGCGGTACCGCGACATGATGCAAGACCAGTACTTCATGCCCAACTCGCCCACCCTGATGAACGCGGGGAAGGACAACGGCCTCCAGTTCTCGGCCTGCTACGTGCTGCCCGTGGAGGACTCCCTCGAAGGGATCTTCGAGTCGATAAAGCGGGCGGCTCTGATCCACAAGAGCGGGGGCGGAACGGGCTTCGCCTTCTCGAGGCTGCGATCCAAGGACAGTGTGGTGCAGAGCACCGGGGGCAAGGCCAGCGGCCCTGTCAGTTTCATGCGGGTCTTCAACGCTGCCACCGAGGCGGTGAAACAGGGCGGCACCCGGCGGGGCGCGAACATGGGCATCCTGAGAGTAGACCATCCCGACATCCTGGAGTTCATCGACTGCAAGCTGGATGGCGGGATCACCAATTTCAACATCTCCGTGGCCATCACCGATCGATACATGAAGGCGCTGGAAGAGGACGGGGAGTACGAATTGGTGGACCCGGGAACGAAACAGGCGGTGAGGACACTGCGGGCGAGAGACGTGTTCGACCGAATCGTTCGAGCCGCCTGGCGCACCGGAGACCCTGGTCTGGTGTTTATCGACCGGGTGAATGCCGGCCCCGCGAATCCCACTCCCTCCATCGGCCAGGTGGAGGCAACGAATCCTTGCGGCGAGCAGCCGTTGCTGCCCAACGAGGCCTGTAACCTGGGGTCTTTGAACCTGGCCAGGTTTGTCAAGTCGGCCGAAGGGAATTCCCACCATGGTCGCGGGCAGGTGGACTGGAAGGAGATGGAGAGGGTTATCCGGCTGGCCGTCCGCTTCCTGGATGATGTGATCGATGTCAACCCCTATCCTCTCCCTGATATCGACCAGATGGTGAAGGCGAACCGCCGCATAGGTCTGGGGGTGATGGGTTGGGCCGACATGCTGATCCAGTTGGGCATCCCGTATGACAGCGAGGAGGCCACGAACCTGGGCAGCAAGGTGATGGAGTTTATCAGGCGGGTCGGTCACGATGAGTCGGCCAGATTGGCCGAAGAGCGGGGGCCTTTCCCCAACTGGTCCGAGAGCATTTACAAGGATGGCCCACCCTTGCGGAACGCGACGGTCACTACCATCGCGCCGACCGGCACCATCAGCATCATAGCTGGATCCACCTCCGGCATTGAGCCCCTGTACGCTATCGCCTACCGGCACATCGTCGGAGATCGGCAACTCACCTTCGTGAACCCGCATTTCGAGCGGATAGCCCGAGAGCGTGGCTTGTACAGCGAGGAGCTGATGGAGAGGGTGGTGCAGCGGGGGACCCTGCACGGCCTGGATGAGGTCCCGGAGGACGTCCGGAGGATCTTTGTCACGGCCCACGAGGTGGCACCGGAGTGGCACGTGCGCATGCAGGCTGCCTTTCAGCGCTACACGGACAATGGGGTCTCCAAGACGGTGAATCTGGCCAACAGCGCTACCGTAGAGGATGTGGCCGAGGTATACATGCTGGCGTACCGGCTCGGGTGCCTGGGAATAACGGTCTTTCGGGACGGATGCAAGGATAGTCAGGTGCTGCATGTCGGGTCGGCCGACAAGACGGCGCCTGCACCGACCAATCCCGCGGCTCCTGTCGAGCCGGCCTGGAGCCGAGATAAGGTCAAGCCCAGGCCCCGGATCGTGCCGGGCCACACCTACAAGGCTGAGACACCGCTGGGTACCGCTTTCGTGACGGTGAACCGGAACGGGTCCGACGAGCCCTTCGAAGTGTTCCTGAACGTGGGAAAGGCCGGAAGCGACACGGCCGCTGTTGCCGAGGCCATAGGGCGGCTGGTTTCCCTCATTCTGAGGCTCCCATCGGTGCTGTCGCCGACGGCGCGGCTCAGGGAGGTGATCTCGCAACTCTCGGGGATTGGTGGCGGGCGGCAGTTGGGCTTTGGGCGGGAGCGCGTGCGCTCGCTTCCCGATGCCGTGGCGCAGGTGCTGGCGGAGGATCTCAAGGGCAACCGCTCGCTGGATGAGGGCGGCCCAGTGCAACTGCCGCTGGAGGCCTTGGCCACGGATCCCGGCGAGGAGCAGACTCAGATCGGAGATCTGTGCCCCGATTGCGGCCACGCCACGCTCGTGTATGAGGAAGGCTGCCACAAGTGCTATAGCTGCGGGTTCAGCGAGTGCTAGCGCGGGCATCGGAGCTGGCATCAAATCGTCATCGAGACCGCGGCCGGCGTGACGCGAGCGAGCACAGCGTCACGCCGCCGCTAACGGGCATGCCGGATGGAGCGCCCGGAGATTTGGCCCGAAACCCCCGACAACGGGTACTCCGCGAAGTACTGTGTCGATTTGAGTCGGCCCAGTGGGTAGCCGCCCCATGCCTTAGGCCAACCGGTAGGGGTCCTCCAGCAACTGCTTGACGCGCTGCATGAACCGAGCAGCGGGGGCACCGTCCACCACCCGGTGGTCCACCGAGAGGGTCAGCGCCATGGTAGGTCGCAGCACGATCTGACCGTCGCGGCCCACCGGCTTTTCCGCGATGCGCCCCACCCCTAGGATGGCCGTTTCGGGTGGGTTTACGATTGGGATGAAGGAGTCCACGCCGAACATCCCCAGATTGGTGATGGTGAAGGTGCCACCGGTGATCTCATCCATGGTGAGCCGGTCCTGTCGCGCCTTCTCCAGCAGCCGGTTCAGCTCGGCAGCGGTCTCCGCCAGGGTCTTGCGGTTGGCCTCATGGATCACCGGCACCACCAGGCCGTCCTCCAGCGCCACGGCTACCCCCACGTTGACGGGCTCCGTCAGGTAAATGCCCTGCTCCGTCCAGCGGGCGTTGAGGTAGGGATGTTCCGCCAGCGCCGTGCCCACTGCCTTGGTCAGGATGGCATCGTAGGAGAGTCGGATCCCCTGTGCCTGGTACTCGGGCTGAAGCCGACCTCTGAGTCGGACCAACTCGGCGACGTCGACCTCCATGTTCAGGACCAGTCGGGCCACGCTCCGGGCAGAGAGGGCCATCCGCTCGGCCGTCAGCCGACGCTTCCGGCTTAAGGGCACCAAGCGTCCGGGCAGCCCAGAATGGGCTGGCAGCCGGTCCGCGATGGGGACGGGAGCAGCCTCGGGCGTCAGTCCGGCCGAGGCTGCCGCCTGCCCCGTTACCGGTTTGGTCTTCTCGGCGAAGCGGCGCACGTCCTCACCCTGGATGCGCCCTCGGGGACCGGTCCCCACCACCAGCGAGAGGTCGATACCCATCTCCCGGGCCAGCCGTCGAGCGGCGGGGGAGGCGCGCAGGAGCCCCGCGTGGTCGGCAGGCGATGGCTCAGGAGCCCTCGACCTCACGGCGGGAAGGTCCGGCGCGGGGCCGCTCCATGTTTCCGCCGAAGGGAGGGACGGCAAGCCCTCACCCCGCTTCTCTTCCGGCGGGAAAGGGGACAAGCCCTCCCCCCTACCCTCTCCCAAAGGGAGGCGGAGATGGGGCGCTTCGGCCGTCTCGATTAGCGCGATGGTCCGGGTGACGGGCACCGTGGCGCCCTCCGGGTAGACTATCTGCCTCAGACGCCCCGTGGCAGGCGCCAGGATCTCGGTGGATGCCTTGTCGGTTTCCACCAGCAGCAGAGGCTCATCTTTCTCCACCCAGTCTCCCTCGCGCTTCAGCCATTGCTGTATGGTGGCAGACTCCATGTCGAGCCCGAGGGTGGGCACAATCACGTTCTTCAGCATCCGCGGCTCCGCCTCTCGGGGCGTGGTTCAGCTTCCATCTTTCGTGTCCATCTTCGCGAGCCTGACCGTCTCTCCCCTAGGGCTCACCCTCGCCCGAGCAACTCGTGGACCGCCTGAACGAGGGTGTTCTCGTTGGGGAGCACGGCGGCTTCCAGCACCGGTGATGCCGGGTAGGGAACGGTCGAACCTATCACCTTAATGGGAGCCTCCAGGAAGTCGAAGGCCGCCTCTCCCACGACTCGGGCGATCTCAGCACCGAAGCTGCACACCACGCTGGCCTCCTGGAACACCACCAGCCTGCCGGTACGTTGGACGGAGTGAGCGATGGTTGCCACGTCCAGTGGCACTAGGGTGCGGGGATCGACCACCTCGATCTCGATCCCCTCCGCCGAAAGGGTCTCCGCGGCAGCCAGCGCTTTCGGCACCATGGCAGCCATGGCCACCACCGTCACATCCCGACCAGGGCGCCGGATCTCGGCCCTGCCGAAGGGGATGGTGTACTCCTCCATGGGAACGGGACCCTTCGCCCGATACAGCATCTTGTGCTCGATGAAGACCACCGGATTCGGGTCGCGGATGGCCGTCTTTAGGAGCCCCTTGTAGTCGTACGGGGTGGAGGGCAGGACCACCTTCAGGCCGGGGATGTGGGCAAACCAGGCCTCCAGACTCTGGGCATGGGTGGGACCATCAGCCGCAGAGCCCGCGCCCCCCTCGGTGCGAATCACCACCGGCACCGTCTGTTTGCCCCCGCTCATGTAGTGGGCTTTGGCGGCCACGTTCACGATGGGGTCCATGGCCAGGGTGGCGAAATCCACGTAGCTGATCTCGGCGATGGCCGGAACCCCTGCCAGGGCCGCGCCTATGGCCGCAGCCACGAAGCCGTTCTCGGAGATGGGGGTGTCGATGATCCGCTCTGGCCCGAATCGATCCAGCAGACCTTTGCTGACGCCGAAGGGACCGCCACGGGCGCCGATGTCCTCTCCCAGCATGATGAGTCGGGGGTCTCGCTCCATCTCCTCTCGGAGGGCATCGTTGAGAGCCTGGAGGGCGGTCAACTGCCGGGTCTCCGGCGGGAGGTCGCGCTGGCTAGGGCTCTCGGCAACCTCTTCCCCGGCGAACGGGGCGAAGAGGTCGGTGAAAGCTTCGGATGGGTCGGGATCGGGCGCGGAGAGTGCGAAGGCGATGGCCTCCTCCAGTTGAAGAGCGACCTCGGACTCGATGGCCGCCAGCTCAGACTCGGCGACGGCGAAGGAGTGCAGAAGACGGCGGCGGAAGTTGGGGATCGGGTCTTTCTGCTTCCATCGCTCCAGCTCATCCCTAGTACGGTAGCCGGTTCCCGGGTCGCCGGTGCTGTGGCCTCCCAGCCGGTAGGTCATCGCCTCCACCAGGGTTGGACCCTGCCCGGACCTGGCCCTGGCAGCGGCCTCGCTCACCGCTTGATAGACGGCCAGCGGGTCCATCCCGTCCACCACGACGCCGGGCATTCCGTAGGCGGACGCGCGATCGGCCACGTTCTTCACCCGCATGACACTTTCCTGCTTGGTGAAGATGGCGTACTGGTTGTTCTCGCAGACGAAGATCACCGGCAGGTCCCAGATGGCGGCCAGGTTGAGCCCTTCGTGGAAGGTGCCCTGGTTCGATGCCCCATCACCGAAAAAGGCGACGGCCACCCGTCCGTTGTTCAGGATCCTGGCGGCAAGCCCTCCGCCGACGGCCATGGTGATGGATGCTCCCACGATGGGGAAGGCGCCCAACATTCCCTGGTTGAAGGCCGCCACGTGCATGGATCCGCCCTTGCCCCTGGAGAAGCCGGCCTCCTTGCCCGCCAGCTCCGCCATGGCACTCTTGAGGTCCCCACTGCGTGCGATGGCATGGCCATGTCCACGATGGGTACTGGTGAGATAGTCGTCGTGGCGGAGGGCGGCGACCGTGGCGGCCGCCACGGCCTCCTGGCCGGCATACAGGTGCCCGCGGCGTGGAAGCTGTCCCGACTGATAGAGCTCCCGCGCCCGATCCTCGAAGAGCCGGATGCGCAGCATGGAGCGGTAGATCTGGAGGAGCTTCTCTTTCTCCATGGCCCGATGGAACTACAGCGTTGGCGGCAGCGGCACGCCGTTCGCCTCGGCGATAGTGACCAGATCCTTCCAGACGGCGGCGGAGATGGGGATGCCACTCTTGAGCCGCTCCTGGCGGGTCAGCCACTCCAGTTCGCCGGGTGCGTAGATGCGATCTACCCCGCGCGCCAGCTTCGAATCGCGCCACTCGCGAACAGCCCAGTCGACCCTAGCTTTGAACTCCCGCGGCTCCATGAAGGCACTGATATCGATGGCCTGGAAGAAGTGGCCGCCATTTTGGGGATCCGTCATGTTGGAGTAGAACTCGGTTACCTCGCTCAT
>Ga0315298_1011180_pt1 | contig 10600 bp, 7 predicted proteins | sample WHS_1_MG_FD_203077 | JGI IMG/M metagenome (GOLD analysis project Ga0315298, IMG submission 203077) | Extremophilic microbial mat communities from Washburn Hot Springs, YNP, Wyoming, USA - WHS_1_MG | ecosystem: Environmental > Aquatic > Thermal springs > Hot (42-90C) | place: USA: Wyoming...
TTGCTTTATGGGGATACCAGCATCGGTCCATGGCTGTTTCAGCTCATGCGCGATGGCACGGACGTCTCCGCCTTCCGCGACAATATTGTTTTCGGCGAAACCCATCTGGGCGACTCTGGCCATGCCGGTGAAAACCAGGCTTCGCGGCTGGCCGACGGGGCCGAGATCTGCGGCTGTAATGGCGTAGCTAAGGGCAGTATCGTCAGAGCCATCCGCGAGCAAGGCCTGTTTACACTGGAGGAAGTGCGCAAATGCACCAAGGCCAGTGCCTCCTGCGGCTCCTGCACCGGGCTGGTGGAACAGTTGCTGGCCAGCACCCTCGGCGGTTTTTATGACAGCAGCCCGCAAAAAAAGGCGCTCTGCGGCTGTACCGATTTCAGCCACCAAGAGATTCGCGATGCCATTATCCAGCAAAAGCTCCTCTCCGTACGGCAGACCTTTGCCTGTCTGGACTGGCGGCACCCCGGCGGTTGCGCTACCTGTCGGCCGGCGGTGAATTACTACGTGCGCACCGCTTGGCCAGCAGAGGGTCTGGACGATGCCCAGTCTCGCTTCATCAACGAGCGCGCCCATGCCAACATCCAGAAAGATGGCACCTATTCAGTGATTCCCCGTATTTACGGCGGAGTAACCAGTCCTGTGGAGCTCAAGCGCATCGCCGAAGTGGCGGAGCGCCATAACGTGCCGATGGTGAAGTTTACCGGCGGCCAGCGTCTCGACCTGCTCGGAGTGAAAAAGGAAGACCTGCCGCAAATCTGGGCGGAGCTGGGCATGCCTTCCGGGCACGCCTACGGCAAGGCCCTGCGTACCGTCAAATCTTGTGTGGGTACTGAATTCTGCCGCTTCGGAGTGCAGGACAGTACCCGTCTGGCCATTGAGCTGGAACGAAGACTGGAGCGCATGTGGGCGCCACACAAGGTCAAACTTGCTGTCTCCGGCTGTCCGCGCAACTGTTCTGAGAGCACCATCAAGGATTTCGGCATTATCGGGGTCGATTCCGGCTGGGAACTTTACGTAGGCGGCAATGGCGGCATGAAGGTGCGTGCCGCCGACCTCCTCTGCAAGGTGAAAACCCACGAGGAAGTCCTGGAAATGGCCAAGGCCTTTTTGCAAATGTACCGGGAAGATGCCCAATACCTGGAGCGCACTGCGCCCTGGGTAGAGCGGGTTGGCCTGGACCATATCCAGGCCGTCGTCGTGGGGGACAGGGAATCCCGGCAGCAGCTTGCCGCACGCATGGACTTCGCCCTGTCACAGGAAAAAGACCCCTGGGCGGAAGCAGTTTCCGGTCGTCTGGATATTCACGCCGCGCCCCTGCGCCGCGTCCCTGCCTGAGGTGATCATGATGGAATGGTTGGCACTCGGTAGTATTGCAGAAATCCCCGCCCTCGGCGGCCGTTATGTGGACACGCCCCAGGGGCAGATCGCCATCCTGCGCAATGAAAATGACGAAGTTTTTGCGGTCAGCAATCGCTGCCCGCACCGCGGCGGACCCCTCTCCGAGGGCTTTGTGTCCGGCAAGACGGTGTTCTGTCCGCTGCACAACTGGCAGATTGATCTGGAGAAAGGCGAGGCGATGGCGCCGGATCATGGCTGCGTGAAGAGCTTCCCAGTACGAGTCGAGGATCAGCAGGTCTGGCTCGGGCTGGAGTGGGTGGCGCCGTGACCCTGATACGGCCGCAGCTCATGCAGCCCCTGCGCCGTCTGGAGAGTAAGTCGGCCTGCCCCTACTGCGGGACCGGCTGCGGGGTCATTATCGAACATGACGGCCAGCACATTACCGGCGTGCGTGGCGACCCCGATCATCCAGCCAACTTTGGACAACTGTGCAGCAAGGGCAGCAATTTGCACCTGAGCAGTACGGGCGAGGATCGCGCCCGTGAACCGCTGCAGCGCCAGCGCGGCAGCGAAGACTGGTCGCCCCTGAACTGGTCGGAGGCGCTGACCCAGATGGCCCGCACCTGGGCCGGGATCATCCATACCCAGGGTCCGCAGGCCGTGGCCTTTTATGTTTCCGGGCAATTGCCGACGGAGGATTATTATCTCGTCAACAAGCTGGCCAAAGGTTTTATCGGCACCAATCATATCGACACCAACTCGCGGCTATGCATGGCCTCGGCGGTGACGGGCTACAAATCCAGCCTCGGTATGGACTCGGTGCCCTGCTGCTATGAAGACCTCGACAGCGCCGATTGTCTTTTTATCGTCGGCGCCAACGTCGCCTACGCCCACCCGATTCTCTTTCGCCGCATCGAGGCAGCCAAACTGCGCCGCCCGGAGCTCCGGATTATCGTCGCCGACCCGCGACGCACGCCGACGGCGGCCATCGCCGATGTGTTTCTGCCGATTCAGCCCGGCACCGATGTCGCCCTCTTTCACGGCATGCTGCATATCCTGATCTGGGAAGGGCTCATCAACCGCACCTTCATTGAGGCGCATACCGAGGGCTGGGAAGAACTCAAGGGGCGGGTGCAAAACTACACCCCCCAACGGGTGGCGGAGACCTGCGCCATTCCGCTCGCCGATCTACGCGCCGCGGCGCTGGCCTTCGGGCAGGCCCCGGCTGCCCTCTCCCTCTGGTGTCAGGGGCTCAATCAATCCAGCCACGGTACCGACAAAAATGTCGCTCTTATCAACCTGCACCTGGCCACCGGGCAAATCGGCCGACCCGGCGCTGGCCCCTTCAGCCTGACCGGGCAGCCCAATGCCATGGGTGGGCGCGAAACTGGCGGCATGCCCGCCCTCCTCCCCGGTCACCGCGAAGTGGCCAACCCGGAGCACCGCGCCGAAATCGCGGAGATCTGGGGCGTGGAGAGTCTGCATCCGCAGCCCGGCTACACCGCCGTGCCCCTTTTTCAGGCGCTGGAACGCGGCGAGATTGCAACGATCTGGATCACCTGCACCAACCCAGTGCTGTCCATGCCCGATTTGACACAAGTACAGCGCGCTCTAAAAAAATCCCGCCTCGTCATCTTGCAGGACAGCTATCTCGGCACCGAAACCGCCGCCTATGCCGATCTTCTGCTCCCCGCTGCCAGTTGGGGCGAGCGCGATGCCTTAGTGACCAACTCCGAACGGCGCATCACCCACCTGCAGGCTGCTGTTCCGGCGCCGGGCAGCGCCCTGCCGGACTGGGTCATCTTCCGGGATTTCGCCTTTGCGCTGGGTGAGGCACTGGATGCCCTCGATCACCCACTGCCGGGCACCCGAGACGCTTCCTGGGCCAATCGCGCCCGGCGTATGTTTGATTTTGCCGACTCCGCCGGCATCTTTCTGGAATACAGGGAATGCACCCGGGGCCGCGATCTGGACATCACCGGCCTCGATTTCAGCGTGCTGGACGAACTGGGGCCGCAGCAATGGCCCTATCCGCAGGGCGCGCAAGCAGGGCAGGTTCGCCTCTACGCCGACGGCATTTTCCCGACGCCCAGCGGTCGCGCCCGTTTCCGCAGCCCGGAATACCTCGGGGTCGCCGAAGAGATCGACGCCCGCTATCCCCTGCGCCTGACCACCGGTCGCCTGCGCGATCAGTGGCACAGCATGAGCCGCACCGGCAAGGTGGCGGCCCTCTTCACCAGCGACGAAGAAGCTTTTCTCGAAATACACCCCGATGACGCCCAACGACTGAACCTCAGCAGCGATGTCCTCGCCAAAGTTAGTAGCCGGCGCGGCAGCAACATCCTCCGAGTGCGCATCAATGGCGATTTGCAACCGGGATTGATCTTCGCCCCCATGCACTTCGGGCGCCGCTTTGCCCCCGCCGCCCTCTGCAATCAACTGACTCTCGCTGCCATTGATCCCATTTCCGGCGAGCCGGAGTTCAAGCACACGGCAGTGCGGGTGGAGCCGGTAATTTTCCCCTGGCAGGGTACGATCCTGCGCTTGAACGATCGGGATATCTATTTTCACGCCGCCCAGCGTATCGCCCGGCAATTCCCCTATGCGAGCCTAAGCCGCATCCGTCGGGGCGAACGCGAGGGTTTTATCCTCCGCCTCGCTGGCGAACAGGCCCCGGCAGCCGGCGAGATTCACGCCTGGGATCAAGTACTGGGTATGGATGGCATCGACATTCTCGACTATGATGATGGCCGTCGCGGTGTGCGCAAACGCCTCTGCATCCGGGGCAACCAGCTCTATGCAGCCCGCCTCTTCGGGGAAGACGCCACCCGCGACTGGCTGCGTGAACTGTTGTTAAGCGCCGCGGACGTCCAATCCTACCGGCACGCCCTCTTCGCCCCCAAAGTGCCCGTCGATATGGGCGCATGGGTGGGCTCGCGGGGCGTTTGCGCCTGCACCGGAGTGGATGAGCGCACCCTGCGGCAGAGTATCGAAGCGGGCGCGCTCACCCTCGGCCAGATTGCGCAGGTCTGTGGTGCGGGCGGCGAATGCGGCTCCTGCAAACCGGAAATCCTCGACATTATCCGCCGCGTGCGCCAAGAGGTCTCATGAACACCATACCCCTGAACCTGAACCAGATCGTCGGCCGCGTCGCACGTGGACGCGAACACGCCGAAGACCTGTCCCTGGAAGAGGCCCAATCCCTCTTTGCCGCCTGGCTGGCAGGCGATCTCCGTGACCTCGTGGCCGGAGCCCTGTGGGCCGCCTATCGTATCAAGGGCGAATCCGTAGATGAACTGCGCGGTTTTGTCAGCGCCAGTGAGGCGAGCCTGCTGCCCGTTTCCATCGACAGTACTTATCGCCCGGTGGTTTTCCCGAGCTACAACGGGACCCTGCGCGGCGCCAATTTGTTGCCCTTGCTGGCGTTGATTCTCGCCCGTTGCGGCGTGCCGGCATTACTGCACGGCCCGGCAGTGAGCACGGCAAGGAACACCATGACACTTACCGATCACGATCCCTCCGGACGGGTCAGCAGTGCGCAGATTTTTGCTGGATTCGGTCTGCCCATCGCCCATGATAGCGCGCATGCAAGTAAACTGTTGCAGCAACAGGGTCTCAGTTACCTGCCGATAGAGCAACTACACCCAGGCATCGGCCAGATGCTCCAGCTCCGCCAGCAACTCGGCGTCCGCTCCAGCGCGCATACCGTCGTCAAACTCATCAATCCTTTCCAAATATCTGCAGTACACTGCGCCGGGGTCACCCACCCGCCTTATCTGGAGCTTCTGCAAGCCTTTTTTAGCACAACCGGGCGTAGTGCCCTCTGCCTGCGCGGCACCGAGGGCGAACCCTTCGCCAACCCCAAACGCCGCCCCGACCTGCACACCTGTGTGGCGGGAGATTGCGCCCTGTGGATGGCCAAAGACGATAAGCCGCTGGCCCAGATCCCGGTACTGCCCGAGGATCACAGCGTTAGCGCCACCTGCCGCTTCATGGAGCAGGTCCTTGCCGGCCGCACCCCTTTGCCCGCTCCGCTGGCCGATCAGGCGCTCTGCCTCCTCTCTCTCAGCGGCCGCAGCGCGGACGTGGACAGCGCCCGAGCGCTCTTGTCCCAGACACTTTCCAGCAATGCGGAATAGCCGGAGACCTCAGCATGCAAAAGCCCTCCTTCCCTAAAGTCTCCATCGTCGGCGCTGGCCCCGGTGATCCCGAACTGCTGACCCTCAGGGCGGCACGCCGCATCGCCGAGGCGGAGATCATCTTCTACGACGCCCTCGCCAACCCGCAGATCCTCGACATGGCGGCGGACAGTTGCCGCAAAGTCGAGGTTGGCAAGCGTGGCGGCCAGAACTCGACCCCGCAATTGCTCATCCACGAACAACTCATCCGCGCCGCGCTGCAAGGTCTGCGGGTAGTGCGGCTGAAGGGCGGCGACCCCTTCCTCTTCGGACGCGGCGGCGAGGAGTGCCTGGCTCTGCGCGCCGCCGATATCGATTACGAAATCATCCCCGGCATCACCAGCGGCATGGCGGCAGCAGCCTATGCGGGGGTGCCGCTCACCCATCGTCACCGCAGCCAGTCGGTGCTCTTTCTCACCGGTCATGAAGCACGCGGCGGCAAAGCACCGGACTGGTCGCGCTACGCCCAAGCAGCCGATACTCTGGTAATCTACATGGGCACCGAGCGGGCGGCTGGCATTTGCGCGGCACTCATGGCAGGCGGCCTCGCGGCGGAAACTCCCTGCCTCGCCGTACAATGGGCCACCCTGGAACAAAAACAGGTACGGGCGACCCTGGCACAGCTTAGTGCGGAAATCGTCCGCGCCGGACTGGGCAGCCCGGCCATTCTGATTATCGGGGCCGTGGTTGATCTCGCCGATCTCTGTGCCTGGCTGCCCAGAACAGAAGAGGCGGCGCGCCACTTACTGCAACAACCTTAAGGAGTTACCTTGCCTGAAGTGCAGTTCCTGCTGGCTCACGGTTCACGCAACCCCCAATGGCGATTCCCCTTCGAGGTGATTGCCGCGCGCCTGCAGGTAGCCCAGCCGCAGCGGCGGATCATCCTCTGCTATCTGGAATTATGGACCCCGGGCCTGGACGAGGCCATGCGCGAAGCTTATGCAGCCGGGCTGCGCCAGTATCGTATTTCGCCGCTTTTCTGGAGTAGTGGCCGACACTTGCAGGAAGATTTACCCGCCCTCGTCGCCCAACTCCAGGCCGAATTGCCCGGCTGCGAGATCCGCATCGACGGCCCTCTGGGCGAATCAGAAATGATTATCCGCGCCGCGCTGCAAGCCTTGCAATGAACCCATGCACCGCATCATCCTGATTGACAACAACACCGAGCGCGCCGAGATTCTGCGCGCGGCGCTCAGTCTGGAGGGCCATCAGGTCGCCGATATTTTCTCGTGGGCGGAGCTTTCCTGGCAGCGCCTGGAAAAACTGCAACCCGACGTCATCATCGCCGAAGCGGGCACACCGGAACGCGACGTCCTCGAACACATCGTCTTCCTTAGCGAGACTTTGGAACTGCCCGTCGTCGTCCTCGGCGCCCCCGAAGATGAAGACACCATGCGCCGCGCCATCCGCGCCGGGGTCGCCGCCTACGTCGCCCACGGCATCTCCGCCCGCGACATCGCCCCCATCCTCAAGGTCGCCGCTCTGCGCTATGCCGAATACCGGCAACTGCGCAAGGAACTCAAAGACACCCAGAACGCCCTTTCCGAGCGCAAGCTGGTGGAAAAAGCCAAAGGCCTCCTCATGCGCGACATGCAGATTGACGAAGCCGAGGCCTACCGCCGCCTGCGCCGCCTCGCCATGGATAAGGGCAAAAAGCTGGCGGAGATCGCGGAGATGGTGATTGCTATTTGCCCTTAACCACGTCTTGCACCTTGATCACTCCGACCAGAGCATATCAACGCGCCGCCCTGCCCCGCCCTCCCCGCCGACCCCGGCAGGCGTCCACGCGATTTTTCCGCAATCCGCGCGGCAAGGGCTGACCCTCCAGATAAACCGACAGGAATTGCAAGGTGGCAGGCGCACTCAGGGCGATCAGTTTGACCCCCTTGCCCTTGGGCAGATTTTTGACCTCGGCAAGGGGAAACAGCAGGCCATACCCGTCTGAAGACAAACAGAGTGTTTCTGCCTGAAGGTCGGTGACCGGCACCAGCGGCAATGGTCGCTCATCCGCGCTCAAGATCAAAAAGACCTTGCCCGCCCGATTGCGTCCAGTCAGTTTTTCCAGGGTGGTCAGGAATCCATAGCCACCGGTTCCAGCCACCAGCCACAGGCTGTCGCTGGCGCCGCAGGCTACGGATGCCAGCGCGCCACCCGGCTGAAAATCCACCTGACTCGACACGGGAATGCCGTCGCCGCGACCGCCGGGTATTTGCGCCACGGCGATAGAATAGGCACGCCCAGAATTATCCAACAAGGCCAGCGTATCTACAGATCGCACCTCGAAGGCTTGCAACAAGGCATCGCCTTCCTTGAACCCCAGAGCCGTCGTATCCAGTCCGTGACCGGAGCGGGTACGCAGCCAGCCCTTTTGCGAGACGATCACCGTAACGGGTTCGTCGGTGACGGCAGCGGCAATGGTCTGGATGGATTTGTTGGTGATCGCCGTATCGGCTTCCAGAAGAGTGCGACGATCATCCCCGAATTTTTTCGCGTCGGCGGTGATTTCTTCAGCAATCAGTGCCCGCAGTCGGGATTCGTCCTGCAGGAGCGCGCTCAGGTACGCGGCCGTTTCCCGTTTGTCGGCCAGTTCCTTTTCCAGCTCAATGCCGGCCAGTCGCGCCAGTTGCCGCAGGCGAATCTCCAGGATATCTTCTGCCTGCATCTCGCTGAGGTCGAAGTGGGTCATGAGGTCGGCCTTGGGGTCGTCGGACTCGCGGATTACACGGATCACCGCGTCAATATCCAGCAGCACCCGTAAACGGCCTTCGAGAATATGGATGCGCGCCAGGGCCTTGTCGAGGCGGAACTGGCTACGCCGCCGTACGGTAGTCACCCGATAGCGCACCCACTGCCGTAATATCCGGGTGAGCGGCATACACGGTGCTTTGCCATCCAGATCCAGCACCGTGAGATTCACCGACTGATTGGATTCCAGCGAGGTGCGGGCCAGCAGGTAGGTCATCAGACTCTGCGGGTCCTGATTGCGCGAGCGCGGCTCGATGACGATCCGCACGGCATGGGCCTTGCCCGACTCGTCGCGCACGGTATCCATCTGGGACAGCATGGCGTTTTTTGTCGTCTGCTGCTCCGGGGTAAGCGCCTTTTTTTTGCCTTCCCCTTTGGCTTGCGGGTTGGAAAGGGTTTCTATCTCCGAGAGGATTTGTGCGGTGGACACCCCCGGCGGCAGTTGCTGTACCGCGATACGCCACTCCCCGCGCGCCAGCTTTTCGACCTCCCAGCGGGCACGCACCCGGATGCTGCCGCGCCCCGACAGATAGGCCTCGCGGATTTGCCCGGGCGTCGAGATAATCTGGCCACCGCCAGGGAAGTCGGGACCGGGAATCTGCTGCAGTATTTCGTCATCGGCCATGTCCGGGCGCAAGACCAACTCCGCACAGACCTGCGCCAGTTCGCGCAAATTGTGGGGCGGAATCTCTGTAGCCATGCCGACCGCGATGCCGGAGGCGCCGTTCATCAGCAGGAAGGGCAAGCGGGCGGGCAAGGTGACGGGTTCTTCCAGCGTACCGTCATAGTTGCTGCGAAAATCGACGGTGCCCTCGTCCATTTCTGCCAGCAGCAACTCGGAAATGGGGGTCAGATTGGCTTCGGTGTAGCGCATGGCGGCTGCCGAGTCGCCGTCCAGAGACCCGAAGTTGCCTTGCCCATCCACCACCGGGTAGCGCAAGGTGAAGTGCTGGGCCATACGCACCATGGCGTCATACACCGAAGTGTCGCCGTGGGGGTGCCACTTGCCGATCACCTCGCCCACCACCCGGGCGGACTTGACATGCTTCGGTGAGCGTTGCAGCCCCATATCGCGCATGGCATAGAGAATCCGCCGTTGCACCGGTTTCTGGCCATCGGCCAGCGCCGGAATCGCCCGCCCGGTTACCACACTCATGGCGTAGGCCAGGTAAGCACGCGCGGCATATCCCGCGAGCGGCGGCTCTGGAGGTTCGCCAGAGTCCGGGGCAGCATCCCCGGATGGCGGAGGCGGTGATGCTGGCGAGGCCGCGGATAATGCAGCGACTTCCTGCACCGCTTCGGGTGACACCAGCGCGGGAGCGTTACCGGTGACCGCCCCGGTTTCCGGGGAGTGCGCATTACCGATGAGATCAAAAAGATCCCGGGTGTTAGCCATACTTGAAACTCCTCGCCTTAAATATCAATATCTGCCGTCCAGCCATCCCGCTCCATCCATTCGCGACGCCCGCCAGCGGACTGTTTGGCCATCAGCAGGCCGAAGCGGGTATGCAGTGCCGCCTGGTCGGCAGCCGTCATGGACAACGGAACAAGGGAACGGGTGTCGGGGCACATGGAGGTTTCCCAGAGCTGATCCGGATTCATCTCACCCAGGCCCTTGAAACGCTGCACCGAGATGGCACTTTCCTTGACGCCTTCGGTGCGCAGGCGATCTATCGCCGCGTCCCGCTCCGCCTCGGCCTCACAGTAGATTTTACGGGCCTTACCGCGCCAGGTGGTATCCACCCGGTATAAAGGCGGCTTGACCACGAACACATGGCCGCGTTGCAACAGTGCCGGGAAGTGCCGCAGGAACAGGGTCAGGATCAGCACCTGAATATGGCTGCCGTCCACATCGGCATCGGACAGAATCATGATTTTGCCGTAGCGCAGCCCGGCCAGCACCCGATCCGGGTCCGCCTGAAAACTGTGTGCCTCAATGCCCAGGGCCACCGCCATATTGTGGACTTCCTGGTTTTTGAAGATCTGGTCCGCATCCACTTCCCAGGTGTTGAGCACCTTGCCCCGCAACGGCAGCAAGGCCTGATATTCTTTATCGCGCGCCGCTTTGGCGGAACCGCCGGCAGAGTCCCCTTCGACCAGAAACAACTCATTGCGCTGAATATCCTCACTTTCACAATCCGTCAGTTTGCCGGGAAGTGTCGCCAGGCCCGAGCCCTTCTTACGCTCGATTTTTTGCGCGGCGCGGGTACGAGCCTGGGCATTCTGGATCGCCAACTCTGCGATCGCCTTCCCCGCATCCGGATGACTGTTGAGCCAGAGTTCCAGCGGATCACGCACGGTCTGCGCCATCAGCTTATGGGCGTCGCGGCTGGTGAGCT
>Ga0315298_1011181_pt1 | contig 10599 bp, 17 predicted proteins | sample WHS_1_MG_FD_203077 | JGI IMG/M metagenome (GOLD analysis project Ga0315298, IMG submission 203077) | Extremophilic microbial mat communities from Washburn Hot Springs, YNP, Wyoming, USA - WHS_1_MG | ecosystem: Environmental > Aquatic > Thermal springs > Hot (42-90C) | place: USA: Wyoming...
AAAATGGGGCTGTTGCCCAACTCGCGAGGTTCAGCTATGATATTGCCAACTGAGATAAGTCAGGAGGCATTATTCTCATGATGGGTCAGAAGGTTTTCCAGGAGAAGTTCTTCTACGACTTCAGCTTGAGCAGAAGGATACCCGGAGACCATATCCTGCGGCGACTGATCGAAGTTGTGGATCTTTCCTTTGTGCGGAGGCTGACGGCGCAGTTCTACAGCCACACTGGCCAGCCATCGGTGGACCCGGTTGTCCTCTTCAAAATGATGCTTCTTGGCTATTTGTACGGCATAACCTCGGAAAGGAAACTGGCTGAAGAATGCAGCCTCAACCTTGCTTTCATGTGGTATTTGGGCTACGACCTAGATGAGGCCACTCCCGACCATTCCGTAATTTCCAAAGCGCGTGCGCGATACGGGCAAGAAACTTTTGAGAAATTCTTCGAGAAGGTTCTGGCACTCTGCGTTGAGGCCGGTCTGGTTAAGGGAGAACAGCTTTTTGCCGATTCTACCCTGATTCAGGCTAACGCTTCTCTAAAGTCAGTGGTTTTGCGTGCTGACGCATTCCAGCCGCCGCGCAGTCCTAAGGCTCACGTGGAACAGGTGTTTGCTGAAAATCCCGTCATCGCAGATGAGCAAGAAGACCTTTCTAACCATTCTGGGACGCAGGAGACAGTTGCGCAACCTGACCAGAAGGCTACACCAGGCTCCGCTTTGTCGGTAGCAGAAGAAAAGGATGCAGACCACCAGATCCTGGAATCTCCGGTAGCCAGACGCAGAGGGCGTCCGAGCAAGCCAGGGAGCGGGTTCAACCGAGAGTGCGTATCAATTACTGATCCCGATGCGTCTATCGTTTCGCGTCCGAATCTCCCGTTGGCTCCCCGCTATAAGCAGCATTTCACCGTCGATGGAGTCAGCAGAGTTATCACCGCAGTGAAAGTTACCCCTGCAGCCGTAGAGGACTACATTCCTGTCAGTGAACTCCTCGATAGGCAGCCTGTTATCCCCCGCCAATTCTGCGCCGACAGCCACTACGGTATTCCAGAGGTCTATAGAGATTTAAAGGATCGTGGCATAATTCCTGTCGTCCCACGTCGCTCGGCACACGTGCGGAAACCACGCCCGGGACATGTCCCCATAGATGCGTTCAAGTACGACGCCCAAAACGATGTGTACGTCTGCCCTCAGGGCAAGCAACTGCACCGGGTAGCTTTTGAAGGGAGACATCGTCGCTACCACTACCGTCCCCGCCAGCGAGATTGCCGAGACTGTCCGCTGAGAAATGACTGCGCGACCACCAAGTCGGTTCGCACCGTAACGAGGTCCCCTGACCAAGAGGCGCTTGAGTGGGGAATTGCGCACTGGCAAAGCCCGGAAGCCAAAAAAGTAATGAGACGGCGCTCGGTTGTGGCTGAGGGAACCGTAGCTGAAGCTAAAGGACTGCACGGGCTAAGACGGGCGGTGTGTCGTGGGCTGGCCAAAGTCAGCATCCAAGCACTATTGACCGCTAGCGTACAGAACCTGAAGAGGCTGGTCAAGAGCCGTATGTCGGCAATACGATGCAAAGCCGAGAATGCCCAACCGCCTATGCAGCACCGTCTGGACAGTTACCATTTTCTCCTAGCGTCGTAGAAGGGTTCGGCAACAGCCCCAAATGTCGCATTACTTACTCCCTCTCTTGAGAGCATATTTGTAGGCTCGCTGGAAGAGAGGGACGTTACTATCCACATATTTTTGCAGCCCCCTACGAATTCCCGGTAAATTTATGTAAAAGTAGTTACTGTCCGGCGTCCACTCCGTACTTTCTTCTCCCAACGGAGCGTTGTAATCAGACGGCTTATTTGGCAATTTGAACCATAGAAACCAACCTGGTTCTTCCTTCCCTGTTGGCCCCATACCGAACGCTTCTTCCAGTCTTCCTCGTTTTCCTCGCCAGTTGAAAGACCACTCTCCGAATGCCTGTCCGTAAGTGGTTTGTCTGAGGTCCAGAAGACCCGGGTTCCAATCATTCTGTGCGCACAAGGTCTGCAAATACCTAAGCAGTCTCTTCCCCGCTACTATGTCAGCTTCCTCGTAACCAAAAACCACCCTATACACTTCCCAATTGAACTCCTCGAGTTCCCCAATAATCGGCAACCTACGGTTTACAGTGGCAAACGTGCGTCGCTTGTCAGCGAATCGATGGAGTTCGATGACATCCCATTCATACGTTTGAATGTGTCTTGTAAGATTTGCCAACTGGTCTGATATTATAGGTGCTACAACGACTAACCTTGGGTTCTTTATTGCTTCATCAGTCAACGATGGCTCCTTTTGCCTTATCCTTTCAAGATCAAGAGAAATTTTGTCCGCATAGTCAAGCACTTGACCAATTATCTCCCGCTTTGCCTCTAACTTGAGTTCCACCAGCAATAGTCTTGGCTCAGCTTTTGCCTTATCAATGGCAAGGATATCGATTTCTCCACCTTGAACTGGCACCTTCTGCGCAATGATCTCTACCTTTGCGCCTAACACTTGCGGGTTCTCTGCCACAAATGTTTGCAGGTCCCCTTCCTCATCCTTGAATGGTATTTCAGGAACCTCGTCTAGCTTCCCCCTGGATTCACTGTACAGTCTGGCCATGGCCACCTCCGTATATGCACGTGTTCAAGCTCCGGTTGGACTCTGTTGGTTGTCAGTATAGCACTACTTCTGCCAAGCAACAAAGCGCTATGGGCGCCCATATCTTATTTTGAAGCTGATGACCTAAAGTATCGTCACTATCGATTACCCAATCGTCAGTCTCGTGCAGAATGATAACCGAGGTATTACACAGAGTCCTAAGGAGTGCAAGCCTGCTGCTGCTCATGACCATCAAGCTAGTTGTTGTGCTATTTCCCTCAACAAGCTTTCTAGACGTGGAAGTCTCTCTACGATTATTGATGGCACGTATGTACCATGCGTAGCCGAGGACGGCTCAACAGGCGTGTGCACTATTGGCTCCCGATCAAACTTGAGCCATTCCATTAGCGAGTTTACTTCGTGAATCAGCCTGTAAGCTTGGACCAGCCGTTCAGCAACTTCCGAATGGAGAGAAGAAAGAAGCCCGGAGGCAACCACCGACCTCCACGCATCAGCTTGAAAAGGTATAAGAGCGACGCCTTTTCTTGTGTCGGGTGAGATGAATTTTACTCGTTCGACAAGTTCCCGGGTTTCGCTTGCTAGATTAAGGTTTTGCGAAATCTCAAAACGCAGTGCTGCAGTCCGGCCACTACCAAATATGGCTGATTTCACCTCTATATCATCCATCGGGGCTGACACCGAACCTCGCCTCCTGTAGTAGATGTTGTTTGCCATATGAGGGGCTGCAAAGCTCTTGGGAACCTTAGCAATGTAGATTGCTTCTAACTCGTTTCCAGGACTTGGCAGACATATGATTTTGATGCTTTCAACTATCGGATGAACCGCAGTCATAGCGACATTCTGGATGCGCTCTTCCACACCTGTGTCTTTTATCCAATCTATGCCCATCGGGACTTTGTCCTTAGCTACAACTCCGTACACTATTGTGCCCCCGTCTGTGTTCGCAAAGGCTGCTATGTCTTTGGCAATTTCTTTATTACCACTTAGCACCCTCTTATATTCGAGCGTCAAGCCCTCCTCAATCTTGCTATCGATGAGTTTTTGAATTTCATTAAGAGTCTCTATGTTCATTGCTGTGACCTGCCGACGCCCTGTAAAATACCCTCCACATCCGAAGGATGGGTGGATACCGCCCATTTCCAGGTGCCGAAACCGCCATGTGAGTTTACCGCTCGCACCCATTCATCGAGGAACTCTCGCTTCGTCCTGTCCTGCTGAGTATCCTGTCCTTTGGCTTCCAGGATAAGGTGGCTGCCATTTGTTAGGCGGATAATGAAGTCCGGCCGGTATTTCTTCACCACGCCCTTGAATATGTACATGATTTCAAAGCCGAGGTGGTTGGCGCAATCAGCCTGGTGGCTACTGAGTCGATGGCCGCGCCGGTCTCCCGTTCCATAAGCGAGACGGTGAGGTCGACATTGGAATCGGTAAAGCGCAGGGCGCCCTTCAGCGTCACGAAGTCTCCCGGCTCAACCTTGAACCAGGTGTAGCCGTAGACGGGCAGGGCCTCCTCGCTTATCAGGGTGGTATCGCGGGAAAGCCGGGCCATCAGGGCGTATTCTTTCTCAGTATCGGTGGGATTGGCCACGTAGATGTTGCAGCCGATGTCGAAGCCGGGGGTATAGACGATGTAGGGAGCCAGGTCCCAGAAGATGTCCCCCTGCTTACCGGCCATAAGACTGATCTGCATCACTTCAAATCTCATAGTGGAAACTCCACCTCCTCGCCCTTAAAGGCTTTTCTCGCCAGGGATAATGCCCAGGCGCCCACCGCCACCATCATGGCGATGCCGATCACCACCGGGACCAGCTCCTGGAAGAACTGGGGCCAGTAGTAAGCGGCCGGGTAATAGCCCTGGTACTGCTGCGGGTACTGGCTCATGTCTCTGCCTCCGCAATTTCCGCCGGCCTGGCCTCTTTCACCGCCTTCGGCTTCTCCCTGACAGACGCCGTGAGCGGCTTTACCACCTGCATCATGACGAACATCACCAGCACCATCATGCCCATGCTGATGAGCCCGGTGATCAGGTCCTTGAGCGACTGGGGCAGGATGAGCCACAGGAGTGAGCCGAGGAGCGGGGGCAGCACGGTGAGCGCCAATATGCCGATGATGACCGGCATCCAGGCGATCCCCTTCTGCCAGGCCAGGTAGACCGAGGGCTGCGTCGCGTCGGCGTAGACTATGCAGCCGTAGCCGGGCCAGGCGGAAACGCCGGCCTCAACCAGCGCCGCGTTCAATTTAGAGAGGGCCTCACCCGCGGGAAAGTCGGCGAAATCAAGGCGCGCCAGCATCAGGGCACCCTCGGCCGCCCCTTCTTCCATAGGAGCGAAGGTATCCAGGTCCTTGAGGGTGGCTGCTGCGCCTATCAGCGCCGCCCGGTAGCCCGGTGGTATCAAGCCGTTCATCTCCAAGCCTCCTGAAATCAAAAGGGGCTGAACCAGGGGTAACCCACGGCTCAGCCCCTCTGGAACCCCGTCACGGAGCTCCAGCAAAACACCTATGCCGGCTTTTAATTCCTGTTTTACATTATTGTTTACCTGGCACAGGCCGGTTACCTCCTGTTCAGGCCGAGCCTATATCCCCGGTTCACGATAGCGGGGCCAGGAGCTTGCCCTTCCAGCCGCAGGGCGTCAGGCTGACCACCCGGTCGGCGGTGAGGGCGGCGCCGGTCACCTCGGCGCAGATGGTGAGCTTGCTGCCCGGCGGTAGCCGCAGCGGGGCGCCAATGGCGTCTCCCAGGTCGGCGATCCCCGGGGCGCTGCCGTAGCATGAAGCCGTAAACGTCTTGCCGGCGTCATCGCCCCTGTTGGTCGCCCAGAAGGGCAGACCATCGGCGTCCGGTGTTGCCGCGGCATCAGGCCAGGTAGATACCCTCACATTGGCGTACACGGTACCGCCGTCCTTGGCGGGGGTAACCAGCGCCAATTGCGTGAGGAACCATATCTCGGTGCTCGGCACCTCGATGGCCTTCCTGGTGGCGTAGACGCCAACGCCGGTGCCCGAGGGCACGGTCAGCGTCGCTGCCTGGCGGGAGTCAATCTTGCCGAAGGAGTTGAGCTGCTCGGCCAGGACCAGGGCTTCGATGAAGGCCTGCAGGGGCAGCCCTACCCAGACTCCCTTCTTATTGTCGTAGACGCCCATGAGGCGCATCACCGCGTCCAGCGGAGGCACCCACCCCTTGGGAGGCGTCACGCCGGGAAAGCCGGGATACGCCTGCTGCGGCGTAAGCCCTTCTAATGGAGCTAATACCTTCTCCATGTTTTACCTCCTCTTTCTCTTTTACGTCACCTCCTACTTGGACGGTGCGGTGATGCCCTTGAACATGGGTATAATCAGGGCGAACATCAGGATGAACATGAACATGGGCATCATGGAGCTGAACATCGTTGTCCAGTCGGTCGTCTGCAGCGGGTAATACCCGGAGACGGTGCCGTACTGGTACTGCTGTGGTCGGAATCCCTGTTGCACTTCGTACATTGTTAATTAACCTCCCTGGAACTTTTTCTGCCGGCTACTCCCTGGCGCTGGCGGTGATGCCCTTGAACATGGGCATGATGAGGGCGAACATCAGGATAAACATGAGCATCGGCATCATTGCCGAAAACATGCTTGTCCAGTCAGTGGTCTGCATGGGGTAGTAGGCGGTTGGCCCGCTTACCTGCATGGCGCCGTACTGCCCCGGGGCTACCGGCCCGCTTACCTGTTGTGTGTGATACATGACTACCTCCTTAACACTCTTGACTCGTAGAGCCTTTTAGCCTCCCGCTCGATACACCTGATGTCATCGTGGGGGCAGACGCCGATGGCCGTCTCCACCGCCCAGCGCCCGTACTTGCCTTCAAGCTCAAGGCGCTTCTCGTAGGGTATGGGATTGGAAACGGCCATCATCACCACCCGTATCGTCGCTGCCGCGACAGCAACCAGGCCGATAATGGCTGTCCCCCAGCCGAAGACGGTTCCCCAGTCTGCGCCGGGGAAGGCTTGCCCACGGTAGACATCAAGCTGGGAGACCATTATTCAAACATGGCCCGCTTGTAGCCGGCGACCACATCGTCACCCTTACCCTTGACGCCATCGCCGTAGTGGGTGACCCGCCCCTCTTTGACCTTCATGCCGCTGGGGGCGATGCCCTGCATGCCCGTGCGGTAGGCCTCGGGAGTGGCCTTCTGGGTATAGACGGTAGGGACGGTCCTCTCCAGCTCAGCCCAGCTTGCGTATTTACCCATCGCGACACCTCCTGTTTCGTTTTCTGCCCGGTCGCGGCCGGACATTCGGAGGCTGCAACCCCGACCAAAAGGAAAAGGGGGTCTGCCCTCAACCTTCCCGTCGAAGGTTGCAGACCCCCTTTTGCTAGCCCTGGAGCCGCCGATGAAAATAAATCAGGCCTGAGAGCCGACTTTCATCGGCAAGCTCTCAGGCCTTACACTTCAAGCTTAGGTTAGCTTCAGCCCTTTGTCAAGAGATTGGCGGTATTTTAGCTTTGTTTAGCTTCAAACATGGCCTCGTTCCAGCGCCGCCACTTTTTCTCCTGGGCTTCGGCGTATCTCTGAACCGCCCTCTCCGCCCATTCCTTTTGTTGCGGCGTCAACCCTGTTTCTTTCTGCCCGTGAGCCATTGTCTGTGTTAGCAAGTGTGAGGAAGAAGAAACAACTGTTTCCTGCCGGTTCAATTCGTAGGATACCCGCAGCAGAGACGCCATCACCAGCAGGGCTACCATGGACTCAAAATAGCTGGGCCACACGGCTTTTCAGTCCTCCTGGATGATTTTGCCCTTCATGTCGAACATGGTGGCAAAGCCGTAGGCCAGCTGGTCGCACAGGCTGTCAACCGGCCCTCCCAGGTCAACATTTTCGGCGGGATTTAGCGGGACAAACCTGACCTCAAGCCGCCCCTGACGGCGGTGCTTGATTATCTCCATCCTGAGGTGCTGTCCCACCTCCTTCGCCTGCTGCATCTGCTGGGGACTGACCCCGAACATCGCTGGATTGAACATCGGAGCCCTCCTTTCTATGCTCTGTCTTCCATCCGCCGGGCGTGCCTTGAGCAGCACCCTGGGCAGTCATTACCGGCTTTCTCTCAAACTCCCAGCCTTCCGGCGGCTGGTTGGCGGCATAGCCAGGCATGAGCCGCTGCTCCATCATGTGCTCCATCATATCCCACATCTTGTCGATTCTCTTGGTGATAAGCTCGCTGGCGTCCTTCGGCGGCGGTCCTTTCGGAAGCTTCTGGTCGATATAGCCGAGCACCCCGCCGACCGCATCTTGAGCCGCCTCCCGAGCAATATCGAGGCTGGAAGATTTAGCCCTCTCCGCCGCCTGTCTCTCCTCTTCTCTCAATGCCTGGAGCATGCTGATCATCGGCGTCATCGCCTGCGCCTGGGTAGTGGCCAGCTCCTGGTTCAGCCTGGCGGCCAGGAGGAGCATGGCGATGCCGTCCACGAAGCCGACCTTGTAATCGCCGTCCTGGAGCCGGAGCTCCTGGAGGACTGCTTCCGGTGTGAGCACATCGTATCGTCCCAGCCTCTGGGGGAACTGGCGCTTCAGGGTTACCAGCGAGGCCTCGGTGCTGGCTACCGGCAGCTCTCCCCGTTTCTTCATCTCATTTTTGACTGTGTCGACCGTGCCGCGGGGTATATCCTCGTCGACGATCAGCTCTTTCCGGATGCGTTCGACATCCTCCGGGGCGACCGCCTCCAGAAAGCGCCGCCGGACGTATTCCTTCCTGCCTTCGCCGTTTTCAACCATTCCCCACTCCAAAACAAAAAGCCCGAGAGTTCCTTCAATTGAAGGATTGGCTCTCAGGCTTCTATTTGAATTCTAGGTCTGGCAGGGACCGGTGTCAATAGCCGTCACGCATTTTAGCTTCAACTGTCACGTGTAAGACGGTGACGGTCATGGCTGACCGTCAGGAAATGACTCTTATATGATTGATGGCAACCCCGTAAGGGGTGACCCGCTACTAGCCAGGATAATTCCATCCGTAGCGCTTCTTTAGGTAATTCACCCACTCCGGGTCAGATGCTGGTGTGTTAACTATCCTGTTAAGCGGGTCCTCTGTTGAGATGCTTTTGAATCTGTCAGGCGGCACCAATTCTTCCCAGATTTCCAAAAGACCTTTGCCCGGGAATTTATCTTTAAGGCATGCAGAAGTAACATTCTTCCTGAGGCCAGTATTTGCCTCAGGGGAAACGTGCAGGACGCTTACTATGTCAGCATCCATCTCTTTCTCTTCGCTGTCTTCCATTTCCTGGGCTAACAATTGTAGGCGCATCATTTGGTAGAAAGGCTCATAGAAAAGTCCGTCATAGAGTTTGTCCAGATCTCCGTTGGCGCTAAATACTCCGTCTTTCTTCTTGAAGAACTGAGTGTAGGTGTTTCTTCTAACCTGGCCATCTCTACCGCTTCCCTTGTAGGCCCTCCCATATTCTTCGGTGTACTTCCATTCTCCCAGAACGATATGAATACGGCCGTCTTTCTCGCGGAAGCGCACGATGAAATCGGCGCTGGTGAAGTTGGCACCCCGCGTAGGCTTACGTCCCTTTCTCTCACCTTCTTTCAGGTAATCCCTGTCGGGATTGCCCGTCCACTCGAAAGCGATATAAGGAAGAGTTCCATCGCTAAGAGGTTTGTCCGCATCTATCGGCAAAGCTTCGATAATACCAGGAAAATAGAAACCGAAGAAGGACTTGACAAGGTCGGGCCGTTTTACCAGAGGGAACAGGAAGTTCACACAGCATGACTGGGAGCAGCAGAGGTGGTTGCTCGGCAAATGTGCTCCCTTAAGCCCGTCATGCCAGGGGATACCCCGGATAAGAAAATAGGTGATTGCAGAATCACGAATGCCCCGGTACAGGTTTTCATGGGAATATTCATCAGCGAGGCAAAATTCACGCTTGATTTTGTTGTACTGGCCTTCTTTTTGAGCTTCCTCGCTAAATAAGTCTTTGTCCTTTTTGACTTTTCCATATCTTTCCTTCTCTCTGTCTCTAAAACTGGGTGCTTTCATTTTGCCTCCTTACAGACCATACCGCTCATTGAATTCGTCCACAATTGCCAACAGGTCATCGTCGAGTAAATTTCGCACTTTCTTGATGATGTACCCGGGGATCTCTTTGTAGTAGGCTTGGGCGATGCCGCCAGCCATACAGGCGAGGGTATCACTGTCACCTCCGAGAGACACCGCCTTCCTGACGGCATCTTCGTAGTCCTTTGATTCCAGGAAAGCGATGATGGCCTGCGGCACCGAGCCCTGGCAGGTCTCGTCAAAGCGGTACCACGGACGGATTTCATCCAGCGTCTGGAGCAGGTTGTATCCAAAGGTGTCCTCGACGTACTGTTTTATCCTCTCCTTGCTTTCTCCTGACCTCGCCAGGAAAATGCAGGCAGCCACGGCCTGGGCACCCTTGATGCCTTCAAGGTGGTTATGGGTAACGGCGGCACTCTTCTCGGCTTCCTGCAATACTATATCCAGGCTGGAGAAGGCAAAGCCCACAGGACTGACCCGCATGGCTGAACCGTTGCCGAAGCTGTTGTAAGGGGCAAGGCTGTTGCTGCCCAGCCACCGGATAAACATGCCACCATAGCCGGCGTGCGGGTACCGCCGGCCGTATTCTTTGAGAGTGACAGTATAGTCTTTGCCGTGTAAAATGCAATCGGCAATGGCGATGGTCAGCACGGTGTCGTCCGTGAACCGTGACTGCGGGGTGAAAAGCTCAAAGTCATACGATTTGGTATAATGCCATTCGTATGACGAGCCGATGACGTCACCGGCAATTGCGCCCAGCATGACTTAACTGTCTCCTTTATCCGGCTATTTCATGTAGCCGCTCCACTATCCTGACCATCCCTTCAGTATCTATCTTGCAGTAGTCAAGTAGTTGCTGCCTCACTTTTACCACCTCATCCTCCGGCACATCCTCAAAGGTGATAGTCAGGAAAGCGAGGCTGGCATCTTCTCCAGTGCCTATCGGCATCTCATC
>Ga0315298_1011184_pt1 | contig 10598 bp, 10 predicted proteins | sample WHS_1_MG_FD_203077 | JGI IMG/M metagenome (GOLD analysis project Ga0315298, IMG submission 203077) | Extremophilic microbial mat communities from Washburn Hot Springs, YNP, Wyoming, USA - WHS_1_MG | ecosystem: Environmental > Aquatic > Thermal springs > Hot (42-90C) | place: USA: Wyoming...
GAGGGCCAGGGCGGAGGCGACTTTGGCCGGCGGGACCATCTTCTCGAGAGAGATGACCCTGGTGGTCAGGTTCCAGCCGCGCGCCCGCATGTACTCGGTGGTGGAGACCAATTGGGTCACCTCTTGTCCAACGCGTCGGGCGACCGCGAAGGAACCCTTGCCCTTTTCCTTATAAATCCATCCCTCCCGTTCCAGGATTTCCAGGGCGCGCCGGACCGTGGTTCGCGTGATGCCGTGCAAAGTGGCCAGCTCGTTTTCGGATGGCAGGCGCCATTTTTCGCCGGGTGGTGGCGTGGCGATCTGGCGTTTCAGTATCTCGGCGAGCTGGATGTAATAGGGTACGGCGCTGTTTTTGTCAATCAGTTCCATGGTTGGTCCTGCTGAGTGCAGGGACAGGGGCCGGCTGTCTTGGTGCACTTATGTACTTGTGTACACAAGTAATCATACCACGGATCGCCGCGTTTGTCAAGTTGGCCTAATTCTCGAATGTTGCGGGAAACGTGGAGATGTGTCACAATTTCAGCCGGCCGGCGCATACTGGAGCAGGGGGTGCACATTCGCCGTGGATTGGGAACGCTTCCCGCACCGCCGTTATAACCCGCTGACCGATGAGTGGGTGCTGGTGTCTCCCCAGAGGACGCGCCGGCCGTGGGCCGGCCAGGTGGAGCGTCCGCCGGCCGTCTCGCGCCCCGCCTATGACCCGTACTGCTATCTCTGCCCGGGCAACCTGCGCGCCGGCGGCATCCGCAATCCCCACTATGAAGGCACGTTCGTCTTCACCAATGATTTTCCAGCGCTGGAACCCGAGACCCCTGTGGGGGAGATCGCACCGCATCCTTTGCTGAGAGCATGTGGGGAGCGCGGCACCTGCCGCGTGATCTGCTTCTCCCCGCGGCATGACCTCACCCTGGCCGAGATGCCGGTGCCGGCGATCCGCCAGGTGGTGGACACCTGGGTCGAACAGGTCATGGAGCTGGGCCGGCGGTACCGCTGGGTGCAGGTGTTCGAGAACAAGGGCGAGATGATGGGGGCGTCCAATCCGCATCCGCACGGCCAGATATGGGCCAGCGCCGGACTGCCGACCCTGCCGGCGAAGGAGGACGCCGCCCAGCGCGCCTACCTCTCCGCTCATGGCCGGCCGCTCCTGCTGGATTATGCCGAACTGGAGCTACAGCGCCAGGAGCGGCTGGTGGTCTGGAACGAGGACTGGCTGGTCGTGGTGCCGTTCTGGGCGGTATGGCCGTTTGAGACCATGCTGCTTCCCCGCCGGCACGTGCGCCATCTGGGAGAGCTGGGGCCGGCGGAACGGGATTCCCTGGCAGATATCTTGAAGCGCCTGCTGGTGCGCTATGACAACCTGTTCGAGGTGCCCTTTCCCTATTCCATGGGATGGCACGGCGCGCCGCTGGACCCTGCCTATCCGCACTGGCAGTTGCACGCCCATTTTTATCCCCCGTTACTGCGTTCCGCTCTGGTGCGGAAGTTCGTGGTGGGGTATGAGATGCTGGCGGAGCCTCAGCGCGACCTGACGCCGGAAGAGGCGGCATCCCGTCTGCGCGCCCTGTCGGAACGGCACTATCTGGAAAGGACGGGAGAGAAAGGGGATACTGATGGACCCACGACAGCGAGCCATTAACGCGTTTCAGCGCCGGTTCGCCGGCGGGCCGGCCTGGCTGGTGCGCTCCCCCGGCCGGGTCAATCTCATCGGTGAGCATACCGATTACAATGACGGCTTTGTGCTTCCCATGGCGATTGACCGCGCCATCTGGGTCGCCATGCGCCCGCGCCAGGACGATATCGTGAACGTGCTGGCGCTGGATTTCGGCGAAGAGGCTGGTTTTCGCCTGGCCCAACTGGAAAAGGGCGGGCCGGCCTGGTCGGAGTATCTCAAAGGTGTCGCCTGGGCCTTGTCAGAAGCCGGCTATCCGCTCTGCGGGTGGGAAGGGGTCGTCGCCGGCGATCTGCCCATCGGCGCCGGCTTATCCTCCTCCGCCGCGCTGGAGATGGCGGTGGCAAAGGCTTTTTCCACGGCCGCCGGCTGGCCTTGGGATGTGAAAGAGATGGCTCTGCTCGGACAGAAGGCGGAGAATCAGTGGGTGGGGGTGCAGTGCGGCATTATGGACCAGATGATTTGCGCCGGCGGCAGGGCCGGCCATGCCATGCTGTTGGACTGCCGGACGCTCGCCTTCACCCACGTTCCGCTCCCGCCGGATTGCGTCGTGGTGGTGCTCGATACGGGCACCCGTCGGGGACTGATGAACTCGGCGTACAACGAGCGCCGTGCGCAGTGCGAGAAAGCGGCACGAATAATGGGGGTGCCGGCCCTGCGGGATGCGGCGCCGGACGAACTGGAGCGGTGGGCCGGCCGGCTGGACCCTGCGGTGTATCGGCGGGCGCGGCATGTGGTGGGGGAAAATGCCCGCACCCTGCAGGCGGCGGAGGCCATGCGCAGGGGGGACGCGCCGGAGCTGGGCCGGCTGATGAACGCCAGCCATATCAGCCTGCGGGATGATTTCGAGGTCACCGGGCCGGCGCTGGATGCCATGGTGGAATGCGCCTGGGAGCATCCGGCCTGTCTCGGTGCGCGCATGACCGGCGCCGGCTTCGCCGGCTGTGCCATTGCCCTGGTGACCGTGGCCGGCGCCGGCGATTTCGTGGAACAGGTCGCGGCCTGCTACCGCCGGCGCACCGGGCTGGAACCGCAGGCGTATGTGTGCACTGCCAGCGCCGGCGCCAGCGCGACCAGCGCTTGACAATATCAGGGTTTTCCCATATAATATTGGGTGCAAAAGTGAGAAACTGCACGTTCTCCGAGTTGCAGGGCCTACGGCCGGTGGGCTATGGACTGCAACCGCAGTACCTCAACGGCGAGGTCAAAGGTGAAGATGGAAACGTCTTCGCCCCCCGTATTTGGAAAGGAGAACGCCTTGTGTGCTGATACCAGCCGGCGTCTCCTTTGCGAAGACGTCGGTTTCTTTTTGCCGGCGACAGCGCCGCCGGCCAGCCAGCACAGGAGGAAGCCGCCATCGATACGCTTCTGCAAGGTCTGCGTCAAGCCGTTCACCTCATCCTGAGCCTGGACCCGGAAGTCCTGGAAATTGCCGGCCTTTCCCTGCGCGTCTCCGGCACAGCGCTGGCCATCAGCGTCCTGCTGGGGGTGCCGTTGGGCGCGGCCCTCGGACTGCGGCGCTTCACGGGATGGTCCTTCCTGCGGCTGATGCTGTACACAGGGATGGGACTGCCGCCGGTGGTGGTCGGCCTGTTCGTCTATATCCTCCTGTCGCGCAACGGCCCCCTCGGCGCGCTCAATGCCGCCCTCATCCCGCGGCTTTTCACGCCGGCGGCCATGATTACGGCCCAGACGCTCATCATTTTCCCCATCGTCACCGGCTTTACCATGGCGGCACTGCTGGGGGTAGACCCTTTGCTCCGGCAGCAACTCCTCTCCCTGGGCGCCACTCCCTGGCAGGCGACCCTGACGCTTCTGGTGGAGGCGCGCGCCGGCATCGCCGCGGCGGTGGCGGCCGGCCTGGGCAGGGCGCTGGCGGAGGTGGGCGCGGTGATGATGGTGGGCGGCAACATCGCCGGCGAAACCCGCGTGCTCACCACCGCGATCGTGCTGGAGACCAGCAAGGGCAATTTCGACGTGGCTATCGCCCTGGGGCTGATCCTGCTGGCCATGGCGCTGGTCATCAACTTCGTGATCCTCCAGCTTGAGGAAAGGTTCTTCCGCCCATTATGAGCGAGACCATCTTTCGACTGCGCAACCTGCGAAAGGAATACCAGCGGAGGCTCGTGCTGGATATCTCCTATCTGGAAATATACCGCGGCGAAATCCTGGTGGTGGTGGGGCCCAACGGTTCCGGGAAGAGCACGTTACTGCGCCTGCTGAATTTTTTGGAGCCGGCCACATCGGGCGAGATCGAGTTCATGGGGCATTCCATCCCGCCCGGCGCGCCGGTGGGCCTGCATCTGCGCCGGCAGGTGACCATGGTCTTCCAACAGCCGGCCCTGCTCAACCGCTCGGTCCTGGCCAACGTGTCCTACGGCCGGAAGGTGCGGGGCATGCCGGCCCAGAACGGCGCGATGACGCGCTTGCTGGAGCGGCTCGGCCTGGCCTCGCTGGCCGGCAGTCATGCCCCCAACCTCTCGGGCGGCGAACGACAGCGTGTCGCCCTGGCGCGGGCACTGGCGTTCCAGCCGGCGGTGCTCCTGCTGGACGAGCCTACGGCCAATCTGGACCCTTACAACGTCAGCCTCATCGAAGGGCTGATCCGGGACCTGAATCGCGAGCAGGGCACGACGATGGTGCTGGTCACGCACAACGTCTTTCAGGCGCGCCGGCTCGGCCATCGCGTGGCGTTCCTGCTGAACGGGCAGGTGGTGGAGATCGCGCCGGCGGAGCAGTTCTTCACCGCGCCGCAGGATGCCCGCACCCGCGCCTTCCTCAATGGGGAGCTGGTTTGGTGAGCTTCCCGCACTCTCTATCACTGGAACAAAAAGAGAAAGGAGAATGAAAATGAAGATGAAAGCTGGTTTGGTGAGCTTCCCGCACTCTCTATCACTGGAGCACAACATGCGCCGGCGAAATGCTTTTGCCCTCCTTCTGCTCCTGCTGGCAATCACACTCACGGGATGCGGCTCGCGGTCCGCTCCGCCGGCCGGCAGTGCCTCCTGCACCTCCATTATCCTGGCGACTACCACCAGCACCGAGAACTCCGGCCTGCTTGACTATCTCCTGCCCCACTTTCAACGCCAGACCGGCATATCGGTCAAAGTAGTGGCGGTGGGCACCGGCCAGGCGCTGAAGCTGGGGGAGGATGGCAACGCGGACGTCCTGCTGGTGCATGCGCCGGCGTTGGAGGAGGCTTTCATGGCCGCCGGCTACGGCGTGGACCGCCAGCCGGTGATGTACAACGATTTCGTCATCGTGGGGCCGGCGAGCGACCCGGCCGGCATCCGCGGCCTGCGGACCGCCGTCGAGGCGTTTCAGCGGATCGCACGGGCACAGGCGGTCTTTGTATCGCGCGGGGATGAGTCCGGGACGCATGTTAAGGAGAAGGAGGTCTGGCAGGCCGCCGGCATTACGCCGGCGGGGGAGTGGTACCGCTCCGTCGGCCAGGGCATGGGGCCAACCCTGACCACTGCCGCCGAGATGGGAGCATATACCCTTTCCGATCGCGCCACGTTTCTCACCATGAAGGCAAAAGGCCTGGCGCTGGAGATGCTGGTCGAGGGGGATAAGACTCTCTGGAATCCTTATTCGGTGATTGCTGTCAATCCCCAGCGCTATCCGCAGGTATGCTATGCCGGCGCGAAGGCATTTATCGAATGGATCACGTCTTTGCCGGCGCAGGAGCGGATCGCTTCCTTCGGGCAAGAGATATACGGCCAGTCCATCTTCTTCCCTGATTCGACAGCGTGGCGGCAGGCGCACCCGTAGCGGGTGCCTGAAGACAAGGGTCTTATTCGTAGCGGTTGTGGTAATATTCCGAGGTGCGGCGGCTGGATGAGGCTGTGCCAGAGGCCGGCTTCAGGGGTGCCTGGATGCTGTATCCACTGCGGGAGCGCACCTGCGGCTGGATCTCCCGATGTTCGGGACACTCGGTCCAGTACAACTGCTGGTAGAGGAAGACCAGCAGGTCTTCCTTATAGGCCGCCAACTCTGCGGACAGCGCCCAGTAAATGCGGGTGCCACACCCGCGGGGGCAGACGAGGACGCCCGTCAATGGGGGTTGAGCTTCATCGCCGGCGATGCGTTTCATCCAATCCGCCAGGTCCTCCTCGAGCGGCTCCCGCGTGACAAGAATGGCGGCGCGTTCCGTGATGATCACTTGGGTTGCTCCTTGCCACATGTTCAATTCAGACCACCATGGAATCCCTCAAGGCTGGAAAGCTACCGCCGGCGCGATATGGATCGCCTGCCGCGCACACCTCCATTATACGAGCGGCAGGGCAGTGACGTCAATGCTTATGTCTAGTCTTTAAGCTTAAGAAGCCCTTATCGCATTGTGAGGGGTGGGATGATAAATCCTGGTCGGAGTGCGGGGAGACTATCCAGCCGGCGCATGCTGGCCCTGCTGACCGGCGTATTGGCCGGCGTGTTCCTCATGGGAAGGCTCTTGCGGCGGAAAGCCGAGCTTCCCTACCGCCGGCTGTGGCGGTCCGCGTTGGCGGAGTCTTTCGGTATGCCGGCGGCCGGCGCGATCGTGGGGTCCGCCGGCGAAGAGTATCGGCGGTTGATCCTCCATCAGCCCTGTCCGCGCCATCCGGTGCTGGCATATCACCTGCGCTGGCAGATTCTGCCGGCGCTGGCGCTGTACACCGCGCTGCGCCGGCACGGCGTGGAGCAGTCCTGGGCGCTTCGAGAGGTCGAGCGCCTGGCCTGGCGGGAAATCGGGCCGCTGTATCAGCGCGCCATCGGCTGGCTCAAGGCGGTTCCCGACCCATTCCCGACGTGGCGCGTGCTGGTGCGGCTGGCTATGCGCACCATTTTCCCGCCGGCCGGCTGGCGCACCGTGCCGGCTGTGGATGATGGCATCTGCTACGGGTTCGATGTGGTGGGATGCTGGTACCATGAAGCGCTCACAGCGCTGGGTGCGCCGGAGCTGACAGCGGTGTTCTGCAGGATGGACGATTATCTGGCGGGGCTGGTGCCGGCGCCGATCGGGTGGTCCAGGCAGGGGACCATCGGCACGGGCGCGGAGCGGTGTGATTTCCGCTGGTGCCGGCGAACCGCTAGCCGGGAATCCTGAAGACCGGCCCATCCCGGCAGACAAGCTGGTCGCCGCAGGTGCAGGAGCCGCACACGCCGATGCCACAGCGCATGTAGGCCTCGCGGCTGAGCTGTGCCGGCAGGTGATATTGCCGGGCAAGCGCCTCCAGCGCGTCGAGCATGCCGGCCGGCCCACAGGCGTATAGCGCGTCCGGCCGGAGGCTTGTCAGCAGTTCCTCGACGGCCTGCGGCGCCAGCCGCGGCGGCTGGCCATCGGAGCCGTCATCAGTGCAGGTGTAGACCTCACAGCCGAGCGTGCGAAACTCGTCCACCAGGAGCAGGTGCTGGCGCGATCGCGCCGCCACCAGCACTGCTACGCGCCGGCCTTCCCCTCGCGCGCGCCGCGCCAGGAAGGCCAGCGGCGCCGCACCATAGCCGCCGGCGGCCAGCAAGAGATGCCGGCCCTCCAGCGTAAATCCCTGCCCGAACGGCCCGCGCAGCCACAGCCGATCCCCCTGACTCAGTTGGTGCATGGCCCGGGTAAAGCGCCCGACCTCCGCCACGGCCAGCGTGACCGGCTGGGCGTTCATCAGGCTGAAGGGCTTCTCGTCAATGCCCGGCAGCCAGACCATGATGAACTGGCCCGGCTCTGCAGTCAGCGAGCCGTCCAGCACGAAGCGCCTGACGGCCGGCGTCTCCTGCCGCACCTCGCGGATGGTCATCGGGAGCGGAAGCTCAGGGTTCCATGTGCCGTCGCGCATGTGCCAGTCCTCGAATTTCGTTGAGGGACGCATATCCATGGGAGGCCAGATAGTCCCGCACTTCCGCGGCGATGCGGGAGAAGACCGCCGGCCCACCCTGGATCACTGCTGAGCCGATGCCCACCGCTGTGGCGCCGGCCATGATCATCTCAATCACGTCGCGCCCGCAGGTCACGCCGCCGGTCCCGATAATGGGCACGCGCAGGTGCGCCCACAGGTCGTATACGATGCGCACGGCGATGGGGCGGATGGCCGGCCCGGAGACGCCCCCGACCCGATTGGCGAGGATGGGCCAGCCGCTTTCAATATCGATCACCATGCCAGGGCCGAGGGTGTTGATGGCGGTGAGACCGTCCGCGCCGGCGGCGACCACGGCCTTCCCGATGGCCACCACGTCCGTGACGTTGGGGGAGAGCTTGACCAGCAAGGGGCGGTCACAGACGGCGCGCGCGGCGCGGGTGACCTCCGCCGCGGCATCGGGGTCGAGGGAGAACGGCCGGCCGAACTCCGCCTCCACATTCGGGCAGGAGATATTCAGCTCTACCAGGTCAGGCGGTACCGCGCAGACCCTGCGGGTTACCTCGGCGAACCCCTTCACTGAGTCGGCGAAGACGCTGGCGATGAGCGGGACGCCCAGGGGCTGGAGCCGCCGGCGCGTTTCCCGGAGGATCTCGACCGCCTCGTCAATGCCCGGGTTCGCCAGCCCGACGGCGTTGATCAGGCCCGGCCCCCAATCCAGCACGGTGGGGTTGGGATGGCCGGCGCGCGGCTCCGGCCCGCAGGATTTGCAGGTCACGGCGCCGGCGCCGTTCTTCGCCACCCGTTCCATCAGCTCAGCGGTCGTGCCCAGGATGCCCGAGGCCAGCACCAGCGGGTTGGGCAGGAGCACGCCGCACAGGTTCACGCGGAGGTCGGGCGAGAGCTGTTCAGCCATGTCAGCACCTTTTGGCGCTCGCCGGCGTCAATCCGGCCGTGCCGCAGGAGGATGTCCAGCATCTGGGTCAGGGTAAGCACCGCGTGCAGGCGCAGGCCGCGCGCTGCCAGGTCCTCGCGGCCGCCGGACTGTCGGTCAATCAGCACCACGACGTCCTCCACGGCCAGGCCGGCCTCGGTGAGGGGCTGGATGGCCTCGAACTTGCTGGCGCCGGTGGTGATAAGGTCGTCCAGCACCACTACCCGCTCGCCGGCGTGGTATTCCCCCTCGATGGCCTGGCGGAGACCGTGCTCCTTGACCTCTTTGCGCGGGTAGATCATGGGCCGGCCCATGCGCAGGGATACCGTCGTGGCGATGGGCAGGGCGGCGTACGGGATGCCGGCGATGCGGTCGAACGTCAGCCCTGCCAGCAGGCGCGCATAGGCGCCGGCGACCTCCTCGAGCAGGCGGGGGTGCGAGGCCAGCCGGCGCAGGTCAATGTATATCGGCGAGACGAGGCCGGACTTCAGGGTGAATTCCCCGAAGCGCACACAGCCGGCGTCGAACAGTCCCAGGGCGATGTGCTCCGCCGGCAGGGAGCCGCGCCGCGCATTGATGCGCTCGCGCAGTTCCAGGGCGGCCTGGCGCGGGTCGGGGGCACCGATGATGCCGCGCGAGGAATTGACGATAAGGCCGAGGCCGTCGGGCCGCAGGCCGGCGTCCAGGCTGGCCTCCAGGTCACCGCCCTGCGCTCCGACGCCCGGCAGTAAGACCCACGTCTGCGGCAGTATTCGGCGCACGGCCCGCAGGCGGTCGGGGTAGGTGGCGCCGACAACGACGCCGACGTTGCCGGCACTGGAGAGGCCGGCGACCATCTCCGCCACCCGCTCGAAGAGGGGCTTCCCCTCACAGGAGAGCATTTGGAGCTGTTCCGCGCCGGGGTTGGAGGTGTGGCACAGCACGAACACCCCTTTGTCCCGGTAGCGGAGGAAAGGTTCCAGGCTGTCGGCTCCCAGGTAGGGGTTGACGGTGACCGCGCCGGCGCCCCACACCTCGAAGGCCGCCCGGGCATAGGCTTCGGCGGTGCTCCCGATGTCGCCGCGCTTGACATCCAGGATGACCGGCACCTCGCCGGCGATGTAGTCAATGGTGCGCTGAAGGGCCTGGAGGCCTTCCAGGCCCAGCGCCTCGTAGAAGGCGAAGTTGGGCTTATAGGCGCAGACCAGGTCGCGTGTCTGGTCAATGATGTAGCGGTTGAAGGCGAAGAGGGCATCGGGCCGGCCGCGAAACCGCTCCGGGATATGCTCCATCTGCGGGTCCAGCCCCACGCACACCAGCGATTGATTGCGCAGGGCTGTCTCTTCCAACTGCTGGAAAAACCCCATGGACCTTCTCCTCTGGCTGGATTATGCCTTGCCCAAGACGGCGGCCAGCAGGGCCATACGGATATACATGCCGTTCTCCATCTGGCGGAAGTAGGCCGCACGCGGGTCGTCGTCCACACGCATATCAATCTCGTACACGCGCGGCAGGGGGTGCATCAGGATCATGTCCTTCTTGGCCCTGGACATGACGTCCGGGTCAATTACGTAGTAATCCTTGACCCGCTCGTACTCGTCGGGATCGTCGAAGCGCTCCCGCTGGACGCGCGTCACATAGAGCACATCCACCTCGCCGATGACATCATTCACGTCCTCGAACTCATGATACTTGTGGCCGGACTGGCGGAGCTCCTGCAGGATTTCCTCGGGCATGCGCAGGATGTCCGGCGAGACGAAGTAGAACTCGGTGTCGTATAGGCTGAGCAGGCGGGTGAGGGAATGCACGGTGCGGCCGTACTTCAGGTCGCCGAGCATGGCGACTTTCAGCCCGTCCAGCCGCTTCAGCTCGTCGGCGATGGTGTACAGGTCCAGCAGGGCCTGGGTGGGGTGCTCGCCGGGGCCGTCGCCGGCGTTGATGACCGGTTTGCGCGCCGCCTTGGCCGCGATGGCCGCCGAGCCGATCTCCGGATGGCGGATGACGATGACGTCGCAGTAGCTCTCCAACGTGCGCACCGTGTCGGGGAGCGATTCGCCCTTGGTAACCGAGGAGTAGCGCACCTCGTTGATGGCGATGACGCGGCCGCCCAGGCGCAGCATGGCGGCCTGGAACGATGCGCTGGTGCGGGTGCTCGGCTCATAGAAGAGGTTGGCGAGGATTTTGCCGTCCA
>Ga0315298_1011187_pt1 | contig 10597 bp, 6 predicted proteins | sample WHS_1_MG_FD_203077 | JGI IMG/M metagenome (GOLD analysis project Ga0315298, IMG submission 203077) | Extremophilic microbial mat communities from Washburn Hot Springs, YNP, Wyoming, USA - WHS_1_MG | ecosystem: Environmental > Aquatic > Thermal springs > Hot (42-90C) | place: USA: Wyoming...
GCAAGTTCATATATTATAGTTAACTGACAATCTTATTGATATAAATTAACCATAATCTAGATCTATCTTATTGATTCTAACATCCTAAATAAAAAAATATCTCTAAACAATATTAATAGATTAATAAAGAATATGTATTATTAATATTGTAATATTAATAGTAAATAATAATATGTAAATAATAAACAAAATTAATAATAAAATTTATAAATATAGATTATAGTAATACAATTAAAAATATTGACAAAAATTAGAAGATACAAATATTATATAGTTACAAATATAAATAATACAAGAGTTGTAATAATTAATAGGAATAAATTATATCATAAAAAGATGGCAAAGAATGAATGAAGTGAAGTAAGAGATTGAAAAACTATCCAGAATACAAGCAAAACGGTCAGCCTTTGAGAGGGTAATTTGAAAAACGGACTAAAATGAATATGAGAAATTCCAAGAGATGCCGGACAAAAGAATCACAAAATGCAGATTTCGTTCCAAATAAAGAGGTTTCAACCCTGGTATTATCAAAGATAATTAACTGATGGATAGAGTAAAAATTAGGAGGGATAGCAATGAATAAAAACAAATTCTTAACATTTATTGTTATACTTATGATTCTTTATTTAACAGTATTTTCTTGCGTAACAAGTGGTAAGATTTCTGAAACTGCTCAAATTACCAGTACGGCTACAGTGTCTAAAATTGAGCAGACTGCTGGAATATCTACAACGTTGCCACCAAAGACTTCAACTACTTCGCCAGAGATTTTAATCAACGAAAAATTTCAAGTTGTTACGAAATATGCTACATATGTTGGAGTAAAAGATCAAGCTAAAGGAGTTATATCATTTAAAGGCATAACCTATGCAGTTGCAGACAAATGGCAACCACCAAGAGAACCGGAGAAATCTGAGAAAGTTATTATTGCCGATAAATTTGGTGATGCCCCTTGGCAAAATAGTACAACACTACAAATGAGCAACAACTGTCTTAATCTGAATATATGGATGGCAGATAACGATTTAAAAAACAAATCCGTATATATGTATGTTTACGGTGGCGCCCAAATTGGTGGTTCCAACCAGTCTCTTGATTGGAGTAATTTTGTCGCCGCCAATCCTGATATTATAGTTGTCACACCAAATCACCGTGTAGGTTTCTGGGGTTCGCTCGATTTATCACAGCTTGAGGGTTACAAGCCTGAAGTCTATAAATACAGTAATAATCTGGCAAGACTAGATTTATTACAGTGTCTCAAATGGATAAATGAAAACATCTCAGCCTTCGGTGGTAATCCCAATGATGTAACCATTGGAGGGCATTCTTCAGGATCGAACAATGTTACCTGCCTACTCTACATGGAGGAATCTCATAAATATTTTCAGAAAGCAATCTGTCAAGAGTCATTCGCCATTGATGTAAGTCTGACTCAACTTAAAGATGCAAAATTTGTGTCAAAGGACTTATTTAACAGACTTGGAGTAACCACTTTAAATGAATTGCTCGCTTGCCCAGATGAAAAAATACTTGCGGTTCAGAACGAAATTCAGAAGGCTTCTATGAGTGGCTCTAGTGCTTATGCAAATATTGAATCAAAACTTTTTGCGGCTGTAATCGATGATGTGGTGATTCCCTCTGATTATTATCAGAGACTTCTCGATGGCAGTGCAAAGGGAATCAAGGTTATGCTTGGTAGTAACGCCGGTACATACGATCAGCAATATACCAAATGGGCTGAAAACAAAGGTACAAACTGGGCAGATGCTTTGCAGTTTTCAATCGAGCAAAATTGGGGGAAACTTTCCTCTCGAGGCTGGAATTCCAAGAATGCTCAGGCTATAATAGATGAATTTATGTCCCACAATGAAGAATACGAACGGAATGCTTTCACTGCTGCAAAGGATCTTAAAAATGATCTTCAAATGCGACTACCCGGCATTATGTTAGCCGAAGCAATGTCCCGTTACACTGATGTTTATCTGTATTATTTAGAGTGGGATACCAATCCCAATGATGTCGATAGAGCAGCGCATGGCTCAGAAAATCCTATTATTACTCGAAACTGGAGTAACCTATCCAATGAAATGATTCAAACTGCTAATATGATCAGCAATACCTGGGCGCAGTTTATAAGGTCGGGCAATCCTAATAATAAAGATCTGAACAGAAATTGGTCTCCATATAGTGTCAACACCAATTTCACCCTCCATTTGACTGACTACCCTGTGACAGTAAGAGGCATTCGTCCTAAAGACACAGCTACGCTTTTACCACTTCTCCGAGAATATCCTTTACTGGTAAATGCGAAGTCTGCGAAAGTATCCAAGCCCGGAACTTATACGGGCTATTCGCCGGCCTATTATAATGGCTATAACCGTTATAGCAAATATGTTTCAGTGAGTGATGGGACTAAGATAGCGATTGATTACTACATTCCTACAAGAAATGGTGTTGAAGAGAAAAAACCCCTCCCCGTAGTATGGGAGTTCACCCCCTACAACCGCGTGTCATATAACAAGGATGGGACTCTTAACATCAGCCCTAATGTAGATTGGTTCACTTCATATGGATATGTGGTAGCAATAGCTGATTGCCGGGGTACCGGTGCTTCCTATGGAACACGGGATGCGGCAAACTCAAGGCGAGAGGCGCAAGATGGACACGATATTACCGAATGGTTAGCCAAACAACCGTTCTGTAACGGTAAGGTAGGTATGTATGGTGCCTCTTATACTGGGCAGACTCAGCTTGCCACAATCAGTACTCAGCCTGGCCATCTGGTGTGTGCAGTTGTTGGCTGTACGGATTTCAATAAGTATGATGGGTGGGTGAGGGGTGGTATACCCAGAGCCTTTGGTTCTAATCCCGATATAATGTGGACTGCGATAGGGGGAGACGTTACGGTCCAATCTGTAGTCGACAGGACGGTACCTGTAGACGGAGATTACGGAAAAATTATGCTGTATGAAGCAGTGTCGCAGCATGTCTTGAATGGTCTGCAGATACCTATGTTCCAAAAATTGCTCTGGCGCAATAGCTTCGCTGAGGAAGTGAATGGTGAGTACTGGAATATGGTGAGCGCCAGCAGTTACATAAAAGAGATCAATAACTCCGGAGTTGCCGTTTATCTCTTAGGGGGACTTTATGATGTATTCCGGCGTGATACTTTCGTAATGTACAAAAACCTTACTGTACCAAAGAAAATGACTATTGGCCCCTGGTATCATGTTTTACCAAAAACCGAAGTGGATTGGAAGGTTGAACAGCTCCGCTGGTTCGACTATTGGCTCAAGGGGATTCAGAACGGTGTGGTCAATGAGGATCCAATTTATCTTAAAACAGCCAATGGTACATGGGAATTTTATCAGGACTGGCCAGTGGGTTCAGGGACTGAAACTATCTATTTCCTCACTCAGGGAACATCAGGAACGGCAAAGTCTGTTAATGATGACATCTTAACTTTGCAGAAGACAGTAACAAGTACCTATGTCGATTATAAAGCTGTCTATGGATTTAAGACAGGTGTCGAAAGTACCTCGTCTGCAGAGATCGATGCAGGTGGTCTTACTTTTACTACCGCTCCGTTGACTCAAGATTTCAAAATTACTGGTCACCCAATGGCCCACATATACTTTGAATTGCTGAGTAAGGGTTATAACGATATAGATATATTCATCACCCTGGTAGACTACGATCCTAAAACTGGGCAGGGATTCATATTTTCCGACGGTCATCTTCGTGCCTCTTTGCGCTCTACTCAAAGCCCACCTTACGATTTCCTTGGTTTACCCTGGCATCGTGCTAACAGGGAAGACGCCAGTAATATAACAACCGGAAAAGTGTACAAACTGGAAATAGACCTTATGCCAACTTCTTATATTGTTAAGCAGGGACATTGTATAAGGGTAACTATCACAAATTCGCTAGATCGTTTTTACTATCTGGGCTATACTGAATACCAGTTGAATCCAACTGGCTATGATTCGCCAACAATGAGAATTCACACTGGTGGTCAAAATTCCTCCTTTATTGTTCTGCCTGATATTTATAAATGATCCCTGTGTCTTTTATGGTAATGGGCAATTGGTTATAAGGATGTTGTAGAAAGATAGCGTGACATAATATTAAAAAATAGTTTTGGAAAGAGAGTTTAAGAAAACGCTGAAAAATTTTTTTAGGTCATCCAATAAAAGAGCGAGATTATTTCGTGACCAATTGAAGTAATTAATAATTTTGAGGGATTTTAAGGGATTCTAAGGGGTAGTGGACGCAAACTGAAGACACGGCGAATATAGCGAACACTACTCATATATAAAAAGAATAAAATTAATATTCTTTTATGTAATTTTACGAGGTTTTGAAGGAGGATTTGGGAATGATAAAAAAAGAATCATTATGGGTATCAAGCATATTTGTCTTGACCGTTGCATTGTTGACAACCTCCATTATTTTTACAGGGTTATCTGCATGTACAACTGGACAACCACGTTCGTCAGATTACCTGAAAGTAGGGGGAAATCTTGGGTTTGAGACGGTAAAGTTAAATATCATTAAGACTGAGACTCCTACATTTGGAGGCAGAACTTTCGGTCAGGTGGGACAATATGAACGTCTGGAAGGAGTATTGTCATTTGAAGTAAATCCCAAAAATCCCTTAAATAAAGAAATTATCAATATAGATAAGGCACCTGTCAACTCAAAAGGGTTTGTGGAATATGATGTGGATTTTATTATCATCAAGCCTGTTGATATGTCGAGGGGAAATGGCCGGATTTTGTATGATACGGTGAACAGGGGAAGTATGATTACATTGCGCAGCTATAACGACGCTGCGACAGCATATGATACTTCAAAACCAGAACTGGCGGGTAACGGTTTTATTATGGAAAGGGGTTACACAATTCTTGCCAGTGGTTGGCAGGCTTCTTATCCTATTGAAGGAATATCGAGTTTCTTAGTGGGTCTGGGGAGTCGTTTACCTCCTACTCCAACAGTACTGGATGCCCGTCTGCCAATAGCCCAGAATAAAGATGGGTCACCTATCACAGGGATCAGCAGAGAAGTATGGTATGATCCTCCTTTCAATAAACCGGATGAACAGGGATATTTGACAAAATATCTGACCTATCCTGCAGCCAATCTCAACAAGAATGAAGCCAGCCTTACTATCCAGGCTCACGAGAACGATGAGAAAAAATCACCACCTGATATGACATGGGAGTATCTGGATGAATGGCGTATAAAAATTAAAGCTCCCCAGGGGTATGACCAAGCAGCCGCGATCTACGAATTTGTTTACCCAGCTAAAGATCCGATTGTATATGGTTTAGGTTTTGCTGCTATTCGTGATGTAATATCATTTTTCCGCTACCGAGCTAATGACGATAACGGAAACCCCAATCCGTTAGGAATTGCGGGCAAGAATCCCATTGAAGCTGTCCTGGCATATGGCACGTCACAAACAGGAAGAGTACTGAAAACATTCATTTATGAGGGTTTCAATAAAGCTGGATCCAGTAGTCTAAAGGTGTTCGATGGGGTTCATATCAGTGCCAGTGGTTCACGAAGGGTTTGGGTTAATGGTGAGTTTTCCCATCCAGGGGACATATTCGGCAATGACCAGTTCCCCTTTAGCTATGCGGAAACAAAAGACCACTTCACTAGTATCACAGACAGCTTACTCAAGAAATGCCAGCAGAGCGGGACCTGCCCTAAAATCATACACACAGATACAGAGAGCGAGATATGGTCAAGCGGGGCTTCTCTAACGGTAACGAATACAATCGGTACTCAAGACTTACAAATGCCGGAGAATGTCCGTATTTATCTGTATACCGGCGCTAAACATGGGTCTGGAGGAAGTACTGATCCTGGTTATGGCCAACAAAAATCAAATCCATTAAACTATAATCCTCTAAACCGTGCTCTACTTGTCATTCTTGATGAGTGGGCTACTCGTGGTATCGCACCACCAGAAAGCCGCTTTCCTAGTATCTCCAGCAAAACATTAGTGCCAATGTACCAGTTTACTACTGGATTTCCCTATATACCTGGAGTTACATATAACGCATTGCATCTTCAAGCAAAATGGGTGGACTATACCATCCGACCCCCTGTAGATTTAGGAACTTATCCAGTTTATGCTATGAAAGTAGATAGGGATGGAAATGGCATTGCTGGAATACGTCTTCCAGATATTGAGGTACCTGTTGCAACTTATACAGGATGGAATCTAACTGCGGCCGGATATTCTAAAAACAACAGACTGGTTACCGCCGCTGGTTCATATATTCCCTTTCCAAAAACCAAAGCAGAACGTATCTCCAGTGGTGACCCTAGGTTATCTCTTGAAGAACGCTATCCAAGTCATGGAGCTTATTTAGAAGCGGTTAAAAAAGCGACTTTGGCTCTTGTGGAACAACGTTTCCTTCTGGAGGCGGATGCGCAGCTCATTATAGAGTCGGCTAATGCGAGTGAGATAGGCAAATAACACTTCCAGAATTATATGATTTATTGATACAGTAAATTGTAAATAAGAGTAAGAATAATGTAAGCAGCCGGGGGTGGATGCACACCCCCGGCTTTGCGTAAGAAGGCAAATCTCTGATACAACAAAAAAGGCTATGCATATATTAACCAATACGAGGGATTAAGGAAAACTGGCATTTGATTTTTAATCAAGCACCCAGTGGGTTTCTTCTCCCATACCTGTGAATGTTTACATAATCGCCAATCCCCTCACACATTGTTCTCTTCTATCTTGTGGATGATTTTAATATCTGTTTGCAGACTAATTTGTCCATATGTCTGACGCGTGACTTTAGTTCTGCTCTGTCCAAATAGATCGATTCTTAAAAGAGACCTTAGGTAAATTTAAAATTATTGTTATTCTTGATATATTGCAGTGTCTCTTCCTATTTTCCAATTAATACTTACAAACAGGCAGCGGTCTATTAGATTCTGCGAAAGACTGATCCATTTTAATGGATCAGCGGTTATTTAAAGGACTGTCCTACGGCGGAGTGCCCGGGGTATGGATTCGCGGCCTCCACTTCATATAACTGAACTTCCATGTGCCGTTTTCTTTTACGTATTCATAATCATATACGCCCTGAATCCAGAATAAAGACTGATACGTACGGGGATGCGAGTGCATTTCATACATCAGCCAGCTCCCCTTCGCTTTGTTTCCCTCGATCTCAATTATCGGATGCACAGCAAAATGACCGTCGGGAAGAGGCTCTTTTTTATCGACAAAAGGAACAGGCTCACCGGTCAACCTCATATGCTCAGCAATAGCTGTTTTCCCTTTATAAATCGTTCCCTCAACCTCCAGAACCGCATCTTCTGAATAACAGCTCAAACGCCCCCAATCATCTCCGAAAGTGTGGTAGTTTTCATATTTTCTGTGCAACTTTTTTATTTCTTCAATCTCTTCCAGCACACTGAGTCTCTGTTCCATTTTGTTTATACGGTTTAGCAACTCTGACAAATTTTCTTCAGTCATTGTAATTTCCTTCTTTATCACAGTTTCTCTCGTGACCAATACAATTTACACACCATAGCTGAATGTTTCATCAAAGGTCTCATATGGGACAGGCTGAGGTGGGAAATCAGGGGTAAGGGGACCACAAAGTTCCTTCGGGTTATAGGTCCTGTTAAATATCCTGGGTGAAGGAGGTTCTGGCTCTCCGCCCATATCCATCCTTCTTTTTATGACCATCGATTCAAAAGCGGTCTGTGCCCAGCTCTTTTCATAGGGTGTGGCAAACTGAATCATTGAATTAAAATGCCATATTTTCCACTTTCCATCCTCTTTGATAAAGTCCACGGCAAACCTTTCCCACATCCAGAGACATTTAACTTCACCATTTTCTAAAGCCGTTACAAAGCCTGGAGATTCCCATGTCCCCTTGGCTGTCTTACCATCACTGGCAACTATAATGAAAGGCGTACAGTTGGTATGCATTTTCATCCAACCTACAAGCGCATTTTCTTCAACTTTAGGAATATCAGGAAACATTCGGGTTACCTGCTCCAGCATTCGCGGACGAAATACCTTCTCCCAATTATCACAATAATGATGAATGATACTGTCCAAACCTTTGTATACTGTAGTATTGTGTACAATCCAGCAAACATCTGGTGCTTTAGACCATATCTCCATTACCTGCTCGCGGTTCTTGCCCTGAGCATCTAGAAAACAGTGACGGCTCATGACATTCTGTATCTCCTGTACATCCCGGGCAGTTTGTGCCATTTTTTCTGCTCGCAAGGCGATTTTTTCCAGACGGTTGATTGTTTCCTCGATACTCTCTGATGCCATTATATTCCTCCATATTAATTCTTTAGTTCTGTCTGTAAGTTAAAGACTTTTTGTGTTACTATTGAGAATAACTAAATAATCCGGGCAATCCGATACCCATCTGATATAGCATTAGCAATGTAAGCAGGCTCATTACAATCACCAACGGCATACACCTCGGGCGCCTTATCCTTAAAAGCGTCAACAAGGCTGTTATCCGGAACCAGAGGTAATGCGGTAATAATAGTATCCGCGAATACAGTCTGTCTTTCGGATTCCCCGGTAGAAATAATTATTCCCTCTTCTGTAATTTCTTCAAATTTAACGTCAGACATTATAATAGTATTCTTCTTTTCCAGCCAGTCCAGCAATTGCTGTCTAAGTTGATGCTTCAGAAGACCTTCCCCTATTATCGAACCGCCCTCCAGTATCGTAACCTTTCTACCTCTTTTTACCAGAAATTCGGCAGTCTGACATCCATGTATGCCTCCTCCAATTATCACCACATTTCTTCCTACAGGTACATACTTTGTCGCCAATTTAGTCATCAACCTGGCACCTGTGATCTTCATGTATTTCTTTATTTGATCGTGAAGCATCTGACTGGTAAGAACGTTGCTATTGTGAATTCCCGGGATTTCGGGGTCTTTATGCCTACCCCCTGTGGCCACGATAACTACGTCCGGCTTAATCAACCGGACGATTTCCACGGTAGCTTCTTTCCCTTCCCTGATGTCCACGCCCGCTTTAGCAATCTGAATTTTAAGATAATCGACCAGTTTAAGTATATCTTCTCTTTCCGTACCTTTAACTACTGCCGCTATATTCGCAGACCCACCCAGCATATCTTTTTCAAATAGAATTACTTTATGGCCTCTTAAAGCAGCTACCCGGGCTGCCTCCATACCGCCGGGACCCCCGCCAATAACAACTACTTTTTTCTGTTTTACCGCCGGTTTAAGCTCGTACTCTTTTTCTCTGCCAAGTGCCGCGTTAACCCGACACATAACACCGGGATATTTTTCGTAAAAATCCCATTGTGCAACGCAAGTCATGCAGGCGGTGCAGGGAGCAATGTCTTCCAGTTTTCCATCTCTCAATTTGTGAGGAAGATCGTGGTCTGCCATCAACCGCCGGTTCATGTAGATGAAATCAGCCATACCCTGCCTCAGTATCTTTTCTCCCATATCTGGATCGATTCTGCCTACCGCTATGACCGGGATATTCACCACTTTTTTAATTGCGGCAGCCGCAGGTATCCAGGCTCCTGCACCGTGATGAGTAACATCAACAGTGTCAGATGGTAGACCTGGCGGCGGTTCCGGATACAATGCTACATCTGGGAAATGGGTATTATCATATTTCATATATCCCAGATCGGTTTGCCACCTCCGGCTTTTCCTAATAGTATAAACTTCTACTCTGGCGTGAATGGCATCGGCACCGGCTGTCTCAAAAATCTTTGCCAATTTTTGGCTTTCTTCAATAGTCATGCCCCCCTGTAACCCCGGCTCGGCAGCATTGAAAAGACATACAACGGGAAAATCTTTACCATTACGCTTTTTTATCTCCTGTAGTATCTCTATAACGATCCTGGCGCGATTTTCCGTATTACCACCGTATTCGTCCTGACGCTTATTTCAGGCAGGAGATAGAAAGGTATTAAGAAAGTGTAGAGCCCCACCATTTAATTCAACCCCATCAAAGCCCGCTCTATGTGCCCTTTCGGCTTGTTCCCCAAATTCATGAACAATTTCCTTGATCTCCTGAACAGTTACAGCCCGTGGTAAAGTTAGGCTCATCGGATATTCTTCCCGAGTTAAAGCTGTTGAAGCGATTGGATTTTTCATCATCGGCCCGATATGTAGCATTTGTAAAAAAGCAGGACAATCGTATTTATGAATAGCATCAGTCAACTCACGCAGGCGCGGTACAAATTTATCATCGGTAACCAAAAACCCCTCAAACCATACATCTTTACCTATTTCTGACCCGGCAACGGTCACCAGCCCCACGCCACCCTTTGCCAGAGCTTCATAATAATCAATGTATCTCTGCTGCACATAGCCGTTTTCCCAGTCCATACGGCATATTTGAGCCCCCATCTTTACAATCCGGTTTTTAATCCTTAGAGATCCAATTTGCCCCGGTTCGAAAAGTTTTTTATAACGTGCTAATACCATGGTTGCAATACTCCTTCCATAAGGTATAAGGCTACCAGTTTTGTTAAAAAATTATATTACCTTTAAACTTTTAGGCTTCTTAACCTTAAAACAATTACTTTGAGAT